>Ga0197143_1001383_pt1 | contig 20493 bp, 15 predicted proteins | sample GBS70_MetaG_FD_148603 | JGI IMG/M metagenome (GOLD analysis project Ga0197143, IMG submission 148603) | Sediment microbial communities from Great Boiling Springs, Gerlach, Nevada, United States - GBS 70_MetaG | ecosystem: Environmental > Aquatic > Thermal springs > Hot (42-90C) > Sediment...
TGGATCTTGGGGAGCTAAAGGAGTGGAAGTGTATCTGTAATTTCTTGAGGCCCTCAAGACCATTAGGAGGAAGGACTCCACTGGGAGTATCTCATGGAGAAGTATAGGGAGATGGTCTCCTTTGATATTAAACTGTCTAAAATGTATTGAACCCGGACAAAGGGTTGACTTTTTCAAAAAGGTTATGATAGATAATCCCATCATGATATGGAGAAGGGTGGGGGTATTTATCCCGCTGATTTTCTTTTTTTCTTGTTCTTCTTTATACGATAAAAAGACAGATGTAGTGACAAAACCTCCCGAAGAGGTGGCGAGTGTTTTCGTAAAGGAAGCCGAAGCTGCTTTCGATCAAAATATCCATGCAGATGAATTTTTGGCAGAAGGCATAAAAGAAGAGGCCCCTATGGAAATGGAAGGCGCTTCTTTTGATATTCCTATTGTGATAAACGATCGAGTCCAATACTTTATTACGTTTTTCCAGACAGTTGTTAGGGATAGGTTTGCTCGATGGCTTAAGCGATCGGGGCGTTATATCCCTCTAATGAGGGATGTTTTGAAAGAACATGGCCTTCCAGAGGACTTGGTTTATTTAGCGATGATAGAGAGTGGCTTTAACCCCACTGCCCGCTCATATCGGCAAGCAGTCGGACCGTGGCAATTTATAGAGGGCACAGCCCGCAAGTACGGTTTGAGGGTAGACTGGTGGGTAGACGAGAGGAAGGATCCGATTAAATCGACGATTGCGGCAGCGAGGTATCTTAAAGATCTTTATGATCGGTTCCAGTGTTGGTATTTAGCCGCTGCCTCTTACAATGCAGGTGAAGGGGCGGTAAGTAGGGCGATGAGGAGATATCAGGTGGAAGATTATTGGCAACTTATAGAGTATCCTGGTTTAAAACAGGAAACCAAAGAATATGTGCCCAAGATGATCGCCGCGGCGTTGATCGCTAAAAGTCCTGAAAAGTATGGTTTTAAGGATATAGATTATGATCCTCCTTTGGAGTGGGATGAGGTGATTCTTCCTCCGGGAACCAGTCTCGAAGCGGTGGCCATGTGTGCTCAAATAAGCCTTGAGGAAATAAAGAATCTCAATCCCCATTTGCTCAGACAATGTACGCCTCCGGATCTCTCCTATCCAGTGAGGATTCCCAAAGGTAAAGAGACTACTTTTTGGGAATGTTTTTTAGCCCTTCCCGTTCCTAAGAGGCAAATCATATTTGTTAAGGCAAAAAATAATCATTTAAAGAAATACAGAGTTCAAAAGGGTGACACCCTTTTTAAGATCTCTAAGCGTTTTGGGGTGAGCCTTCAAGAACTGAAAGCGGTAAATCGCATAAAAGATCCTTCTAATTTAAGGATTGGGCAAGAGCTTTTTATACCCGAAAAAGAACGATATGAAGCCAAATCCGTATCCCCTACAAAGGGCCGAGCTAATAAAAGAGTGGTTCACGTGGTAAGAGAAGGCGAGACCCTTTGGCGCATTGCTAAAAGTTATGGGGTTTCAGTTGAAGACTTGAAAAGGTGGAACAAACTAGAAGGTAAAACCATCCGACCCAATGAGAGACTTCTGATTTACACTAATTAAAGTTCAAGTTTAATATGTAACTCTTTAAGCTGGGCAAGGTTCACAAAAGAGGGAGCCCCAGTGAGAGAACATATGCCCTTTTGAGTTTTAGGGAAGGCTATTACCTCACGGATGGTCTCTTTTCCACAAAGTATCATGACCAAACGATCGAAACCCAAAGCTATTCCTCCATGGGGAGGGGCTCCATATTGAAGGGCTTCCAATAAAAATCCGAACCTTTTTTGGGCCTCATCGGGAGGAAGTCCTATAACTTTAAAGATCTTCTCTTGGATCTCAAAGCGGTGGTTCCTTATACTTCCTCCCCCTATTTCGTGGCCGTTAAGCACTATATCATAGGCCCTTGCTTTAACCTTAAGTGGATCCGTGTCCAATAAGCTTATGTGTTCTTCCTTAGGAGATGTGAAAGGATGGTGAACCGCCACATAACGTTTTTCGTTTTCATCCCATTCAAACATGGGAAAGTCAATAATCCATGCGAATTCGTATTTTCCTTCTTTTATAAGCCCTAATGACCTTCCTAACCGAAGCCGAAGTTCTCCCATGATTTGGGATGCCTTTTCCTTTTGATCGGCTAAAAATAGGAGGATATCACCTGTTTTAAGACCTGTTTTTTCCCTTATCTTTTCCTTTAAACCCTCCGAAAGGTATTTTATGAGGGGACCCTGCCAGCCGTTCTCACTGAGCTTTATCCACCCAAGTCCTTTTGCCCCAAGACTTATGGCTTGTGAGGCAAGATCGTCCAGCTCCTTCCGAGAGAATCGGGCTCCCCCTTCAATCACCAGTCCTTTTGCCCTTCCTCCCTTTTCAAGCTCTTTTCTTAAAACTTCCAGGGAGGATTCTTTAAAAAGTTCGCTCAGGTCCTTGAGCTCCATTCCAAATCGAAGATCCGGCTTGTCAGTGCCAAATCTGTCCATAGCTTCATCGTAAGGGATTCTAGGGAAAGGAGTTTGGAGTTTAACGTCCAAAAGTTCTTTAAACACCTCCACAAGAAGCCCTTCTACCACTTCTTGAACGTCTTCTTCTTGAACAAAGGCCATCTCCATGTCCACTTGAGTAAACTCCGGTTGCCTATCGGCCCTCAAATCCTCGTCTCTAAAACACCTGACTATCTGGAAATAACGGTCAATGCCGCTTATCATGAGGATTTGTTTGAAAAGCTGGGGTGATTGGGGAAGGGCATAGAAATTCCCCGGATTCAGCCTTGAGGGAACCAGAAAATCCCTGGCTCCCTCGGGGGTGGATTTGGTCAAAAAAGGCGTTTCCACTTCAAGAAAACCCTTGGAAGAGAGGTAATTTCTTGTTAGTTGAGCAGCTTTATGCCTTAATAAAAGGTTTCGAAACATGGAGGGACGGCGAAGGTCAAGATAACGGTATTTTAGCCTCACGGCCTCCCCAACTTCAACGTTATCTTCAATGGGGAAAGCAGGAGGTTTTGAAGTGTTGAGTATCTCTAAGGAAGTTCCCATGACCTCTATTTGGCCTGTTTTAATCTTTGGATTCTCCGTACCCGGAGGCCTTCTTTGAACGATTCCCCTTACCGCTATTACGTATTCATCGCCCAAATGTTGAGCAAGCCTGTGGGCTTCTTTGGAAACTTCGGGGTTAAAAACCACTTGAACAATACCTTCTCGATCCCTCAGGTCAATAAATGTCACCCCTCCGTGGTCCCTTATACTTTGGACCCATCCCATAAGTATAACTTCCTGTCCCACATCTTTGAGGTCCAATTCCCCACAGTAACATGTCCTTTTCATGCGGTTTCTCCTTAGTATAGGTCTTTTACTTCAAACCCCTCTTCCTTGAGCTTTTTAGCTATGAAACGCCTATGACACCTCCAGGGAAATCTCTCGCAACAGAAAAAGGCACTCAGTTCCTTTTGGGCAATCTCCTTAAGCTTTTCGAAGCCGATCTTAAAGTCCAAGCTTTCCATATAAGCCTCATATCCTCCTTTTCTGAACCCTCCAAGTGAGTCACCTAAGTAATGATAAGATAAGCCTGCTTTTTCAAGGGCTTTTTTTAAAGTCTCTTGACAAAAATGGGGCAAACGGCTTTTAGGGAATCGACGTATGTCAATAGCATTTTTTACCCCATTTTCTTTTAAAAGGTCGATAAATTCTTCAATTGACCGGGTACTTGTCCCTAAACTGTAGATTTTCATCCTTTAAGGCTTTTAAACTCTCTTTCAATTAGCTCTTTTGCCCTCTCTAATGCCTCACTGAGGTTCACCAAAAGGGTCTCTTTAGTTTTACGGATCCGAAATTCCACCTTCCCTTCTTTAAGGCCTTTTTCCCCTATGGTGACCCTTATGGGTATTCCCAAAAGGTCAGCGTCTTTAAATTTTACCCCAGGTCTCTCTTCTCGATCATCATAGAGAACTTCTATGCCGTTTTCAGAAAAAGCGCGATAAAGTTTTTCGCTTGTTTCCCTTATTTTGGGGTCATCTAAATTTATTGGTAAAAGATAGATTTGGAAGGGGGCCATACTCATGGGAAAGATCATCCCGTCTTGATCGTGATGTTGTTCGATACAAGCAGCTACCGTTCTTCCTACCCCTATCCCGTAACATCCCATTTCGAAAGGCTTCTCTTTTCCTTCTCGATCCAGAAAGGTGGCTTTCATGGCCTTACTGTATTTGGTCCCAAGTTTAAAGATATGCCCCACCTCTATTCCTCGGTAAAGCTCGAGCTCCCCCATCTCACATTTAGGACAAAGGTCTCCAGGAACTACCTTCCTTATATCCGCAAAAAGGTCCACTTCAAAATCCCTTCCCACGCTTACCCCCACAATGTGAAGGTCTTCTCGATTACCTCCTACTACCATTCCTTCGACCCCTTCCAAATCCCAATCAGCTATTTTCTTTAATGGAAGCCCTATAGGACCCGAGAATCCCCGAGGCCCGCCGGTTAATGAAAGGATTCTCTCCTCATCGCAAAGTTCCACCATTTTTAGGTTAAGGAGCCTTTTTAATTTGGTCTCGCTCAATTCATGATCTCCCCGGATTAAGGCGGCAATGGGACCTTTGTCGGTTTGAAGGATGAGTGTCTTTATGAGCTTGGAAGGTTCTACTCCGAGAAAGCTTGATACTTCCTCCACGGTTTTCATCCCAGGCGTTTCCACCGGTTTTGGGCTTGTGGAGTTTGGGCTTGTGGAGTTTGATTTTTTTATAGGAGGATTTTTCTTTCGCCTTTGGGCCAATTCAATGTTAGCTGAATAAGAACAAGTATTACAGGTTACAATCATGTCCTCACCAGTTGAAGCCAAAACCATAAATTCATGGGAAGACTCTCCTCCGATTAAGCCCGTATCCGCCTCTACAACTCTAAAGTTTAAACCCAGACGGCGAAAAATCCTCTCATAAGCTTCGTACATTTTGGAATAACTTTTATCAAGTCCCTTCTGGTCCGCGTCAAAACTATAAGCGTCCTTCATGACGAATTCTCTGGCCCTCATTACTCCAAAGCGAGGTCTTATCTCATCCCTGAACTTTACTTGGATTTGAAAAAAGCAAAGGGGTAATTGTCGGTAAGAGCGAACTTCTCTCCTCACCAAGTCGGTGATTACTTCCTCATGGGTTGGGCCAAGGCAGTAATCCCTTTCGTGTCTGTCCTTAAACCTCAGAAGTTCCTTCCCATATTCATCCCATCTTCCGCTTTCCTTCCATAATTCGGCAGGGATAACTACTGGCAATAATACTTCTTGGGCCCCGATCCGTTCCATTTCTTCTCTTATTACCTTTTCCACTTTTCTCATAGCTCGAAGTCCGAAGGGCAAAAGTTCGTAAATACCAGAGGCAACTTTTCTGATCATTCCGCTTCGGATCATCAACTTATGGCTTATTATCTCAGCTTCTTGAGGGTCTTCTCTTAAAGTGGGCAATAGATATTTAGAATACCTCATCTAAGCCTCCTTCTGGTGGAAGATGGTAAGAGAGGGATCAAAGGGTGTCAAGGCTAAGGGAGTTTCATCTCCTTAACCCAGGATCGATTTTCCAGGTACCATTCTAGTGTCTTCAAAAGTCCCTCCTTAAAGGTCGTCTTGGGAGCCCATCCTAAGAACATTTTGGCCCTGTTTATATCGGCCCAGGTTTCTTTCATGTCAGCGGGATGAGGAGGTAAGAACTTTATATGAGCTTTTTTTCCCGTTAGTTCTTCAAGTAAATAAATGAGGTCCATAAGGGTTTGGGGATTATCATTTCCGAGGTTTATTACCTGATAACCCAAGCTCCTAAGGCCCAAGACCGTTCCCTCGGCGATATCTTTTATATAAGTGAAATCCCTTTTTTGAGAACCATCACCGTAAAGAAGTAAAGGCTCTTCCTCGACTATCCATTTTATGAATTTAAAGTAGGACATATCGGGTCTTCCTGCGGGTCCGTAAACGGTAAAATACCTAAATATAGTTATATCAATTCCGTAAAGGTGGTGATAAGAATAACAAAGCGTCTCGGCTGCCTTTTTTGAAGCTGCATAAGGGGAAAGGGGTTTTGAGGTGGGCATCTCTTCGTTGAATGGCACTTTGGCTTCTTGTCCATAGACACTTGAAGTTGAAGCGAGGACGAATTTTTTCACCCCATATTTTTTGGCAAGCTCCAAAAGGTTTAAAGTCCCCTTGAGATTTGTTTCGTAATAGGACCAAGGATCAAGGATACTATTTCTAACCCCGGCTTTTGCCGCCAGGTTTATTATGGCTGAAAAGGGGCTGAAACGCGCAAATATCTCTTCAAGTCCTTGGAGATCTCGGATGTCGGCCTTTATGAAGGTAAAACCAGGATAGCCATCCAAAGTTTTAAGGCGCCATTTCTTTAAACTAACCTCATAAGCTTCGTCAAGATTATCAATCCCTAAGACCTCATGTCCCTGTTGGAGTAAGATCCTCGAAACCTCAGCTCCGATAAACCCCGCACATCCACTCACGAAGTATCGCATCGTCCCTCCGAATTGGGTATTGTCAATGGGTGAAGTAGTGTTTATTAATAATACTTTAGATGCCCTAAAGGAGGAAAGATATGGTTGAAATCCCGGGTAGAAAAAAAAGTGGGTTTTTGACCCATGTGGTGAAAAGGCAGAGGTTTCAACTTGAGGATGTGGATAAACCCGAGTTGTTTAAAGACATATTTCCCTATGAAGAAATCTGCAGAACCGTATTTGATCATCGGGTTGAGCTTATTGATCCTCCAGAAGAAATTTTTATAACCGACACGACCTTTAGAGACGGTCAACAATCAAGGCCCCCTTACACGGTGGAACAGATAGTAGATCTTTATAAGTTTCTCTACCACCTTGGAGGAGCAGCAGGAGTAATACGTCAGACCGAGTTTTTCCTCTATACTGAAAGGGACCGGGAGGCGGTAGAGAGGTGTCTGGAACTTGGTTATAAGTACCCGGAGATAACCGGATGGATAAGGGCTAATAAGGAGGACTTGAAACTGGTAAAGGAGATGGGTTTAAAGGAGACGGGGATTTTGACTTCGGTTTCTGATTATCACATCTTTCTTAAGCTTGGCAAAAATCGTCGTACGGCTTTGATCGATTACTTGAGGGTTGTAGAGGCAGCTCTCGAACACGGAATAAGGCCAAGATGTCATTTTGAGGATGTGACGAGGGCTGACATTTACGGATTTGTGATTCCCTTTGCTCAAGAATTAATGAGGCTTTCTGAGGAAAGCGGCATTCCCATAAAGATACGGCTTTGTGATACCTTGGGGGTAGGAATTCCTTATCCGGGAGCAGCCCTTCCTCGGAGTGTTCCCAAGTTGGTCAGGGCCATGGTAGATGATGCAGGGGTGCCTTCCGAACAGCTTGAGTGGCATGGTCATAACGATTTTTATAAAGCCTTAGTCAATGGGGTTACCGCTTGGCTTTATGGGTGTTCGGCTGTAAACGGGACCCTTTTGGGTATTGGTGAAAGGACGGGCAATACTCCTGTTGAGGCTTTAATAATAGAGTACATAAGTCTCACTGGAAACCACTATGGTATTGATACCACTGTAATTACTGATATAAGGAATTATTACGAACAAGTTATAGGAGAAAGGATACCCAAAAACCAACCTTTTGTGGGTGCCGAATTTAACTTAACAAGTGCGGGTATTCACATAGACGGTCTCATAAAGAATGAGGAGATTTATAATAGCTTTAACACCGAGAAGATCCTGAAAAGGCCTATCGCCATAGCGATTAACGATAAATCCGGAACCGCTGGCATTGCTTACTGGGTAAACTCCTACTTCGCTTTGCCGCCCGAAAAACGGGTCGATAAACGGCACCCTGGGGTCGTAAAGGTTTACAAGTGGGTCAAAGAGCAATACGAAAAAGGACGTACCACTAATATTTCATCCGAGGAATTGGAACGAAAGGTCAGAAAGTATCTCCCTGAACTTTTCGTTTCCGATTTCGATCGGATAAAACGAAGGGCTTATGAAATGGCTGCCCATTTGGCGGAAAGGCTTGTGGAACATCCTGACATACGTTCAATGGATCCCAAGCGTCAAGAACCCTTGTTGGCCAAGGTACTTGAGGAGTATCCCTTTGTTCAATTCCTTTATGTGGTGAATCCAGAAGGGAAAAAGATCACTCGCAATATTTGCCATCCGGAAGATAGGGCCAAATACGAAGTGATAGGGCTTGATGAGGACTTCTCAAATAGGGATTGGTTCATCGGACCCCTTAAGTCAGGAAAGGTCTATATTTCTAACTTCTATACTTCTAGGATAACCGGTGCTCTATGCATAACGGTTTCGGCTCCTATAAGAAACGAAGAAGAAGAGATTGTGGGTATTTTAGGGACGGATTTGAGGTTTGAAGAACTCGTTAAGGCAGAAGAAGAAGAGGAAGTATGAAGGTGGAGGAGTTCGATTACGAGCTTCCAAAATCAGCTATTGCTCAAAGGCCTGCTCCCGTGAGGGATGCCTCGCGGTTGATGGTTCTTTATAAGGAGAGCGGTAAAATTGAGGAGACGATTTTTCGAGATTTACCCAAATTTCTAAAGGAAGGAGATGTACTAGCTTTAAATGATACAAAGGTCATAAAGGCTAGAGTTTTTGGTAAAAAATTGACAGGAGGAAAGTGCGAAGTATTTCTTCTAAAAGACCTTGGTGAAGGAAAATGGGAGGCTCTTCTTAAGCCTTCCAAGCGCTTAAAACCGGGTACAGAGATCCTTATGGGAGAAGCTAAACTTAAGGTCCTCGAAAGGAGAAGGGATGGGACAAAGATTATAGCGTTTCCCGAGGGGAGTGATCCTTATGAGATTATGGAAAAATACGGCGAACTTCCTCTTCCCCCTTATGTAAAAGAAAAGCCTGAAGATCCCGAACGTTATCAAACCATATTCTCAAAAACCATGGGCTCAACGGCTGCTTCAACAGCGGCGCTTCATTTTACAGAGAGAGTTCTACAAGAGCTTAAGGAGAAGGGGGTAAGGATCGTCTACTTTACCCTTCACATGGGACTTGGGAGTTTTAGGCCTATAAGAAGTGAGAATGTGGAGGAGCATCAAGTACCCTCGGAATTTTATATCATGCCCGAAGAGACCGCAAAGGAGATAAACTTGGCTAAAAGGGAGGGAAGGAGGGTGATAGCCTGTGGTACTGGAGCGGTGAGGACTATTGAAGGGTGTTCGGATGATGAGGGGATTGTGAGACCAGGTCATGGGTGGATGGACCTTTTTATTACCCCCGGATACAGGTTTAAGGTAATAGATGGGCTGATTACCAATTTTCACATGCCTCGTTCAAGCCATCTAGTTTTGGTTTGTACCTTTGCTGGAAAAGAGAAAGTACTGGAGGCCTATAAGGAAGCCTTAAAAAGGGGTTTTAGATTTTTGAGCTTTGGTGATGCCATGTTGATAATTTAAAAACTTAGGAGATGAGGATGGAACTTTTAAAGGCCGGAAGTGTGAAAAGGGTTTATGTGGTAAAGGAACCCAATGAAACCGTAGGGGAGGGCAGGTTTTTATTTACGGATAGCTATTCGGTATTTGATTGGGGTGAGATGCCTCAGTTGATTCCTCATAAGGGATCGGCTCTTTCGATGATTGGTGCCTTCTTTTTTGAAAAACTTCAATCCTTAGGCATAAGGACCCATTATTTGGGGATTGAGGAGGATGGAAAGATAAAGAAAATCGATGAATTAAAAGCCCCTTCCCCAATGATGGCATTGAAGTTGGTTAGAGTTGTAGAACCTACTTTAATGGAAGGTCGATACGATTATTCCGTTTTCAAAGACCTAAGAGGTAATTTTCTCATTCCCCTGGAGTTTATTTATCGGAACTCCCTACCCGAGGGATCAAGCGTATTTCGACGCTTGAAAGAAGGCAGTGTAAGGCTTAGTGACCTTGGTTTAGAGAAAATGCCTCAGCCTGGAGAAAAGTTGAAGAGGCCAATTCTTGACTTTTCCACTAAGCTTGAGAGGATTGACCGATATCTCAGCGAACAAGAAGCCAAAAATCTTGCATTTTTGAATGAGGAGGAATTTGAAGAAATTAAAAGGACTATTTTGAAGATCAATGAACTTATAAATGAAACCCTTAACCCCCATAAGTTAGAAAACGAAGATGGAAAAGTAGAGTTTGCGTTTGATGAAAACAGAACCCCCATGGTGGTTGATGTGGTGGGGACACCTGATGAGTGTCGATTTACCTTCGAGGGGATTCCTTTGAGTAAGGAGGTTCTAAGGATCCTTTATAGGAAGACCAAGTGGTATGAAGAGATCGAAAAGGCAAAAAAAGAGGATCCTATAAACTGGAAGGAAAAGGTATCCCCTCCTCCACTTCTTCCTGAAAGGGCCATTGAGGCCGTTTCTTATCTTTATCAGGCTTTGGCTAATACTATTTGTTCAAAGAGTTGGTTTGATGCACCTTCGCTTAAAGAGGCGATCCGGATGGTTAAAGAACTCCTTCAGTAATGAAAGTTCTTAAGGGCGAAGATCCTTTGGCCATAAAAGAAGCCGGACGCATAATAAGGGAAGGGGGAATTGTGGTATTTCCTACTGAGACTGTTTATGGCCTTGGAGCAGATGCCTTTAATCCTCAAGCAGTGGCCCGGGTTTTTGAAGTCAAAAAAAGGCCCTATTTTGACCCTTTAATCGTTCACATAAAGGATCCAAAGGACTTGGAGGAGATTTGTGAAGGGGTCGATGAGAGGGTCAAAAAGCTTATGGATCGTTTTTGGCCAGGACCTTTTACTTTGGTTCTTCCTAAAAAAGATAGGGTGCCTGATATCGTTACTTCGGGCTTAAAGACAGTAGCAGTTAGAATGCCTTCTCATCCTGTAGCCCTTTCTCTAATAAAAGAGTCTCAAACTTTCATTGCTGCTCCAAGCGCCAATTCTTTTGGGAAGCTCAGTCCCACAAGGGTTGAACATGTCTTAAAGGATATAGGGGATAAGGTTGACCTGATTCTTGACGGAGGCCCCTGTGAAGTAGGCCTGGAGTCCACCATTTTGGCCTTGTGTCCAAAGCCGACCCTTTTAAGGCCAGGGGGAATCCCTCGGGAAGAGATAGAAAAAATCATAGGTAAGGTAGAAGGTTTTCCCTTAGGAGAAAGGCCCCTTGCTCCAGGAGGGCTTCCTAAACATTACAGCCCTCGTACCCCCTTAAGAATAATCCGAGAAGGGGAGAGGGTTCCGGAGGGGTTAAAAATAGGGCTTTTGGCCTTTAAAGAGCCAAGGGAGGGACCTTTTTGGGCGGTTGAAGTGCTTTCTAAAAGGGGAGATTTGAGAGAAGCCGCTTCCAGGTTCTTTGAAGCTTTACACCGGCTTGACAGTTTGGGGCTTGACCTCATTTTGGCCGAGTCCTTTCCCGAAGAAGGGTTAGGGCTTGCCATAATGGATCGTTTGAGGAAGGCTGAGGGTGAGAGAGAAGCTTAAAGAACTTCTCTTGAGATATAAAGAAGGGGATATTAGCCTTGAGGAAGTAATTGAGAGGCTCAAGAGTTTACCATTTGAGGACCTTGGGGATCTGAAAATTGATCACCATCGCGCTTTAAGAAAAGGATTTCCTGAAGTTATATATGGTCCAGGGAAAACATGGGAACAAATAGCTAAGGCCATAGAAAGTCTTTCAAAAACAGGAGAGAACGTCTTAGTTACAAGGCTTTCTCCTCGCAAAGCCGAAAAGATCCTTTCGCTTTTTCCTCAAGCTCAATACCACCATATACCAAGGCTTTTAACATTGAAACAAAAGGATATTCCTATCCTTGGAAAAGGGAAGATTTTGGTAATAAGTGCGGGAACAAGTGATCTTTCGGTTGCTGAAGAAGCTGTTTTATGTGCCGAAATAATGGGTAATCTAGTGGAACGCCTTTACGATGTGGGGGTAAGTGGGATTCATCGTCTTTTTACTCACCTTGAACTTTTGAGAAAAGCCAATGTTTTAATCGTTGTCGCCGGAATGGAAGGGGCCCTTCCAAGCGTTGTGGCAGGTCTTGTGGAAAGACCAGTAATAGCGGTTCCTACCAGTGTAGGATATGGGGTCTCCTTCAAAGGAGTAGCTGCTTTACTGGGGATGTTAACTAGCTGTGCCTCCAATGTGGCGGTGGTGAATATCGATAACGGATTTGGTGCTGCCTTTGTGGCAAGTCTTATAAACAGATAAAAAGGGAGCCCCCACAGGGACTCCCTTGAAATTACTAGGCTTTTCTCAGGTTACACCTTAGCGCCTTAAAATGAGGATATCCGGTTACTGGGTCCTTTGGGTCAAGACCTGTGAGTAAATTTACGTTAGCCTCTTCCCATCCATGGGATATAAGGACCACATTTGGTAATACTTCCGGTACGTATTTGGCCTTAATCTTAAGTTCTCCTTTCGGAGTCTCCACGATCACCATCTCTCCATCATTTATTCCATAAGATTTGGCCGTTTCAGGATTTATTTCTGCTACCGGTTCGGGGAAGCCTTTTCTTAAGCTCGGAAGATTACGAAATTGGGTATGAGTGTAATAAATGCTTCTCATTCCGGTACTCAGCCACAATGAATATTTCTTCTCCTCCTCTTGAGTTGAGAAAAGGACCTTTGGAGGATCTACCGGTTCAGGAAGTGGAGAGTAGCCGTGCTCGGCCAAAGTATCTGAATAGATCTCGATCTTTCCGGAAGGGGTTCTTACCTTCCCCTTTATGACCATGTCGTAGGTCTTTTGAGCATAGAAAAATCCATGAGGATATTCATCAAGTTTCGAGTAACTCAACCCCATAGGTTCGACGAAGAAATCGATGATTTCTTCGTCTGTCTTCCATGGAAAGAGCTCACCATATCCCATTTTCTTTCCTAATTCAGTCCAGAACTTCCAATCAGGCCAAGCCTCCCCTAGTGGTTCTATAACCTTTCTCCTCAACATGATATAGGGTATTCCAGATGTAACCGCATACACATACCCAAGTCCCGGCCTTTCCAGGAAAGAACAAGCGGGAAGCAATATATGAGCCTTTTTGGCCGTGGCGGTCATAAACATGTCCATTACCACCAAAAGATCAAGCTTCTCAAAAGCCCTTTCCCAAGTTTTTGATTCGGGCATGCTCAAAGCAGGGTTACCAGCTACTACGATGAATGCCTTAACCGGATAAGGCTTCTCTTCAAGGATAGCCTGAGGCAAATAGAGGGTCTGGCCATAAGGAGAGGTCCTTCCCCACAAGCTATAAAAGAGGGGGTGTTCTTGCGCTCCTAAAGGTTTTTCTTCTACGGGTATCTTAAGCTCGCTTAAGCGCGGAAAAGACCTTATTGCGACCCAACTGCCTTTAATATCCACATTCCCCGTGATACTTTGAAGGATAGCAAAGGCCCTCATAGTCTGAAGGCCGTCAACCCTCTGGTCAAAGCAGGTCCCTGGTATTATGCAAGCGGGTTTATTGGTGGCAAAGGTCCTGGCAATTTCCCTGATCTGGAAGGCGGAAAGTCCTGTAACTTCGCTGACTTTTTCGGGTGTATACTTTTGAACGTGCTCCTTAAATTGATCGAACCCTTTGGTATACTTCTCTACGAAGTCCTTATCATAAAGTCCTTCATTTATAATCACATTGGCCATACTCAAAGCCAAGAAGCAATCACTTCCAGGACGCACTGGGTAATGATAACCAAGCTCAGCCAAGGGAATTTTCTTGGGATTTATCACGATGATCTTTTTGCCGCCCCCTTGAGCCCTTAAATAATTGGCCAAAGGAGGCCTCGAATGATCAGGGTCTGTGCCCCAAAGGATAACACACTTCGCCTCTTCCGGCTCTTCAAGTAAAAAGGTACCGAATGTCAATTGATGAGCTATGATTCTGGAGCGATAACAAACGCTTTCCACCGAAAAAAGGTTAGGAGTTCCAAAAGCGCCTTTAAAACGTCGAGCAAACGCCACTATCTCCAAATTCTCTACCCCAATGGAACCACAAAAGATGGCAAGAGAATGTGGGCCATATTTCTCCTTTATCTCCATAAGCTTGAAAGAGATGAGATCAAGCGCCTCATCCCAACTTATTCTCTTCCAAGAACCGTTCGCCCTCTTCATCGGATAAAGAATCCGATCAGGAGCATAAACCCACTCGGGCAAAGCCTCTCCCCTTGGACACAAATAGCCCTTGCTCAAAGGATGCTCGGGCATTCCCTCGACTTTAACAAGCTTACCCCCCTCTACATGGGCCACCATACCACAAGACCATACACACCCTATACAAACACTCGGTATCTTCTTTACTTCAGTCATTAATTCACCCCCTCCAAAAAATTGCTCCTACAAAATAACATACCATTTTGAGTTTTGCAAGAGATACCATTGTTCTCTATGAAAGAACTTTCTGCAATTGTTGTTTTAGGTTATAATGTTTATTTGTGAAGAGGGTAGAGGTTATAGGGCTTTTGAGTTTGGGGGTTGGTTTTGTTTTGGCGGTTTTGGCCTTTTTGGAGAAATTGGGCTTAAGTAAGGGGGGTAGTATTGATGTCTGTAGAAGTGAAGCCTGTGAGGTTGTTCAGTATTCGGGGTTTTCTGATCTTTTTGGTTTTCCCATAACGCTATTTGCGATTTTGGCTTTAGGTGGGGTTATTCTTTTGTGGTTTTTAAGAAAAAAAGAAGAAGCCCTTTTTATTTTAGCCTTTTTGGTCGGTTGTGAGGTCTATTTGACCTTTATTGAGTTGTACTACTTAGAAGGAATGTGTTCCTTATGTATAGCTTTTTTGAGCAGTTTAATTGTGGGTTTTGTTTTGTTGGCTCTCCAGAAATTTAGGTATTCCCTTTGGTGGTTTATGGTTTTAGGGTTTTTGGGGTTACATTTTCTTTTCTTCTTTCCGAGGTTTGATCTCGCTTATATTCCTTATTTTGATCCTCACGGAAAGGTCATTGAGGTTTTTCTTTCGCCAAAAGACTCACAGGTCCTCAAGGAGCTTCAAAAACTTTCAAGCCAGAGGGGTTTCCAATTGTCCGTGAGGTTTGTTCCTCAAGATTCTTCGTCAAGAAGGGAGGCCCTTTTAGGGATGGCCAAAATGTTGTTTTCTGAACCAAGTGAAGAGGCTTTGAGGCTTTCAGAAAGGGCGTTGAGGAGAAATGAAGAGGAACTTAAAAATTTTAACGGTTCCCTTCCCCTCGTGGTAGTGAAGGAAAAGGGAGAAGTGAAAAAGGTGATAAGTGGTTCCACTTGGAGAGAGGAAATTGAGGAGTACCTTTCTTTGCCCCCTTTGTTCTTCTTCAGTTTGCCTTAAGGGATAGCAAAGCCCTTTTGAGTATCACCCTTGTTATTTCGACCTTATAAGCGTTTTTGGTAAGAGGAAGGGTTTCTTTTACGGCCATTTTGGCTGCTTCTTCTATTACTTGGTCTTCTAACTTTTTGCCCTCAAGCCAATTTTCAACTTCCCTTACCCTTAGAGGTACCGGAGCTACCCCTCCAAGAGCGATTCTAATTTTTTTGACCACTTTTTCATTTATTTCTGCAACAATTCCTACACTTACGATCGGAAAATCGATGGAGTTTCTGAGCCTGAACTTCATGAATACTTGACGGAGATTTGCCATTTTCTTGGGTATTAAAATCTCCGTTAAGATCTCATCGGAAGCCAAATTACCTCGGACGGAAGTAAAAAATTCCTCTACAGGGATTACCCTTATTCCATTGGGAGTGACTATTTTCAGTTTTGCTCCCAACGCCATTAAGGCCACCGACATATCAGAAGTATTTACCGCCACACAGCCGCAGTTGAAGCATCGGTCTGCTTCTTTTTGAATTTCTTCGAACTCAAAGGGCTTTTCTTCTTTGAAACCACTGAGCCTTTCGATCTTTTTGAAAGCCTTAACGTTAACTTTGTGAAGGACCTTTTTGGAAGAGGAAGGGCTTTCCTGGGCAAATTCTCCAAGAAGGAACTGATTTATTAAAGCCACCGCTTTTTTCGTAGAAGCTATAGCCTCAACCACTGTTGAGGGGCCGTTTACCAAATCTCCTCCTGCAAATACGTTTTTTTTCACAAAATAGGAAGAAAGTTCCTTCTTTTTTCTAGGAACCTCAGAAGCCAAAAAAAGTGCCTTATATTGAGCAAAAAGATCCTTTTTCCTCGGGGCTCCGGTAGCCAAAAGGACTGCATCATATTGAGCCGAGAGATCTTCTAAACTCACGTCCTTGCCCACCTGGACTTTGAATTTGAACTCAAGTTCTAAACTATTTTCAAAGGTTTTGATTAACCTCTTTAGAATCTCCTTATCGAGTTGTGAAGAAGGTATTCCGTACCTTAAGAGTCCACCTGCTTCACTTTTTCTTTCGAAAATCACCACCTCATGTCCACTTTTTCTCAAGTAATAAGCGGCGGTAAGCCCCGCAGGGCCAGATCCAACTATTGCAACCTTTTTTTTCATTTTTTTGTGGGGCAACGAAATAAATTTGGAGAAATTCTCTAGCATATAATCTCCCAAAAACCTCTCCACTTCCCTTATCGCAACAGATTCATCCCAGTTTTTTCTCGAACATCTATGTTCGCAAAAACGGAGGCAGATACGGCCAGTTATAGGGGAAAGGGGATTGTTTTCAAAAAGTATTCTTCCAGCTTCGTCAATATTTCCTTCTCTTAACTTTTCCAAAATAGAAGGTATATTCGTGTGAACCGGGCAGGCATCCCAACAAGAGGTAGGGCGATCCGGATGTTTATAGCATCCGAAAATCGAATGGTAATGGTTTTCTCCGATGAGAGCGTAACATGTATCCCCACCCTTAAGATAACAGGTCAAACGACCCCCTATCTGATGGGGATACCAAAAATACCAACATCGTACCTCCTGACAGAGGTTGCCTCCGATTGTGCCCATATTCCTTATTTGAGGCGTTCCTACTGAAGAGGCCGCTTCTTTAAGCAGAGGATATTTTTCAAACTTCCCGGAATTTACGATCTCCTCCAATTTCGTTAAAGTCCCTATCTTGATCGCCTCTTCGTCCTCTTCGACGAAGGATAATCCTGGTATCTCCTTAATGTTTATCAAAGCCTTTGGGTATTCCGGATAAATGTCCTCTTTTAAGGCAGGGATTAAGGCGGTACCTCCTGCTATAAGTTTCGCCTTTCCGTTATACTCTTTCAACAAACTGATTGCCTCTTCCAATGTATCAGGGGTGAAATGCTCAAATGGTTTCATCCTTTCTAAACCTCCTTCCCTTTTCCTAAAGCCTCAAGTATTACCCACGGAGAAGCGGGATAAGTGTTGATCCATTTGCCAATGGCGTTTGAGACCGCCATAAGAACCGCCGGTGGACCAGGAGAAGTGGCTATCTCGCCTACTCCAACGGCCCCAAAGCGATGACTTGGGAAAGGCGTCTCCAATATAACATTTTCCATATCGGGTAAGTCCAAAAAGGTGCGCCATTTATAATCGATCAAATTGGTCGTTAAAATTCGCCCTATCTTGGGATCAAGAACCGTCTCTTCGAATACGGCTGTATCTATTCCGGCGGATCCCAAACAGCCGTTGATTTGGTTTTCCAAGCACAAGGGGTCTATTATCTGTCCTGCATCGGTGGCATTGACGATCCTTATAAGGTCGACTTTTCCTGTTTCGGTATCTACCTCCACTTCCACGAAACTTATCATGAAGTTACAGAGGCTATAATCGGGTTCATAATGCCCGTATCCCCATATGGTGTAAGTTGGGCCCATGGCCCTTCTCCAGGTGATTTGCCTTTTGGGCTCGTCTTTTACGTAAATTATCCCATCCGAGGTCTCAAGCCTTTCAGGAGGTACACCTAATTTTTTTGAAGCCCGTTCGAATAACTTCCTCTTTGCATCTTCAGCGGCCTCTATGACCGCACTTCCTATGGCATAAGTACCTCGGGATCCCACCAGTCCGAATTCATAAGGGTTTATATCGGAATCAGGTGGAGATAGGAACACGTTTTCCAAGGGTATCTGAAAGACCTCAGCTACCAATTTACAAAGGTTACTCCTCTGTCCTCCTCCTTGTTCGGGAACTGCCACAAAAAGGGTGATCGTATGATCGGGGTTTATACGAAGGAAGGCCTCAGCATCATCTTCCCCGATGTCAGCATTACTATGAACCCCAACCCCTACGCCTCTTCTTTTGGGTCCATTTACAAGAGTGGGTTTAAGCCAACCCTTCCATTTTTCCTTCCAACCAAAGGTTTCAGCTCCCTTATCGATCGTTTTGGTGAAATCTACCACTCTGGAGATCCACCACCTTCCGTCTCTCCAATAATAACCTTGGCCATTCTTGATGACATTTTTCTTGAAAAACTCAACGGGATCAATGTTAAGCTTCGCCATAGCTACATATAAAAGGGGCAAAAGCACCGACTTAAGCTCTTGTCCTCCAAACCCCCTTATCCAGCTGGAATTATCCCTATTAGTACAAATCACCTTAGGTCTTAAATCCCAATTCTCACATCTTATGACAAGCTGTGCTTCTCCCAAACCTACAGCCACTTGTCCCTGGGTTACTGCTGAATAATAACCGGTATTCACTAACCAATCGCCCGAGATGGCGGTGACAGTTCCATCCTTTTTCATACCCACTTTTCCTTTGAAGCGCGTTCCCAAACGGATGGTGAAGCTCGTAAGGTGTTCTTCTTTTGTATAACACAATTTAACGGGTTGCCCAGCGGCTTTAGCCAACACAATGGCATAAATTGCGATAGGGAGAATAGTCCCTTTTGATCCGTAACTTCCACCGCATTGGCAGGCATGAACTATCACGTTGTATTTTCTCTGCATGATGTAATAAAGGCTTATTTTGTCCATGTAAAACCCTTGAGAAGAAAGCCATACGTGAACCGTCTTTGGGTCTTCCCAATAGGCTATGGCGCCTGGGGGTTCAGGAGGTAAGGGGTTAGTGATGTTTTCATAATAAAATGTCCCTTCCACCACCACATCCGCTTCTGAAAAGCCCTTTTCCACATCGCCAAGTCGGAGTTCCTTTAATCCTTCTGGAGCTTCAGGGCTTCCGAACCAGGGGTTTCCTAAGGGTAAGATGTTATTGGGAAACTCGTCGTAAAGCTGAGGAGCTCCCTCCTTTATGGCCTCTTCTGCGTCAAAAACGGCTGGAAGTACCTCATACTCCACTTCGATTAAGTCCAAAGCCTCTTGGGCGATTTCTTCCGTTTCAGCGGCTACAAGACTCACTGCATCACCCACAAAGCGTACCTTCTGGTCAAGGACGCGAAGGTGAGGCGGTAAGCCCATCTTCCAATCTGGAACATCCTTATAAGTTAAGACCGCCTTAACACCAGGTAAGCTTTTGGCCTTTTCTACGTTTATCTCCTTTATAATCGCATGGGGATAAGGGCTCCTTAAAACCTTTCCTATGAGCATATTCGGTAGCTTCACATCGTTAATGTAAATAGCCTTTCCCGTGACAATAGGAAGGGCATCCTTCCTTGGGGTCGGTTGACCTATAAACCTATATTTCTTGGCCATTTTAAATTACCCTCCTCTTTATTACGTCTCTTACAGCCTGTAGGACATGATAATGGCTTATACACCGACAGAAATGTCCGGAAAGGGCTTCCTTTATTTCTTCCTCCGTTGGTGATTCCTTTCTATCGAGAAGAGCCTTAAGGCTCATGATTATCCCTGGGGTGCAAAAACCGCATTGAAAAGCCGTATGGTTTATAAAGCTTTCCTGGAGAGGGTGAAGTTCACCTTTTTCGGGATTACCCAGCCCTTCGATGGTCGTTATGGTTTTTCCGTCGCTTTCAATTGTGAGGGTTAAACAGGATAAAATCGGTTCTCCATCTATCAATACGGTGCAGGCACCACAAGCCCCATGATCGCATCCGATTTTGGTACCAGTGAAATTCAGGGTTTCTCTTAGCGTATAAGCCAATGTGTGATGGGGGAATACGTCCTTGTTGAGGAGAAGCTTGTAGGTCTTTCCATTCACATTTAAATTGATAACCTTTCGTTCCTTCATATTTTGACTCTCCCCAATTTTTCAACCAAGATTACGTTTTAGCGCAAGAAATAATTTCTCGCAATTATAGTACAAGTATATAATAATATTTTATACCTAATGGGGTTGAACGAGGCTGATACAAGGGCTATTTTCATTGAACCCAAGCTCAAAGCTGCTGGTTGGACAGATCAACAAGTTACCAGGGAGTTTTTCTATCAGTGTGATCATCAGTATACTCCGGGGCGCATAATATTAGTAGGCGATAGAGTCCAGCGAGGAAAGCCGCGAAGGGTGGATTATCTTCTACGCCTGACTGAGGGTTTTGAGATAGCCGTAATAGAAGCGGAACCCGAGGACAGTCCCGCAGAAGCTGGTTTGGAGCAAGCCAAAGCGTATGCCAAAGATCTTGGTTTGGCCTTCGCCTATGCCACAAATGGGTACAGGATTTTGGAATACGATTTTTTCACTCATACGACAAGGGAGCTCGAAAGCTTTCCTAGGCCGGAGGAGCTCTGGCACCGTTGGAGAATAAACACAGGGCTTAGCTCGTCGACCCTGGCCAGGGA
>Ga0197143_1001384_pt1 | contig 20487 bp, 16 predicted proteins | sample GBS70_MetaG_FD_148603 | JGI IMG/M metagenome (GOLD analysis project Ga0197143, IMG submission 148603) | Sediment microbial communities from Great Boiling Springs, Gerlach, Nevada, United States - GBS 70_MetaG | ecosystem: Environmental > Aquatic > Thermal springs > Hot (42-90C) > Sediment...
AAATAATTATATGGATGTAACGATTTATTTTGATATTGTTGAAAGGCAAGGTATTCGCTCAGGAATAAACTATGTATATAATGTTTATAAAAAATTCAACGGTAATATAAATGCTAATTTTTCAAACGACTTTATTTTTCAAGGTATTAGGAGAAGATATTCTTTTGAAGGAAACCATAATCAAGAATTTTATAAATTTAGAATTTCAAGTAGATTTTCTATTGTTTCTGACCAAAGTTATTTTCAAGATTATGCAGAAAATAAAAATCAATGGTTAAAAACTGAAACTTATTCCTATTTACAAATTAGCAGAAATTTCTTTTTTGGTGGCTTTTCTTCAAATTTTGATTGGACAAAAAATTTAATTACAAATCAAAGTAATTTGAATTTACCAAATTTAGTCATAACATTTAATAGTTTAAATTTGTTGGGCTTTTTAATATCACAAAATTCATCATTTAATCAAAATATATTTATAGATAGTCTTGGAATTCAACATAAGAATTTATATTTTAATTATAACTTTTCTGCTTCAAAACCTTTTAATATCTTAAATATCTTGAAACTCTCAAATAGTGTTAATTTACCATTTTCAACAAAAAAAATCTCAAATGATAGTCTTTGGAGAGGAAACTTAATTATGAATTATTCAAGTAATCTTTCAACAACAATATATGGTAGAAGCTTATTTCAAATTTGGAAAATTCAAAGATTTTATCATGATATAACACCTTCAATTGGAATTAGTTATTCCAAATCGCTTTTAAACATAAATACTGATACAATCCCTTCAAACTTTAATTATACTTACTCTATAATAAATCAATTTTCAATAAAAATTAACAACAAAAAGTATCCAATTGGAACGCTTTCCTTAGGTGGAAGTTATAATCCCAAATCAAGCTTTCCATTTTCTCCATTATCAATAAATTTGGTCTTACCAAGATTTTTGAATATATCTGCAAGTTTTTCAACAAGTTATGATTATTACACAAGGAATTTTTCTCAAATAAATGGTAATTTTAATTATAGTCAATCAATTTTTGGATATAATTTATCAGCTTCTATGTCAATTCCACAAAATATATTGAATTTCTCAATTTCAGGAAAATTAACAAATAAATGGAGTTTTAATTATTCAACAAGTAGAGATTTTAACTTAGGAACTTTTCAAGGTCAAAGTTTGTCATTAAAAAGAGATTTACATGAATGGACTGCTGAAATATCTTATTCATCCATTGGGATATTTTCAGCTTACGATTTTAGAATTTACCTAATAGCAATTCCTGAAATTAAAATTACAAAAGGTTTATTAAATCTTTTCTTCCCCACTCAATAAAATATTATAAAATGGAAATTGCTCGCAAAGTTCTTTTACTAATCCTTTTGCCCAAGTTTTCGTTTTCTCATCAGGATTTTTTAAAACTTTTGCTATTATTTTACCTACAATTTTTAATTCTTGCTCCTTCATACCTCTTGTAGTTAAAATTGGTGTTCCAATTCTTATACCACTTGTAATTGTTGGTTTTTGTGGATCAAATGGAATTGTATTTTTATTAACTGTTATACCTACTTCTTCAAGAAGTTTTTCAGCATCTTTACCTGTTATATTTAAATTTCTTAAATCAACAAGAACTAAATGATTATCTGTTCCATTTGTAACTAATTTTAAACCTTCTTCTATAAGGCTTTCCGCTAATGCTTTACTATTTTTAACAATCTGTTCTCCATATTTTTTAAAATCAGGTTTTAAAGCTTCTTTAAATGCTACCGCCTTAGCAGCAATAATGTGCATAAATGGACCACCTTGAATTCCAGGAAATACAACTTTATCTATCTTTTCTGAAATTTCTTTTTCATCTGTTAGTATCATACCACCTCTTGGACCTCTTAACGTTTTATGTGTTGTTGTTGTTATAACATGAGCATAACCTTTTGGTGATGGATGAACCTTAGAAACAATAAGTCCTGCAATATGTGCTATATCAGCCATCAAATAAGCATTAACTTTATCCGCTATTTCTCTAAATTTTTCCCATTCAACAATTCTTGGATAAGAAGAATAACCTGAAACAATAATTTTTGGTTTATACTCAATAGCAAGTTTATAAACAAGATCAAAATCTATTCTTTCAGTTTCTTTATTTACCCCATAATAAATAACATTATAAAATTTTCCAGAAAAATTTACTTTTGCTCCATGACTTAAATGTCCTCCATGAGAAAGTTCCATAGATAAAATTGTATCCCCAGGTTCAAGTAAAGCAAAATAAACAGCCATATTAGCCTGACTTCCAGAATGAGGTTGAACATTAACATAGTTTATATTGAATAATTTTTTTGCTCTTTCCTGAGCTATTATTTCCGCTTTATCAACAAACTCACACCCCCCATAATATCTTCTATTAGGATAACCTTCTGCATATTTATTATTTAGTGGTGTTGCCATTGTTAAAAGAACTGGTAAAGATGGATAATTTTCAGAAGCTATCATCTCTAAGGTCCATTCTTGTCTCTTTATCTCATTTATAATAACTTCATAAATTTCTGGATCATTTTGCTTTATAATTTCATACATATTTAAAGTTTAAAGCCAAAGTATAAGGAAAGAAATAATTGTTGATTTGTTAAAAATAACTTAATAAGTCTATATTTAAAGTCAATAGCGAACTGGTAGTTTTCATTCTCAGCTAACTTTACATCACAACCAAATAATGGTTTATATTCATCACAAATAGAATTTAAATTTTTATATTGATAGATTGAAATAAACTTATAACTGATTTTAATAGCATTATCTTTAAAAATTGAAATTCTTAACCCTTCTTCATTTTCAAATTGAATTTTATAGTAATATCTTGAAATTCTAAATTCAAAATTTGAACCATCTATTATTTGATAGTTTATTGAATGATATTGATAATTGTTTGAAAAGTTTGAAGAAATAGTAAAAGGATAATTTTTAAGTTTTAGATAAATTGAGAATTTTTCATTAACATTTGAATAAATCCAAGAAGTATCTAATAGCTTTCTAAAAATTAGTTTAAGATAAACAAATTCATTTTTTAAATTAATTCCATAAGCATAATTTAAATGTTTTGATAGTAAAATTTCAAAGCTAAAAACATTTAAGTTATTTGAAATGACAAAAGATGGTTTTTCATTTCCTAAAACTGATATGAAGGAATTTCTAAAATTATAAGAAAGCAAATAATTTCTTAAAGTGTCAAGAAATGCTTCAAAATTTTTAAATTTTAAAAATAATGCTAAGTTATTGTAGAAATAAAATCCATTGTTTATACTATTTTTAAAATATGCTCTTGAAATTAATCCCAAGCCTTTTGAAATATAAAAATTCCCAAAATAAAAATTTTGATAACCTAAAAGAAAATAATTTTCTGAAAATTTTAATGAAAATTCTTTATATTTTAAGTTTGCTCTAAACTTGTAATTTAAAATTGAATCGTAATTAAAAGAAATTATGAAATTTATAAACTTTTTTTCTTTTTTTGATATAAAGATATAATTTCTTAAAATTTCTCTTTCAATTGAACTTAATTTTAAACTTTCAGCAAATTCATTAAACGAATTATATGGTCTTTGTTTTAAAATTTTTTTTATGTCTTCTTCCGTAAAGAATGGAATTGAATTTAATTCTTCATATTTGGCATTGTTTATGTCAATTGTTTGAATTTCAAGACTATCCAAAGAAACATCTGTAATAAGTAAGAGCAATAATGGTTTTAGCATCCTTTATTTCGTTATTTTTTATCATTTCATAAGCACTTTCTATATCAATCCAAATAATTTCAATATCTTCTTCATCTTCTGGATTGTTCTTTGTTATCTCAAAATTTTCTGTATAAAATAGATGAATAATTTCAGAACAGTATCCCGGAGCAACAAAAAACTTAATTAAAAATGTTAATTCATTTGCTTTTATCCCTGCTTCTTCTAATAATTCTCTTTTTGCAGTTTCAATTGGTGTTTCATTTTCTTCAAGTGTTCCCGCAGGAATTTCAATTAATTTTTCTCTCGAAGGATGCCTATATTGTTTTATAAATAAGAATTGATTATTCTTTTTAACAAGAATAGCAACCGCCCCTGGATGATATATTACATCTCTAAGAATTTTTTTATTGTTTATTATTAATTCTTCACTTCTAACCTCAAAAACTTTTCCCTTATAAATTAGCTTATTCATAAGCAATTTGAATTGTATTTATAAAACCATATTCAGAAAGTGATCTTATTCCATAACCAATTTTATATTTTTTAAAATTAATTTCAATGCTTGCTAAAAATCCTGTTATTAAATCCTTAGATATGTTAAAGTCGCTATATCTATTTGAATAGGAAATATAGAGAATTAAACTTTTTGAAATTGTTCTTTTATAAGCAATATTGTAAATTGTTTTATAGCCTAATTCATGAGAAATATTAATGCTAAAATTTTCGTAATTTCCATTTATACCAAAAATTATTGGTGTATTAAGTCCAAGATAATCAAAAAATAAATTTAAATTTATATTTTTAAATGTCTTTGAATAATATGCTCCAATGCTTAAATTTAAATCGTTCTTAATAATGCTTTCATAATGAACATTAAACTTAAAATAATTTTTGTATATTGAGAAATTTATAAAATTAGCATAAAATTCACCGATAGAATTTCCGCTTTCGTCAAATTTTTCAATTTTTCCAGAATTTAAATAATTCAAATAGAAAATCAAACTGTTTCTTAAATTATATGAAATTGAGCCAAAATTTATATCTGAAATATAATTACTTACAGAAAAAACGAATTTTTCTTTTGGAATAAAAAATTTATCATAAATTTGTTCATAAAGTGAATATCTTATTATTGGTGATTCCATAAATAAAATTAAAATTTCAATCATATTCATAAAATCCCTTTTTTGTTTTTCTTCCAAGATAACCTGCTTCAACCATTTTTATTAAAAGTGGAGCAGGTCTATATTTTGGGTCTTTAAAGTTTTCGTATAAAACATTTAAAATATCTAAAACAACATCAAGTCCAATTAAATCAGCTAATTGTAATGGACCCATTGGATGATTCATACCAAGTTTCATTATATTATCAATTGATTCTTTATCAGCAATACCTTCTCCAAGAGCAAATATTGCTTCGTTTATTAAAGGCATTAAAATTCTATTTGATATAAATCCAGGAAAATCTTTAACAACAATAGGAACTTTTTCTAAGGTTTTTGAAATTTCAACTATTTTATTAACTGTTTCATCACTTGTTATAAATCCTTTGACAACTTCAACAAGTTTCATAACAGGAACAGGATTAAAAAAGTGCATTCCAATTACTTTTTCCGGTCTATTTGTTGCTCTTGATAATCTTGTAATAGAAATACTTGAAGTGTTAGAAGCCAAAATAACATCTTTATTAGTTATTTTATCAAGTTTTGAAAAAATTTCCTTTTTTATTTCCTCTTTTTCTACAACTGCTTCAATAACAAGTTCAACTTCTCTAAAATCGTCTAAATTTTTTGTAATTTTTATTCTACTTAAAATTTTTTCTTTGTCTTCTAATTTAACAATTCCTTTTTTAATTTGTCTATCAAGATTTTCAGAAATTGTTTTTATTGCTCTTTGTAAAATTTCATCAGATATATCGCATAAGAGAACATCATATCCATATTGGGCAAAAACATGAGCAATTCCATTACCCATCGTTCCTGCTCCTACAACACCAACAAGCATAATTAAAAACCTCCTTTTTAAATAGTTTTAAAATTTTAAAGTATTTATTAAATGCCTAGATGCCTTAATAGTCAATAATTTGTAATCTGTTTAAGAAAATTAATTTAAAACCTTTTTAATTTCTTCATTTAAATAGGTTAAAACCTCGGTTATAAAGCTTGGTCCATAATGTGCTATATAATCACCTGGTGTAATAATAATTTTCTTTTCTTTAACTGCCTTTAAATTTCCAAGTCCAATTTTATTATATCTTTCAATAACTTCCTCTAAATTAGGTTTTTTTAACTTTTCAGGCTTGGGTTCATAAATAATAAAATCTGGCTCTTTAATTTTAACTTCTTCATAATTAGGTAAAAAATAGCTTCTTTTGTCATAAATAAAAATATTTTCATAACCCATTATATAAAGTGCATGAGTTATATAAGAATTTGAACCAAATGTAATTTCAGGTGATAGGTCAATTTCAGCAAAGTATTTTGCATTTATTTTATTACTTTTTATTTTATTTATAATTTCAAGAAGTTCATTTACTTTTTCATAAGCTATTTTTGTAATTGAAAATAAATTACCAATTCTAATAATATTATCAAGAATATCAAATAAACTATTTGCTAATTTTGTAGTAAATACTTTAAAACCATTTTTATATAGTTCTTCATTTAATTTTCTTTGAATGCCAGTTGTTGTTAAAACAATATCTGGATTAAGACTTTTTAATAATTCAATATTTACTTTTAAATAACCTCCAAGTTTTGGTTTATTTCTTGCTTCATTTGGCCTATAACAATAAGAACTAACACCTATAACCTTATCAAATAAATTTAAAAAATTCAAAGTATCAGTTATATCAGGTGCTAATGAAACAACTGTTCTTATTTCTTGAATTTCAAATTCAACATTTAAAAACTCGTTAAAAAATTTCATTTTAATATCCTCTCTACATATTTATTCCAAAATTCAACTCTATCCTCTAAATTTTCTAATTTTAAAATATCCATTAATTTTTTAAATGTTTTACTTTCAACATTTCTAAACAATGAACTTTCAAGATAAGCAATTGCTAAACTTTTTAAATTCTTTTTCAATAATAAATCCGAAAGTAATAATATTCCTTGTGATAAAAGTTGTTTTAATCTTTCTCTTTCTATAAAAATCCATTCTTCGTATAAATCACCTTCAAGCAAATCAGCGGTATATAAATTAAATGCATAAATAATTTTTGAAATTGCAGTTTCTATATCTTTATAAGATATAGCTATTGCATATTTAATTGATTTCTCAAAATCATCTATATCAATGTAAAATTTATCATTTGTAAAAAATCCATAGCTTCCACCAGAACTTACTATTACCTCATCATTAATTAAAATTTTTCTTATATTGCTTACAATAGTATGTAATTTTGCACTTGCTTTTTTGGGGTCATCATTGGGCCATAATTCTTCAAATATCATTTCTTTACTTAAAAATTTGTTTCTATTTATTAAGAAGAATTTAAAAACTTTTGCGGTTATTGGTCTATCAAAATTTTCCTCATAAATTGTTTTATCTAAAATTTTTATTTTTAATTTTCCAAAAAGATAAATTTCATATTTAAGTTTATCTTTTAATTTTTTAATAATGTTCTTATCTTTTATTTTATCAATTCTATTAAGAAGCTCGCTTTCATCCATATAGTTGTAAATATCTTTTATATTCAATTTATCTTCATATCCTATTTTTATCATAAGCTTGATAAAATTTTCACTTAATTTTTCATTTCTTTTAATATATAAGTCAAATAATGGCTTTATTGTTTCTATAATTTCCTTTTCAAATGCTTGATAAATAATTGAACCATCTTCTAATAATTTCAAAAATAAATTATAGGCATCTTCAATTCTATTCATTTTAAGAAGAACAGCACATTTAAAAATTTCTAAGGAAGATTTTTTGTACTTTGAATTTGATAAATTATATGCTTCTTCAATTAGCTTTAAGCTTTCCTCATACTTTTCCTCTCCTGAAAGAACAATTGCTTTTGAAAATAAAAAATTTGAAATACCTTTCTTTATATTATTTTCATTAATAAGTTTTCCATATTCTAAAAGAATTTTATTTCTACTTTCATAATCCTTTATAAATTCATAATATGATATTAAGTAGCTCATAGCAAGGGTTAAATTTATATAATTTTGAGATAAATTGGCATATTCATAAGCTTTTATTAAATCTTCATAAATCAACTCTCCTTTTGAATAGTTAAAAAAGTGTTTAACTAAAAATAATCTTGAAAGCATTGATAATGAACCAGTTTTTAAAGCAATTTCGTGAGCAATTTTTAATTTTTTTTCTGCTTCACTAAATCTATATTCTGAGATTAGTTCATTAGCATTATATAAAACATTATAAAAATAATAGTTTAAATTACCATAATTTTCAAGTTCAAATTCAGTCCTTAAAACAATTCTTTTTGAATTCTTATCACCAAAAATTGAAGCTATTGAACGATTATAAACAAAATCAATTATTGATTTATAAATAAATAAATTTTCATAAAGTGCATAATTTAATGCTTGATTATATAAATTTTCCATTATTTTAATATTTTCAGTCAGACAATTTATGGCGATAATATAACTTTCAAGCTTAATGTAATTTATAACATTATTACTTTCAATAATTCTTTTAATCAATTCAAGACTTATTTCGTTTTTCATCTGAACATAATTTATATATGCTTCAACAAGTAAGAAATTTAAATCATTTTCATATTTTGAAGCAATTATTCTTGCTCCTTTAAAATCATCTAAAAATAATAAAGTATAGCATTTTATAAGATCTGAATAATAATTGTCAATTTCGTAATTTTTGAAATTTTTTAATATGTTCCTATAATCTCCTATTTCAAAAAGTTTTTTTAATAGTTCATTCATGAAGATTTAAATTTTAATGCTTTTGAAAAACTTTAAAATTTCAAGCTTTGAATAAAGTTTTAATTCTAAATAGAAGAGATATTTTAAATCCTAATGGTGGAGGTGCTGAAAGATATACATTTGAAGTAGCAAAAGCATTAATTAAAAATGGTTATAGTGTAGATTGGTTTTGTTCAAAGTTTAAAAATTCAAAGGATGAGGAAATTTATGAAAATATAAGAATTATAAGAAGAGGTAATGAGTTTTCAGTTCATTTTTATGGTTTGATTTATGCTATAAAAAATTTTAAAAATTACGATTTAATAATTGATGAATTTAATGGATTGGGGTTTTTTACATTTTTTTTAAAAAATTCAATTTTGCTTATTCATCAATTGTATGATAAATTTTGGGTTTATGAAATGGGGAAATTTTTTTTCTTTATGAAATATGTAGAAAAATTTTTGCTTTGGCTTTATAGAAAAAAATTAACAATAACAGTTTCAAATTCAACATATGAAGATTTAATTAGAATTGGATTTAATAATGTTCATATTGTTCCAAATGGTATAGATCAAATAAATTTAGATTGTCAAAAAAATGAAATTTTGACGCTTTGCTTTCTTGGAAGATTAAGAAAAACAAAAAATCCAGAGGATGCTATTAAAATCTTTCTTAAAGTTAAGGAGTCTATTTCTGCTAAAATGATTATTATTGGAAGTGGTCCCTTAGAAAATTATCTAAGAAATAAATACAAAAACTTTAAAGATATTGAATTTTTAGGTTATTTAAATGAAGAAGAAAAATATAAAAATTTGTGTAAATGTCATTTTTTAATAGTTCCAAGCATAAGAGAAGGTTGGGGTATTGTTGTTATTGAAGCAAATATGCTTGGAATTCCAGTAATTGGTTATGATGTTCAGGGTTTAAGAGATTCAATAAAAAATGGTTTAAATGGTTTTCTTGTCAAAAATATAGATTCTGCAGTAAAGAAAATTATTGAGATTTGGAATAATAAAAATTTCTATTATCAATTATCAATTAATTCAAAGCACTATTCAAGAGGTTTCTCTTGGGAAAAAACAAGAGAAGAATTTATAAAATGTCTTAAAAAATTAGAAATTAAGACAATATAAAATATAAATAGTGTTAAGTAATTGACTATCAAAAACTTATAAAAAATTATTTGAAACTATTGACTTAATGGGGGGCGAAGTTTTAAGCCGAAGGCTTATTTTTTGCTTTGTCCAATAAATAGTGATAAGTAGTTGATAATCAATAACCTAATAAAAATGAAGTTTTTTTAGTATTGAAGCCAGTTTCATCTATTTCAGCAAAATAAAGATTTAATGAACATTTCAGAATTATTGGACAAGGCAAGTAAAACAAACTTTTATACTTTAAAATTTTTACCTGTATGAAAAACTGGGAAAAAATTTTAGAAAAGATTAGTGATTATAAGTGGAGAATACCTAAAACTTATAAACAAGGTATGAATGTAGATGGAATAATTTTTGCAACAGAAGACTTAATTAAAGAAATTATTGAGGAAGGAGAAGCACTTGAACAAGTTGCTAATGTTGCTACACTTCCTGGTATTGTTAAAGCTTCAATAGCTATGCCAGATATACACTGGGGTTATGGATTTGCCATTGGAGGTGTAGCTGCTTTTGATCCTGAAAATGGGGGAATAATAAGTCCTGGTGGTGTTGGTTATGATATAAACTGTGGTGTTAGAATTATTAAAACAAACTTAACTGAAAAAGACATAGAAAAGTATAAGGTAAAACTTGCTGATAAGTTATTTGATTATGTTCCAAGTGGAGTAGGATCAAGAAGTAAATTTAAATTCTCGGATAAAGAACTTGAGAGAATTACACAAGAAGGTTTAAAGTACATTAAAAAAATTGGATATGCTTGGGATAATGATTATGAATATATTGAAGAGTTTGGTAGTATGGAAGGTGCAGATTTTTCAAAGGTTAGTCAATTGGCAAGAGATAGGGGGAGAGAACAGCTTGGAACACTCGGAAGTGGAAATCATTTTTTAGAAGTTCAAATAGTAGATGAAATTTATGATGAATTAATTGCTAAAAAATTGGGATTATTTAAGGGTCAAGTTGTAATAATGATTCACTGTGGAAGTAGAGGATTTGGTCATCAGATAGCAAGCGATTATATAAAGGAGTTTGATAAGGTTTTAAATAAGTATGGCATAAAACTTGTTGATAGGCAGTTATCATGTGCTCCTTTCAATTCCAAAGAAGGACAAAATTATTATAAAGCTATGGTTTGTGCTGCTAATTTTGCTTGGTCAAATAGACAACTTATTACACACCAGCTTAGGAAAGCTTTTAGTGAGGTTTTAAATAAGAGTGCTGAGAGTCTTGATATGAATATATTATATGATGTTGCACATAACATAGCAAAACTTGAAGAATTTAACGGAAAAAAATTAATTGTTCATAGAAAGGGTGCTACAAGAGCTCTTCCTAGGGGTCATAAATTACTCCCTCCAAAATATAAAGATGTTGGACAACCTGTATTAATACCTGGTGATATGGGAACTCATTCTTATGTCTTAATAGGTATGCCAAAGTCAATTGAGGAATCATTTGGAAGTTCTTGCCATGGTGCAGGAAGAGTTTTATCAAGAAGTAAAGCTAAAAAAATAGTTCAAAAAAGCTCACTTTTAAAGAAACTTTCAGAAAAGGGAATTGTAGTTAGGGCGGAAAGTGATGCTACTTTATTGGAAGAAGCTCCTGAAGCATACAAAGATGTTAGTAAGGTTGTAAATGCGGTTGAACTTGCTGGAATTAGTAAAAAAGTTAGCAGACATAGACCAATTATTGTTGTGAAAGGATGAGATTTAAAATTACTTTTGAATTAAATAATAATAAGTTTCCTATTATTTATAGGAATAAGTTTATTTCTTTTTTTAAATTAGCACTTGAAAAAGAAAATGTTTTGGATTATTATTATAATGCTAAAAAACCGAAGCCATTTACATTTGCTTTAATAACTAATGCTAAAATATCTAAGGATAAGAAAAAATTTAAATTTTTTGATTATGAGCTTGAAACAAATTATTTTATTTTAAAGAATAGAAGTTTATCATTAGTTTTTAGCACATTTGACTACGAATTTGGTGTTTATATTTATAATGGGATTTTAAGAATTAAGGAGTTTAAATTTTCAGAAGAAATAACCTTATATCCAAAAAGAATTCTTTTGTTAAATGAACCAAAATTTGATTTAGAGGAATACACATTTAAAACAATAAGTCCAATTTTAATTGAAAATAAAGAAGATAAACCAATTCTGCCTTATGATAAGAATTTTGTTTTGGAATTCAATAATTTTCATAGAAAAATTTTTGAAAGTTTTGGCTTGAACTATAAAGATGTTGAAATTAGTTTTTTAGATTGTAGAAAAGTTTTAGTTAAACACTTTTTAAAATCATTTAAAGAAAAAACAAATAAAAAATATATGTTTTTAACATGTTTCAATGGAATTTTTAAAATTAAAGGAAGTTCAGAAGTTATAGAATTTTTATATAAAAAAGGTATTGGTAATAGAACAAGTCAAGGATTCGGTTGTGTGGTCCTTTTCACAAATTAAAACCACTAAAATTTTAAATTATGAAGGTTGGTATTGATATTATTGAAATTGAAAGAATAAAGAAATTATATGAAAAATTTGGTAATAGATTTCTAAGTAGAATTTTTACAGAAAATGAAATAAATTATTGTTTTTCAAGAAAAAATTATTTTCATAGCCTAGCAGGGAGATTTGCAATAAAAGAAGCGGTTTTAAAAGCACTTGAAATTGGCATGACATCAGGTTTTTCATTTAAAGATATTGAAGTTTTAAATATAAACAAAGGAAAACCAATTGTTATTTTATATGGGAAACTTAAAGAAATGCTTGGAAATAGAAAAATTGAAATATCAATCAGTCATTCTGAAAATTATGCAGTAGGTATTTGTATAATTTATAAAGAATGAAGTAAGCTCCTTTTTCAATAATAGCACTTCTTGTTCCAGTAAATTTATATTCAAATGCTAAATTTTCTTTAAATGATATTCCAAAAAAACAAGTTCCAACATCTGTATTATCATCTTTATCAGGTCCAGCAACACCACTTGTTGAAATTCCAATATCACTATTAAATAATTCTTTAACATTTTGAGCCATTTCAATAACACAATCTTCTGAATATATATTTTCAGTTTGAACATTTAAGATATTTCTTTTAATATCTTTATTATAAGCAATAATTGAACCTTTAAAATAATTTGAAGAACCAGGAACACTTGTTATTAAGTTTGAAACTTTTCCACCTGTAAAGCTTTCTGCAACCGAAATTTTTAAATTATTTCTTTTAAGTAAATCTCCTAAAAGAACTTCAATTTTATCATCATTATAACCCCAAATGTAATCCTTCAATAAGTTTTCAATAAAATTTTTAATTTCATCAAGCTTTTCTTTATCTCCTTTGAATTTCAAATAAACACCATCATTCCTCGGTAAATATCCAAAAAATCCAAGCTTATCATAATATGGCAATAATATATCTCTTATTTTTGTTTCATATATACCATTTGTTTTTACAATCAAAAACTCATAACTATTATCAACTTCATTTATTAAAATTTTACCAATTTCACTTTCATATAATAAGCCCTCAACTTCATAAGGAACGCCAGGAAGAATAATAATTAAAGTTTGATTATAATAACCAACTTGCGCAGGAGCTTTACCCCTCGGATTTTTTATTAATTTAAAACCATCAATAACATATTTATATTTTTCAATTTCAGTTTCAAATGATGTTTTTACTAATTTTAAATTTAAAGCATAAGAAATACTTTCAATAGTTAAATCATCTTCCGTAGGACCAATTCCACCTGTTGTAATAATAACTTTTGGATTTTCATTTAACAATAATCTAAATGCTTTAATAATTTCCTCCTTATTGTCCTTAACAATTAATGCTTTATGTAAAAGCTGTTTCTTATAAGCTCTTAAAAAATTTGATATAATATAAACATTTTTTTCACTTGTAAATCCTTCAAGTAATTCATCACCTATTAATAAGACATTAATCAATTTGTTCCTTTTGTAAGCTAAAAATACCCTCTACTTCCAAAACAATTGGATCATTAATTTCAATAACAACTGGAACTCTTGGTTTTTGTAAATTAAAGTAATCAAATGGAAATTCTGTTTTTAGAAAAACTTTTGCCTTATTATCTTTTATATCAATTTTTCCAATCCAAACAACATTCTTTATGACATTCTTAATTTTAAGTTTTCCATAGATCTTTACATCATAACTGCCATCGTTAATTTCTTTTATTCCTTCTATTTTCTGTGGATAGAATTGAGCATAAGGATATTTATCTACTTCAAGTGTTCTCGTTTTAATATATCTATCTCTCCTCTCCTGATCACTTTTTAAAGTAGATAGTTCAACATTAATTACAGAAGATGTATCAAAAGAATTATCAGAATTCAATATTATTTTACCGCTTATAGCTTTGGTTCTACCAATAGCAACAGTTTTTCCAACTTGAACCAGCTTCTCACTTACTTTATATCTTGCTTCAACATCTGATATATTTATTTGATATAAGAGGGGTAAAAAAAGCATAGTTAAAATTTTAAAGGCTTAAAGAAATAATCTACTTTATCCAATAAATAGTGTTAAGTGATTGACTATCAATAACTTATAAAAACTTATTTGAAACTACTGATTTAATGGGGGGCGAAGTTTTAAAGCCGAAGGCTTGAATATAGGGTGGGTGGGAAAAACAAAGAAAAATAAATAATTTTAGAATTATTGGACAAAACAAAAATAATCTTATTTTATCCTTTAAAATTTTAAGTATGACATTATTTACACTTGCTCTTCTCCTATTTCTTCTTATCTCACTTCTAACCTACATGGTTAGAATTTTAAATGAATATGAAAGGGGTGTTGTTTTTAGACTTGGTAGATTTATAGGAGTAAAAGGTCCAGGTCTCGTTATTCTCCTTCCGTTTATAGATACAATGCAAAAGGTCTCTTTAAGACTTGTAGCTCTTGATGTCCCCTCACAAGATGTAATAACTAAGGACAATGTTTCAATAAAAGTAAATGCTGTTGTTTATTTTAAAGTTGTTCATCCCGATAAAGCCATATTAGAAATTGAGGATTATTTTTATGCAACAAGTCAAATTGCTCAAACAACTCTGAGAAGTGTTCTGGGAGAAGTTGAATTAGATGAAATTTTAGCAAATAGGGAAAAATTGAACCTAAAATTACAGGGAATTATTGATAAACAAACAGAAAACTGGGGTGTTAAAGTTGTGTCAGTTGAAATTAAGCATGTAGATTTGCCAGAGGAAATGAGAAGAGCAATGGCAAGACAAGCAGAAGCTGAAAGAGAAAGAAGAGCAAAGATAATATCCGCAGAAGGTGAATACCAAGCAGCACAAAAACTGAGAGAAGCAGCTGATATATTAGCTCAAAATCCAATAACAATACAACTAAGATACTTACAAACATTAATTGAAATATCATCTGAAAAAACTACAACAATTGCTTTTCCAATACCATTAGAGCTATTTAAACTGAAACAAAATGAAAATAAGTAAATTCTGCTTTAAAATTTTCAATTATGCCTGAAAAGAAAAAAGTACGACTTACCCCTGTTGAAATAAAGAATGCAAAGTTTAAAACTGTCCTAATAGGTGGTTTGAAAAAGTCAGATGTTGAAGCTTTTCTTGAGAAAGTAGCACATGACTATAATGAAGTTCTAAAAGAAAATAAGGATCTTGAAAACATGTTAACTCAAATGAGAGTTAAAGCACTTGAAGCTGATGAAATGAAGGCGGATTATGAAAAAATAAAAGATAAAAATTTGATACTTGAAGGAGAAGTTGAAGCTTTAAGAAGAGAAAACCAAGAATTAAGAAACAAAGTTTCAGAGCAAGAGGATTTAATAGAAGCACTAAAGCTAGAAAACGCTGAAAAAGATGCTGTTATTTCTGAACTAAAAAGACAATTAGAAGAAGGAAGAAATGATCAAGCACCTATAGAAATTATTGAAATAGCAAGAAAAACAGCTTCGCAAATTAAACAAAAAGCAATTGAAGAGGTTGAAAAGGCATTTGAGAACTTTCCAGAGCCTTTAAAAGTTAAAATTAAACCAATTATTGAAAAAGTTAAGAAAGAACTTTTTGGCTAATAAAATTTTGTTCAATAAATAAGGCAACCTATGCCGTTTTGTCCAATAAATAGTGATAAGTCATTAATAGTCAATAATTTGTAAAAAGTGTTTTAAAATTATTTATTTTAGGGGGGTTTAATGGGGGACGAAGTTTTAAAGCCGAAGGCTTGAATATAGGGTGGGTGGGAAAAACAAAGAAAAATAAAATAATTTTAGAATTATTGGACAAAGCACCCTATGCGAAAATATACTTTATAATTTTAGGTATGATTTTCATTCTTCTAAATTTAAACTTTAATTATAACGAGGAAATAATAAAAAAATTACCTGTTACCTTTGAAGATGGTTATCCTATTCTTCCTTACGACTTTAAAGTTATTGAAATTCCAAATAATGTAAAAAGTGTAAAAATAAAAAATTTAAGAATTCAAAGAAAACTTTATAAATCTAATGTTATTCTCCAATATAATGATAAAATTTATTATTTTGATAACAATCAAAATTTAAAAATAATTAACATTCCAAGAATTGAGATTGGAAATAAATTCCCAAAAGAAATAATAGAAGTTAAATCCATAGGGTATTATAGAGACAAAAAATTAGCAACAATTTTTATTTATCCAATAACATATGAAAATGGAAATTTATATTTAAATGAAAGTATAAGTTTTGATTTAGAATACGAACAATCACAAACAACTTACAACTTAAAACCTCTACCAGATAGCCTTGACTATTTAATTTTAACAATAAGTTTATTTAAAGAACCTTTTGACTCCATAGCTAAATTATCTATTATTAGGGGATTTAGAACATTAGTTGTTTATATTGATTCAATAAAGGATAATCCCCAAAAAATTAGAGATTTAATAATTTGGGCTTATAGAACATTCGGAATAAAATATGTTTTAATAGGGGCAGATGCTAGCATTATAAAAACTTGGCGATTTCAAGTAAGTTATTATGATGCAGATCCAAATTTACCCACAGGACCTGATATTCATACAGATTATCCTTATTCAGCACTCGATGGAGATTACATAAATGGCAAAAAATGGAAAATTGGTGATAGTTTAATTGATCCTTATGCAGATATTGGAATAGGAAGATTACCAATAACAAATGTTTATGAAGCATATAATTATTACTACAAATTAAGAGATTGGACTTTTAATTTTAATGGAAATCCCAATGCATTTGCTTGCTTAGAATCTGAAATTATGTATAGCTATTTTGGAGGATATTGTGAAAATATCGTTTCTGTTTCAAATATGCCAAGAATTATTAGATTATATGAACCGAATTTTAATGGAAACTTAACCCCCCAAATTTTATTTGATTCACTAAATATAAACAAACCTCAATTCTTCTTTTATATTGGACATGCTAATGGTTTTATTATCGCATCAAGCTATGCTAGTCCAACGTACTATGTTGGTTTCAATGAATTTTATAATATGAATTTTAATTATAGTGCTCCTTATATAGCAATGTTTGGAGGATGCTGGACAGGAGACTTAGAACATACTGCATTAATAAAACAAATTTTATTAATGCCAGATAGAGGAGCTATTTTTGGAATTGGTGCTAGTAAGCTTGATAATACAGGTTCAGAAACATCAAGGGGAATGGCATTTTTCTTAGCATTTAACAATTATAATGCAAAAACAATTGGAGATGCTTATATTTATATGGTTATGAATTTTTCGGGCTCATTATTTAACACATACTCAAAACTCAATATGTTTGGAGACCCAACAATTGAACCTTATTTAAATGGTAAAAATTATATAAATGCGAATTTTGATAACTCATTTTCTGATTCACTTGTTGTAAATACAATACCTAATGCTAGGGTTCTATTATATGATGGAGAAAACTACACTCTAACAATTTCAGATAACAGTGGTAAAGCAATTTTAAGATATTCAAGTGGAAGTAATAAAACACTTTTATTATCAATATCAAAACCAAGCCATATTCCATATTACTCTTATGTTAATTACTATCCCAGCAATGTTGTTTTAGACAGCATTATACTAAATGCTGATCATCTAATTCCTTCAAATAGTTACCAAATTAACTTTTATTTAAAGAATTTAAGTTCAAATAACCAATCAATAAACTTTAAAATTAAACTTAATAATGCTAATCCTGATAGTATTTTTGGAAATTTAAATTTCAATCCTAATGAAGAAAAAACTCTTAGTTATAATATAACAATAAAACCAAATGCTAAAAATCTAATTGGAAAATTTTATATAAATGATAAGCTTATTAGAAGCTTTTCATATTCAGTAGAAAAAATAACTTTAAGGCTTGTTGGAGTGAAATGGGAAAGTGATAGCATAGACTTGGATATATTTAATAATTCTAAGGTTAATATCTATAATGTTGAATTAAAATTGCCAGATTTTGGAATAAGTAAAATTATAGATTCCATAATTTCAAAAAGCACAACAAACTATACAACGAAACTTCCAAGAGTTTCAAATAATCCAAAACTAATAGTTTCATACGCAGGAAAACAAGATACATATCAATTAAACTTTCAACTACCACTTCCTTCAAGTGATAATTTTTATTTATTACCTCAAAGAGAAGGTATTTTAATAAAATTTGACACTACTGACAATAACGCTAGATTCTATAAAATTTATAGAAGTGAAAATCCAAATGGAAATTATAAATTTGCTGGAATAACTAATGACTTTGCTAAGTCATACATAGATTATATTGATAGCTTTAAAGTTTATTATTATAAAATTTCAAGAATTGATTTTTATTATAATGAAGGAGAAATTTCAAACTATAAATATCAATCAAAAAATCCTGATTATAGCATTTATAAGCCCACTTATTTGCCAAACCAAGGAGAATCACCACCACTTATATTAAATGATAGCTTTATTCTAATTTTTAGTCCAATTTATATGAGCTTTTATAACAATAAAGGAATTACAATTAATGGTTACCCAAAAGACTTAAAATTTCATGCCTACTCAGGAGCAGTTGCTGATATTGATGGTGATGGAATTGAAGAAGCAATAATTTCTGCAAGGAAAGATAATAATTCATTCCTATTATTAGTTAATATAAACGAAATCGATACACTATTTTATTCAAACTTCTTCGGTGATATATCAATTTATAACAAGGGACTAATTATTGCTAATTTTGCTAATGATTCCCTTCCTGAAATAGCATTAAAAACTTATTATTCAGACAGTAATAATAAGCAAAGAATTATTATTTTAGATCCAAGAACAAAAGCAATAATAAATCAAATAAAATTATTTAGTGGGAATGTTTCAACAAATTGGGATATATCTGCAAGTGATTTTGACAATGATGGATTATATGAAATCGTAAGCTTAGATTCACTTGGAAAACTTCATATTCTAAAAGCAAATGGTCAAGAAATAGATAATTTTCCAATTGATTTAATGCCTTACTTACCTTATAATAACCCAAATGCTATTTCTTACTTTTCAAGTGCTATTTACGTTACGTATAATAAAGTTATTTGTGGAATTATACAAAGTGGTAATTTACGAATTTTTATAATAAATGTTAATAACGGAATAATTGAAAATGTAATAAATGTAAATTCATATGTAAATAATAATCCAATAGAACCATTTAGTTTATCACTTGGAGATATTGATAATGATGGATTTGCTGAAATCATTCTGATAACTTACCATGGTTACTATCCATCAAAAAGAATTCTTATTTTTAAATTAAATGGAAATTTATTATCACAATATATTGGTCCTGATGTTGACTGGGTGTGGCTATCACCTGCAACTATTGTTGATATTTTAAATGATAATAAAATGGATTTAGTCCTTAGCCTTCCAAGAAGAGTTTTTATTCTAACTTATGACAATGGAAATCTAAATCATTTTATAGGAACACCAATAATTTTAGCAGATGATACCCTTCCAGAAGGTTATCCTTTTTATTCACCAATTTTCAAAGATATAAATAATGATAATAAACCTGAAATGTTTATCTTACAATGGTCAAATCCATTATATTCATTTAACTTAGGAGATATAGGAAAAATTGAATGGAACGGAAATAGGGCAAATTTTAAAAATACCGCTGAATATGGAGAAAAAATCTCAAATAAAAATGAAACAAATTTAAACTTTGTAAAATTTAACTATAAAAAGTTTGCTATTGAATTTAATTTAGAAAGCTCTGAATCTTATAATCTAAAAATATATGATGTCTTAGGGAGAGTGGTTTATAAAAATAGTGGATTTATAAAGGGTAAAGGCTTATTAACAATAAATAGCAAATTGGCAAGAGGAATTTACATTATTGATTTTAAGTCAAAAAATTACAATTTCAAAATAAAAGCATTAAAATTAAATTAAGTTTAATAAGTTTTGGGTATGTTGGGGGTTCTAAGGGTAAGCCGTAGGCTTATTCATAGGTTGGGTGGGCAAAATATAGAAAAATAAATAATTTTAGAATTATTGGACAAAACAGATTTTTATTACTTTGTCCAATAAATAGTGTTAAGAGGGGAGGTTAGGGGGATAAAAATTTGTGCTTTAAAACCTTAGAATGGCTGAGAAAGACTGGAAAAAATATAATAGAAATTTAGTAAAAAGAGGTGAAATATG
>Ga0197143_1001385_pt1 | contig 20471 bp, 17 predicted proteins | sample GBS70_MetaG_FD_148603 | JGI IMG/M metagenome (GOLD analysis project Ga0197143, IMG submission 148603) | Sediment microbial communities from Great Boiling Springs, Gerlach, Nevada, United States - GBS 70_MetaG | ecosystem: Environmental > Aquatic > Thermal springs > Hot (42-90C) > Sediment...
AGATTGTAAAGAAGAAAGGAATAAAAGAGGGAGGAAAAAAATTGGGAAAGAAAAAAAATTTGGTTTAGAAATTTAAATGAGGCAATGTATATAAATTCAATTAGGTTCTTATATGAGGCAATAGGGAGACTTATTTTTTAGATATTCTTGTTTTTACCAAATCAAGCTGATAGCCATAGATGTGAGCTCCTGCTGAATAGGCATACATAGGTCCATTTTCTAATTCTGCTTCCATAGCTACATATTGTTTAAGTAGTTCTATTCCACCAAGATTTGTGGGGAATCCTGCCCATAAATCCCAGCTTCTAAAATAAACTGAAACTGTTAAAATAAGTTTTTCTTCAGCAGGTATGACTTTAAAATCTATTATTCTCAAACAAGGTGGATCAAGTTTTCCATCTTTACCATAACAAATATCATGGTCTTCCGGGGTACCTATTTCAATAACTGCCTGATTGGTAAAAGGAGTCTCTTTAAGCATTTGGATCACTCTTTCAAGTTGGGTTCCTCCTTTGGGCATAGGATAATGAATTCTTGAAGAATAACGATAAGTTTCATTAGGAGCAAGTTCTGGATTCATAAGATACTCAGCAAAATAATCTTGAATATATTCCATATTTGTGGGAGAGGGGATTCCCAAATGAGGAGGTATTTCAGGAACCATATCTTCCCAGGGTCTCTCTATAAATACCGCAAGAGAAGGAAACTGATATCTTATTTGTTCTTTTTCAAAAGATCCCTTTTGAATAGGTTGAAGATAACCTCTCTCAAGTATGTGATAAATTATCTGAAACCATGCATCAGAAATAGTCTTAGCACAAATTACCAAAGGTTGTAGATTAATCTGCATAATCTAAATAATAAATAATTTTTGGCTTTTTAATTTTAAAACAAATTTTAGGAAAAGGTAGCCTAAATTTAAAACACATGTAAAATTTATTGACACAAAAAAGTTTTATGCTAATATCTGAGTTTAATTAAAGTAAGTAAGTACTTACATATTAAATTTAGCTTATGATAAAAGACAAGAAAAAAATAGGATTTTTTATTCTTATTGCTTTAGCTCTTTTTTTTCTTTGCTGGCTTTTTTATTTTCTCTGGCATAGATATCACTATGCAGTAACTGATGCAGTATTTGTTCAGGCTGATAATCTTATATATATAGGTTTCCCTAAGGTTAATGGGAAACTTGTTAAACTTTACAAAAATGAAGGGGATTTAGTAAAAAAGGGAGAAATTCTTGCAGAATTAGAAAGTATAGATTATGCCCTTAAGGTTGCTCAATTAGAAAAAGCTTTAAAAGAAGTTGAAAACCAGCAAAATGCTCTTGGATTTAATATTGCAAAACTTGAAAGAGAAATACCCTTAAAGGTAGACCAACTTATGAAACAAAAAGATAGATTAAAAGAAGAAGAAAGGGCTAAACTTTATGATATAGAAAAATTAAATGCTCGTTTAGCTCAAGTAAGAAGAGATAAAGTAAGATATGAAAAACTTTATAAAGATGGTTTAATTTCTGCTCATGATTTAGAGGAAATTCAAACTCAAGAAAAAGAATTGGAGAATCAAATTTCATCAACTTCTGCTCAACTTTTAGCTATTAAAAAACAACAAGAAGAAATTGATAAAAATATAGCTCTTACTTTAAACGAGAAAAATATGGTTCTTGCTTATAAGGCCTTTTTACATTCTTTAGAAGCCAAAAAGAAAAATTTAGAAAAGCAAAAAGAAGAAGCCGAGGTTTATCATGCCTATACCAAACTCCATAGTCCGGTTGATGGAGTAATTGCTAAAAAATTTCATTCAGAAGGAGATGTTTTAAATCCAGGAGAACCTGTTTATGCTATAGTTGATCCCAGTTCCTTTTATATTCTTGTTTTATTGGAAGAAACAAAACTTAGAGGAGTTAAAAAGGGATGTCCAGCTAAAATAAAGCTTGATGCTTATCCCAAAGAGAAATTTGAAGGATTAGTAGATGAAGTATTGCCAGCTTCTGCTGCTACTTTTGCTCTTGTTCCAAGAGATATTTCAGCTGGAGAATTTACTAAACTTGCACAAAGAATTTATGTAAAAATAAAAATAACAAAAGGAGATAGAAATCTTCTAAGGGTTGGTCTTGGTGGAGAAGTAGAAATTAAGAGATCCCTTTAAATTAAAACTTTTTAATTATGACCTTTCCTATAGAGCCACATCTCACAACAGAGGCTTACAAAATAATTTCTACTAAAGATAGAATTTTTATTACTATTTCCGTAATGATTGGTACCTTTATGGCTATTCTTGATACAACTATTGTAGATGTAGTGTTACCTAAAATGATAGCACCCCTTGCTACAGACCTTTATGGAATTCAATGGGTAATTACAAGTTATATGATAGCTGCAGCAACTGCCCTTTTGTTTGTAGAAAATTTTTCCAAATATATAGGCTATTCATATACCTTTATAACTGGAATGATCATCTTTGTCATTGCAAGTTTTTTTTGTGCAAGTGCTACTTCTTTAGCTCAAATGATTGTATTTAGAAGTATTCAAGGTATAGGAGAAGCATTTATTATGGCTTGTGCTCAGACTATTCTTATGCTTGTTTACCCTCCTGAAAAAAGAGGTACTGCTCTTGGAATTTATGGACTTGGGGTTAGTTTTGCTCCTGCCTTAGGTCCTACAGTAGGAGGCTTTATTACAGAACATCTTAACTGGAGATGGATCTTTTATATAAATGTTCCTATAGGTATTTTAAACATTCTTTCTTCTTTTATAGTATTGCCAAAATTTCTTGGAAAAGCCAAAGTTTTTCATTTTAATTTTGTAAGTTATTTTTTTATTGCTACAGCTACTATCTCTTTACTCATTATGTTATCTAAAGGGCAACAACAGGGATGGTTTCAATCTATCTTTATTATAAAGTGTCTTTTTATAACTCTTATTTCTTTTTCCCTATTTTTTGCAAGTGAACTTTACGCTTCCATTCATTCTAAAAATACCTTAATAAACTGGAAAATATTTAAATTCCCCGAATATAGTTTAAGCATGGGATTTTACTTTTTTATTCTTGGATTTGTATTATATCAAATCTTTTATCTTCTCCCTCTTTATTATGAAAACTTAAAAGGATTAACTACTTTTCAAACAGGACTTCATATGCTACCTCCAGCGATGTTAATAGGTATATTTAGTATTATTTCAGGTGTACTTTCTGACAAAATTTCTCCTTTAACTATCTTAGTTATTGATTGGTTTTTTCTTTTAATAATCTCATTTTTTATAATTCCAAAACTTAACTATTATACTCCTGCATATAAAGCTGTTATCTTAACCATACCTTTAGGAATTAGTATAGGAATATTTTTTTCTCCTATAACAACTTTTGCTATGAGAAATTTAGGTGAATTAACGGGACTTGGAGTAGCACTTATGCATTATATAAGATTTTTGGGAGGCTCCTTTGGAACAGCACTTGCCACTAATCATTTAGAAAGATACACTAATGAATACTTTTTAAAAATAAATGAATTGCAAAACTGGACTTATGTAAAACAATTTGTTTATTCTAAAATCTTTCTTATAGAAAAGTTTTTTCCCTTTGAGATTTCTCTTAAAAAATCTAAAGCCCTTTTATACCATGCTCAATACATTCAAGCTTTAAGCTGGAGTTTCCAAGAAACTTTTAGAAGTGTTAGTTTTTGGGTTATTATAGGAGGAATTTTTTTGACTTTTCTTTTAATAATTAATCTAAAACCTTATTTTAAAAATTTTATTTACAAGTTTCCTGCTGATCTATAATACAAGCCCCTTGCGAAGTGTTATCATTTTTTTTGAAAAGATTTCCACTTTCTATTTTAATCTGAGATTCCTCTTTTTTTATCCTTTTTATTTCGGTATTTTCAGGCTTTTTATACTCCTTTTCTAAACTTTCTTTTTCCTCTATTCCATATTTTTTTTTGAGCCAATTTTTAATATTACTTTCACCCTCAATTACTAAAGTTTTATTACTTTCTTTATAAATTAGAATAGGAACGTTATTATACTTTAGTAACTTTATTAAAGAAATAGCTTCATTTACGTCATAAAGTTTTAGAAAAATATTATGTGCTTTAGCAAATTTTTTCACTTCTTCACAATGGGGACAATTCTTTTTATAAATAAGAACTGGAGAACTAATTTCTAAGGGTTTAAAAGGAATTTTTACCAAAAAGGTAGCAAAAAAAAGAGAAAGGCATCCTAAAAAAGCTATTTTATAAATAGAAGTATTTTTGGAGGATTCACTGAGAGAAAATAAAGTTTTTTCTTTTAAAGGAAGTTTATAATCTAAAAGAAAACACAAAAAAATAAGTCCTGCTATAATTAAACAGTAAGAGCAGTATTCATTTAAAATCCATTTTTGAAAACCTATAAAATATCCCTCTACTATTATTGCTAAAGCAAGTATATAGGTTCTTAAATTTAAAAGCCATATAAATTTTACTTCTAAAAGATCAAGGAAAGAAACGATGGTTAAATAAAAAAAGAGTAAAAACCCTATATAATTTAAAAGATTGTAAGTATCAAAAATATGAACTAAAAAACAACCTTCATTTTGGCAGAGAGTTTTTTGTTGAGAATTTAAATAAATTTCTAAAGCTATTAAAATTAGTCCCACTATGCTTAAAAGGAAAAAGAGAAGCTTTGTTTTTCTTGGCTCTTTAGTTTTGGGAGTCATTAAATTAGGAACTTTTTCTTTTTAAAATTTTATAAGCTGAATCAAAGATTTTTATAGCACAGTAAGGTCCGCACATGGTGCAGGTTTTACTTTGAGAAATTCCACCTTCCATTCTATATTTCCTTGCCTTTTCTGGATCAATAGAAAGTTCAATCTGAGCCTCCCAATCAAGCCTTGCTCTTGCTTTTGCCATTTCTAAATCCCATTCCCAAGCCCCTTTAACACCTTTTACAAGATCAGCTATATGAGCAGCTATTTTAGAAGCTATAAGTCCTTCTTTTACATCCTCAATTGTAGGAAGTCTCAAATGTTCTGCTGGAGTAAGATAGCATAAAAAATCAGCTCCTTCTGCTCCTGCTATAGCTCCACCTATAGCTCCTACTAAATGATCATATCCTGGAGCAATATCTGTTGGAAGTGGTCCCAAAACATAAAAAGGAGCTTCATGGCAAAGTTTTTTCTCCAATTTAACATTAGCGGAAATTTGATCTAAGGGAACATGTCCCGGACCTTCAATCATTACTTGAACACCTTTATCCCAAGCTCTCAAAGTTAACTCTCCAAGTAGTATTAATTCCTGAATTTGTCCTCCATCAGTAGCATCAGCTATACAACCAGGTCTTATCCCATCACCTAAGGAAAGAGTAATATCATAATTATATGCAATTTCAAGAAGCTCATCAAAGTATTCATAAAGGGGGTTTTCTTTATTATTATAAATCATCCATTCTGCAATAAAAGAACCTCCTCGAGAAACTATTCCAAGTATTCTTTCTTTATTTTTAAGTCTTTCTAAACTTTGTTTGGTAACTCCGCAATGAACTGTCATAAAATCTATACCATCTTCAGCTTGCTTTTCTATTACTTTAAAAATTTCAGAAACCGTCATTTCAACAATAGATTTGTGATGTTTTTCAACTGCTTCAATAGCTGCCTGATAAATAGGAACAGTCCCAAGAGGAACAGGACAATTTTCTCTAATAAGCTTTCTTATTTCGTCAAGTTCTCCTCCTGTGGAAAGATCCATTACAGTATCTGTTCCGTATTTTAGTGCTATTTCAAGCTTTTTAAATTCCTCCTCTATTGATAACCTATCCTTAGAGGTTCCTATATTAACATTTACTTTTGTTCTTAACCCCTTTCCAATGGCACAAGGTTTTGTGACTTTGCTTTTTTTATTTTTACAAATTACTATATATCCTTTAGCTATTCCTTCTCTTATATATTCTGCTTCTACTCCTTCAGCTTCTGCACAGACTTTCATTTCTTCTGTAATTATGCCTTTTTCTGCAAGTCTTTTTAAAGTGCACATAATTTAAAATTAACCTCCCTTTTTGCAAAATTTTTCACAAAAAATAATCATTTGAATTAAAAATTATACCCTAAAATTAAAAAATTTCTTAAGAAAAAGAAAAATTTCACTATTTAAGGAATTATTGATAAATTTCTAAACAGATTTGATCCTTTTGGTGAAGTTCCTTAAAATAAACAGAAACATATTCATTAAAATCAATATTTCTAACCTTAAGTCCTACATAATTTGGTTCTATAGGGAACTCTCTACCTCCTCTGTCTACTAAAACTGCAAGTTCTATTTTTTTAGGACGTCCCATATCTATAAGAGCATCCATTGCTGCTCTAACAGTTCTTCCAGTATATATAACATCATCTACTAAAATAATGTTAAGGTCCTCTATAGAAAAAGGTATTTCTGTTTTTTTAACTTTAGGATAATTGGTAATTCTTGTCCAGTCATCTCTATATAAAGTTATGTCAAGATATCCTATAGGTATTTCAACTCCTGTTTTTTGAAAAAGTAATTCCCTTAATCTGTTAGCAAAAGGAGCACCTCCTGTTTGAATACCAATTAAAGCAACCTTTTCTAAAATAGGATATTTTTTTAATATTTGTTCAGCAACTTTTTCAGTAAGTTTTTTAATTCTTTTAGGACCTGCTATTACCTTTTTAATTTTTTGAGTTAAAATTTGATTATCCATAATGTTTGCATATAACCACAGTTTAAAAAATTTGCAAGGGTAAACCATGATAAACGAGGTTACTTATAGAGTACTTTACGGAGATACCGATTGCGGAGAAGTTATGTATTATGGAAATTATCTTCGCCTTTTTGAAATAGGAAGAACTGAATTAATTCGTTCTACAGGTATAAGTTATAAAGAAATAGAAGAAAAGAAGGGGATTATTTTGCCTGTTGTGGAAAGCTTTATAAAATATAAGGCTTCTGCTAAATATGATGACCTTTTAACTATAAAAACTTCTTTAAAAGAATTAAAATCCTATAAAGTGGTATTTGAATATAAAATCTTTAAAAACAATGACCTTATAACTGAAGGATATACAGTTCATGTACCTATTAATAAGGAAGGAAAGATTGTAAAGTTTCCTAAGGATATTTATCAAATATTGTATTCCCTTTTAGAAAAATAAATCTTTTAAAGGAACTTTATGGAAATAGGAATTGTTGGTCTTCCAAATGTTGGTAAGTCAACTATTTTTAATGCCTTGATCCAAGCTAACAAAGCTGAGGTTGCTAATTATCCTTTTTGTACCATAGAGCCAAATATGGGAATAGTTGATGTTCCTGATGAAAGGGTGTATAAAATTTACGAGCTTGAAAAAAGTAAAAAAGCAACCCCAGCAACTATAAAATTTATTGATATAGCTGGTCTTGTTAAAGGAGCAAGTAAAGGTGAAGGATTGGGGAATCAATTTCTTTCTTATATAAGACAGGTTTCTGCTATTGCTCACGTAATAAGATGTTTTGAAAATCAAAATGTCTCTCATGTGGAAGGTTATATAGATCCTGTAAGAGATGCAGAAATAGTGGAAGTAGAACTTATAATGGCGGATCTTAAAACTTTAGAAAGAAGACTTGAAAAAACAAAAAAACTTATAAAAGCTGATGCAAAATCTACTAAAGCTGAGCTTGAAACTTTAATAAAAGTAAAAAGTATACTTGAAGAGCTTAAACCTTTAAGAGAAAATTTGAAACTTTTTGATGATTCTGAAATCAATTTTTTAGAAAAGGAACTTTTTTTGCTTACTATAAAGCCTATGATGTATATTGCTAATATTTCTGAAAAAGACCTTCCTGAAGGAGAAAACAATCCTTTAATAATTAAACTTAAAGAATTTGCTTTGAAAAAGGAAATTCCTATTATAATTCTTTGTGGAAAAATTGAACAGGAATTAATAGAACTCCCTAAAGAAGAAAGAAAGGAATTTATGGAAGCACTTAATTTAAAAGAATCTGGTCTTGATAAATTGATTAAGACTGGTTATAAATTACTAAATCTGATCACCTTTTTTACCACTAATCCAAAAGAAACAAGGGCTTGGACAATAAAAAAGGGAACAAAAGCGTTAAAAGCTGCAGGGAAAATACATTCTGATATGGAAAGAGGTTTTATTGCAGCTGAAGTTATTAATTATGAAGATTATATTAAAATAGGCTCTCTTCACAGAGCAAAAGAGTTGGGATTAGTAAAAATAGAAGGAAAAGACTACGAAATAAAGGATGGAGATATAGTTTATTTCAGATTTAACGTATAAAGATTAAAAAATGTCAAAAAATTTAAAAAATTGTCTTGAATTTTGATTATTTAAACTATATAATTTCTTATAGAAGTAAATCGGAGTTATTTAATGTTAAATGAACTTTTTCGTTTATTTACTCCTTATGAATGGATTATTAACAATAGACTTGGAGGTTATGCAGGAGGAACTGCTTTCTTAGCTAACTCAAGAAAGTATCATGGATTGCTTATTGCTGGAAGAAAAAAGGGGGAAAGAATTCATTTAGTAAGCTCTTTAGAAGAAAAAGTTATCTTTCTTTCAGGATTAACCTATTTTCTTGATACAAATTTTTATAGAGACACTACCTATCCAGAGGGATATAAATTAATAAAAGAATTTTTCTATCTTCCCTATCCTTCTTTCTATTTTGCTTGTCCTCAAAGTAAGGATTTTTTTCTTAAAAAGTCTATAAAAATGCATAAAGAAAAAAATTTAGCACTCATAATCTATCATAATATAAGCACCGATCCTTTTAAGCTTGAAATTAGACCAAAGTTTTCTTTCAGAAACCATCATACTGTTCAGTTTGAAAGGAACTGGAAAGAAGCAGATGTGGAAATAAATATTTTTGAAAAGGAAGCAATTATCTTTAAAAATGAACTCGGTCTTTTTACTTACCTTTCAAAAGGAAAAATTTTAAAAGATCCTATTTTTTATTATCATGTCTATTATCCTTTAGAGGAAATAAGAGGTTATGAAGCAATAGAAGATCTCTTTTCTCCTTTTAAAATAGAAGTTGAACTTAATCCTAAAGAAAAGTTTTATTTAATCTTTAGCGATGCTCCTATAAAGGATATAAATAAAGAAATTGAGTTTATAGAAAGCTATTATAAGAACTATCCTGAACTTGATCTAAATAAAAAGTCCTTTTCCCAGGAAGAATATTTTAAAATTTTAGACCTTTTGGTTGAAGGCTTTTTATTAAAAGATGATATTATTGCAGGATTTCCTTGGTTTTATTGTTGGGGAAGGGATACCTTTATAGGACTCCCTGCAATTTTTTACTTAGAAAAGGGATTTGAAAAAGCCTATACTATATTCATTAAATATAAAAACCTAATGAAAAATGGGCTTATCCCTAATGTGGTAAGTGATTTTTCAGAAATAAACTATAATTCCATTGACGGAACCTTGTGGTTTGGGCTGCGTATTTTCCAATTTATAGAATTCTTTAAAGATAAAATTTCTGAAAGACAGAAAAATGAATTACTCAAAGCTATCAGAGAAATTATAACCCAGTTTTTAACTAATTCTTTTTTGCCCTTTAGAATTGATCCTGAAGATGGATTTATTGAAATACCAGATAATATCAATTTAGCTTTAACTTGGATGGATGTGGTTATTGATGGGATTCCTATTACTCCAAGATATGGTAAACCGATTGAGATTTCAGCTTTGTGGTATAATTTGCTTAAGTTTTCTTCTAAATATTTGGAAGAACCTTTTATAAAAAAATATAAAATAAGCTCTTTAATAAGAAAACAAAAGAAAAGCTTTGCTAAGTATTTTAACGGAGAACTTTGGGCTGATAGGATTTATAAAAAAGAACCTATTTTTGAAATTCGTCCTAATTATATTATAGCTCTAAGTTTACCTTTTAATATATGTGATAAAATTCCTATGATAAAAGGATTAGAGCTTGCTAAAAAAGAGCTCCTTACTCCTTATGGGCTAAGAAGTCTTTCCCCAAGACATCCCAATTTTAGAAAAAACTACTTTGGAAGTCAATATTTAAGAGACCTTGCTTATCATAATGGAAGTACTTGGGTATGGCTTCTTTATCCCTATGCTGAAGTTTTAAAAAAAATTTACAAAAATAAAAAAATTCTTAAAGAAGAACTCAATAAGCTGGTAAAACCTTTTAGAGATATGATTATATCTGGCAAAATAGCAAGTATTCCAGAATTATATGATGGAGAAAATCCCTATTATCCTAAAGGAACCCATGCTCAATTTTGGTCAGTAGCTTCCCTTTTTCTTATAGAAAAAGAATTACAAGCTTTAAAAGGAGTTATAATATGAAGGTATTAATGCTTACCTGGGAATATCCTCCTTTTATAGTAGGAGGACTTGGTGTAGCATGTTATGGACTTTTTAAAGCCCTTGTTGAAAAGGGGATAAAAATTTATATGATTTTACCAACTCAAGAAAAAGTTTTTTTTGAAATTTCTTCCTCCTGGGAAGCAGATTATCCAACTGCCAAAAAATGGGATAAAAAACATTTTGAACCCATACCTTTAAGTTTTTATGAATTTCATTATTTAGAACCAAAAGGAGCTTATTTATCTCCTCATTTAATTTTAGCTACTAAAAAATGGGAACCTTCTCCTTTAAAGACTCAAATATTTTATGAAATCCCCACTGAGATTTTGGAAAGATTAGAATTTCTCTTATCTCAAGATAATTCTCTAATTTCAAAGGTAGGTACTTATACAGAAAATGTATTAGAAATTAGTAAAGCCCTTGATTTTAATTTAATACATGCCCATGATTGGCTTACTTATCCTGCAGGTTTAATTTTAAAAAAACTATATAAAGTTCCTTTAGTGACACACATTCATGCTACTGAATTTGACAGAGCACTTGGGTTTGGACATCCTATTATTCATGAAATAGAATATCTGGGCTTAAATTTTTCAGATAGGGTAGTAGCTGTATCAAAATATACCTCAAATCTTATAAAAGAGCATTATAAAGTTCCTGAAGAAAAAATAAAGGTTATATATAATGCCTTTTTACCTCCTTCAAAACCGCCTGAAAAGATTAAAAAATTTAAAGAACCGGTTATTTTATTTTTGGGAAGGTTGACTGTCCAAAAAGGGCCTGGGATTTTCTTAGAATTTGCCAAAAAAATAATAAATACTTACGGTAAAAAAGTAAGATTTTTGATAGCTGGAGCAGGAGAAATGGAAAGACATCTAATGTTAGAGGCTGCAAGTCTTGGAATAGGAACTCAAATTATGTTTACAGGTTTTCTTACTCGACAGGAGGTTGAAACTGCTTTAAATATGAGTGATATAGTAGTTATGCCTTCTCCCTCTGAGCCATTTGGACTTGTCGCACTTGAGGCTATGTCTTACGGATGTGCTTTAATTGTTTCTAAACAATCTGGAGTTTCTGAAATTATAGAAAATGTTTATAAAGTTGATTTTTGGGATATAGATAAAATGGTAGAGATAGTAACGGGTCTACTTGAAAATCCTGAGAAATTAGCTGAAATTCAAGAAAAAGCTCAAATAGAGGTTCAAAAATTTAAATGGGAAGACAGAGCTGAAGAAATGATTAATATTTATAGAGAACTTGTATTTAATAATGTATGCTTTATATAATATTTTATTTTCAGGTTCATCAGCCCTTTAGAATAAATAAATATAAAGTTTTTGATATAAGAGATTCGGTTAATTACTTTGATGAAGATTTAAATAGATATGTATTTAATAAAGTTTCTGAAAGATGCTATCTTCCTGCTAATAAACTATTTAAAGACTTAATTTCCTCATCAGATGGTCGTTTTAAAATCTCTTTTAGTATTACGGGGACTTTTATAGAACAAGCTAAAAAATATCGTCCCGATGTTTTAGAATCTTTTTTAGATCTTGTTAAAACTGGAGGAGTTGAATTATTAAATGAAACCTATTACCATTCTCTTGCTTCTATCTTTGACCTAAATGAATTTTTAGAACAAGTAGCAGAACATGAAAACCTTATAAAAAAAGAACTTGGTTTTATTCCTACAGTTTTTAGAAATACCGAACTAATTTATTTTGATAAGCTTTCCGACATCCTTCTAAATCTTCCCCATATTAAAATTATTTTAATTGAAGGAGCTGATAAAATATTAAAAGGAGATTCTCCTTTATATCCAAGAATTTCTTATAATCATGCTCATCTTCTCCTTTTAAAACATTATAGACTCTCAGATGACATTGCCTTTAGATTTAGTGATAAATCCTGGGGGGAATATCCCTTGACAGCTAAAAAATATGTCTCTTGGATAAAAGATTTAACTCTTATAGAAAAGGAAGGAAAAAATCTATATTTAAATCTATTTATGGATTATGAAACCTTTGGGGAACACCAATGGAAAGAAAGCGGAATTTTTGAATTTATTAAAAATATGGTAGAATTTTTGTTAAAAGAAAGGGATATAGCTTTTCTTTTGCCATCAGAAGTGAGTTATACTTTAAATTACAAACCTAAAACTGTATCTGTCCCTGAGCCAACCTCTTGGGCAGATATAGAAAGGGATTTATCTGCATGGTTATCTAATTCATTACAATGGAATGCTATGAAGACCTGTTATGAGTTATTAAAAATAGCTAAAGAAAAGAAAAGATTGGACTTAATACCTATTCTTAAGAAACTTACCACTTCTGATCATTTTTATTATATGTGTATTAAATATTTTCAAGATGGAGATGTGCATAAGTATTTTTCTCCCTATTCTTCCCCTGAAGAAGTTTATAGGTATTATATGAATATATTAAGTGATATAGAAAATAGATTAGAGGAGTAAAGATATGGAATTTAAAAAATTTTTTGTTTATCCAAGAATTCCTGAAAATTTAAAAAAACTTTTAGATCTTTCTAACAATCTTTGGTTTACTTGGAATTATGATGCGCTTTCAATTTTCTATAAAATTGATGCAGAAACTTTCAGAAGATTAAAGTATAATGCTAAAAAATTTCTTTATTACCTTCCTAAACCAATATTTCAAAAACTTGAGAAAGATGAAAGATTTTTAATGGATTTAGAAGATATTTGGGAGACTTTTGAGGAATATAAAGAATATAAACATCCTCTAATAGAAAAGGCAAATATTAAAAAGGAAGATGCTATAGTTTATTTTAGTACTGAATTTGGTTTTCATCCTGTTCTTCCTGTTTACGCTGGGGGATTAGGTGTATTATCAGGTGATATGATAATAGGAGCTTCAGACCTTGGATTACCTCTTATAGGGATAGGTCCTCTTTATAAAAATGGTTATTTTTTGCAAAAAATTGATCCTTTAGCTAAAACTCAGACAGAGGAACCTGATGAAGTAGAGGTATTTCTAAATTTTTTACAGGAAGTAAAAACTGAAAAAGAAGAGCCCCTTATCATAGACTTAGAGATTCTTGATAAACCTGTAAAAGTAAAGGTTTGGAAATTGGAGGTAGGAAGAAATGTCTGTTATTTTTTAGATACGGATATTTTTGAAAATCCTCCGGAAATGAGAGATATTCTAAGATATCTTTATCCAGGAGAACCAGAAAAAAGAATTCAACAAGAAATTATATTAGGATTGGGAGGATACTATGCACTTAAAGCTATGGGAATGAAACCAAAACTTTATCATCTTAATGAAGGACACTCTGCTTTTGTGATATTTGCAAGACTAAGGGATTTAATAAAAGAAGAGGGACTATCCTTAGACGAAGCTAAAATGCTCATTAAAGAAACTACCATCTTTACTACCCATACCCCTGTAATTTCTGGCAATGAACATTTTCCTCATGAACTGGTTAAAAAATATCTTTTTGATCTTCTTGAGGATGTGCTTGATTTGGAAACAAGGGAGAAACTTTTTGAAGAAGGGTTTTTAGGAAAGGATAAAACTATCTTTTGGCTACCTGCTTTAGCTATTAGAAATTCTTCTTATGTAAATGCTGTTTCAAGAATTCATCAAAATACTACTAAACAGATGTGGAATCCTCTTTTTGAAAAATTTATTTCTGAAGAAGTTCCAATTTATTATATTACTAATGGTGCACACTGGAGATGGTTAAGCGAACCTTTCTATAATTTGCTTAAAAAATATTTAGGTACTCATTTTATATATATGTCTGAGGAAGATACTGGATGGGAAGAGATTTTAAAAATACCTGATGAAGAAATCTGGGAGGCTCACAAAAGAAACAAATATAGATTAATAGCTTATCTTAAAAAAATATTAGAAGAAGAATATTTAAAAATAAGACACTTAGGTAAAGAGGCAAGAATTTTTAAGTTTCCTACTGCACATCATTTAATTATTACCTGTGCAAGAAGGATTACTGGATACAAGAGAAATACTTTAATTTTACATAATAAAGAAAAAATAGCAGAGATTTTAAAAAATACCGATACAATTTTGCTTTTTGCTGGGAAAGCTCACCCCAAGGATGAGGAAGGTAAAAAAATGATAAAAGAAATTTTAGAATTTAGAGAGCAATACAATCTTTATGATAAAGTAATTTTTCTTGAAAACTATGATATACACCTTGCAAGATATTTAATTTGGGGATCTGATGTATGGTTGAATACTCCTTATAAACCAATGGAAGCTTCGGGGACTTCCGGAATAAAAGCTTCTATGAATGGAGTCTTACATTTAAGTGTACTTGATGGATGGTGGCCAGAAGGTTATACAGGTAATAACGGATGGGGTATTCATACTAAAGAAGGGCTACCACCTTATAATTTCTTTGAAGCTAACCAGATTTATAGTCTTTTAGAAAATGAAATACAACCCTTATTTTTTGAAAGAGACGAAGAGGGTATTCCAAGGAATTGGATTAAAATGATGAAACAGGCAATCTATACAGCTTGTAAACACTTTTCCATAAATCGGGTTCTTCTTGAATATACAAAAAAATTTTATATACCTGCTTTAGAAAACTTTAAAATCCTTACAGAAAATAACTATGCTTTTTTACGTGAATTAATAAATAAAAAGAACACTATTTTAGAAAAATGGAATGATATAAAATTTATTAATGTTTATGACAATCTTGCAGGAAAGAATCTTTTTGAAGAGGACAAACTTGAATTAACTGTAGAAATTGATCTTGCCGGTCTTTCCCCTGATTTAATAGAAGTTCAAGTAGTTTTTATAAGTGAAATTTATTGCGTTGTAGCTCCAGGAGTAGAAGAAGAAATAGAAAGACGATTGGAAATTTATCCTATTCCTTTTAAGGAATATAAAGATAACAAAGCTATATTTTATGGTGTTTATCCTTTATATGCCCATGGTTTAAAACAATATAGTGTTAGAATAGTTCCTAAAAATGCTTTTATTAAAAGAGCTTATCCTAATTTAAGAAAGTGGAAAATTTGAAATCCTGTTTTATATTTTAAATTAACTCTTTAAAGGAGTTCGTTTATGGAAATTTTAATATACATATTAGTAATTTTATCCATTATTTTAGTAAGTCTATCTATTTTTATTTTTATTAAAATTAATAAAATAGTTACTCGTTTAAATCAAGATTTAGGGAATTTAAATCCCCTTTTAGAAAATCTTAATGGTACCTTAGATTCTATTAAAAATGCTGTTAATAATTTAAATGAACTGATCACTAATTTAAAAATCATTCCTAATATAATAAAAGAAATAGGTGAAACGGTAAGAGATTTTGAAACTTATGTAAAAGGGAAAATAGAAATAGTAACAGATGAAATAAAAGATATATCTGAAAATACAAAAGAAAATATAAAAAATGTTAGATTTGTAACAGAAAAGGTAAAAGTAACAGTTAATTCTTTAGATCCACTTATAAATTCTATCGTAGATTTTGGTAATACTACTAAAATGTTCCTTGATTCTCTTAATGATCAGATTAAAAATTTGTACATTGAAGTAAGTTCTTTAATTACAGGTGCAAAAGAATTAAGTAGTAGTTTAAAAAAGATCTTTTCTTTGTCTTTAAAGGAAAAAAAATAAGCGTAAATTTATAAAGGAGGTGTAACTATGGGTGAGAAAAAAACAATATTTTTAGCTTTTTTAGTAGGTTTTGTAGCTGGAGGAATAACAGCTCTTTTACTTGCTCCTGCAAGTGGAGAAGAAGTGAGAAGAAAAATAAAAGATGAGGTTGAAAGAACCACTGAAAAATTAAAAGCTGAAGCTGAGGCTTTAAAAGAAAAAGCAGAAGAACTTTCAGTTAAAGCAAAAGAAGTTCTTAAAACTAAAAAAGAAGAAATAAAAGAAGCCATTGAAAAAGGTAAAGAAGCTATAAAAGAAAAAAAAGAAGAGCTTGCTTCAAAACTTCTTAAAAAAGAAGAAGAAATCTAATTTACCACTGAAACTTATCTTTTAAAATTTGAAAATAATTCCTTCTTAAAGAGGGAATTAATTTAAGGGTTTTGTCTGCTTTTTTTATTAGAATTTTTTCCTCATTTTTAATAAATAAATTTATTTGTCCGTCTATTAAAAGGTGAATTTCTTCATCCGTTTTATTTACAGAGACTTCAATTATATAATCATCTGGAATTATTAAGGGTCTAACGTTTATTTTAAATGAGCAAATAGGTGTGCAAACAAAAACCTTAGCTTTTGGATGAACAATCGGACCTCCTGCAGAGAGACTATAAGCAGTTGAACCTGTTGGAGTTGAAATAATTAAGCCATCTCCATAAATAGTAGTTACTTCTATGTTGTTTATTTTTAAATTTAAATAGATAATTTTCCCTGTAGGACCTTTCATTATAGCTCCTTCATTTAAACCCACATATTCTTCATTTTGATAAATTACTTTTAAAAGAGTTCTTTCTTCAAAAAAATTTAAACCTTTTTCTAAAGCGAGAATGACATAAGGCAATTCTTCTATGTAAGTTTCAGTTAAAAACCCAAATTTACCCATATTTACCCCAAGAATGGGTAAATCATATTTATAAGCATAAGGAACAGCTTTTAAAAAAGTCCCATCTCCTCCAAGAACTAAAATAGCCTGTATTTCTTTTAAATCCTCTGAGGAAAGCTTAGATAATTCTTCTATAGGAATTAAATCCAATTTTTTTTCTCTGTGAAGATCTTCTAAAATTTTTGGTAAAGTTGTAATTTCTTTTTTTAAAAAAAGAAATTTAAGCATAATTAAATTTTAAAGTTTCTAATCTTTATAAACTACTGCATTTTTTATTTTTTTAGCTTCAAGTAATCTTTTATCTGCTTTGTCTAATATTTCAGTTCTTGTGCTTCCATCCTGAGGATAACAAGAAATTCCTATACTTATAGTAATTTTTTTATCTTTCAATTTTTCTTCTACAGCACTTTTTAACCTATTTACTGCTGTGATAGCTTCATCTAAATAAGTATTAATCATAATAATAGCAAACTCATCTCCTCCATAACGGCAAATAAGGTCTGTTTTTCTCATAGTTTTTTTCATAATTTGAGCTATTTCTTTTAAACAATTATCACCTTCTAAATGTCCATAAAAATCATTGAATTTTTTAAAATTGTCAAGATCACAAAGACATACACAAAAATTTCCTCCAAATCTTTCTTTATATTTCAATTCTTCATCCAATCTTTCATCAAAATACCTTCTATTATATACTTCTGTCAAATGATTATAAAAGGGAGAATAAAGATAAGAAATTGCTAATATAGCTGAAATTTGGGATACTAAATTTTCTACAATCATTTTTTCTCGTTTTTCATAAGCATTAGTTTTGATTGAAGAAAAATTTATTGTTCCAAAGACCTTTCCTTTATATATAAGAGGAACATGAAGAGTTGATCTTATTCCTTGTGTAACCTTTTTTTCTTCTAATAAAAATTTCTTTTCTTTAGTTAAATCCTTTCTTATAAGCGTTTTTTTGTTTTCTATTACCCAAGAAGATGCTGTATATTTAAGAGGTATTCTTGTCCCTTCAAATCTTCCAGTTTTAATGACTTCTGAAACAGCTACATACCTTATATTTTCTCCTTCTACAATTCCGATACTTAGTCTTTCAAAAGGAATATACTTTTTTAGCTCTTTAGCAAATTCCTTAAAAATAAGGTTAATATCTACATCTGAAAGAACAATTTTTGCAAGTTTGTTGGTGGTTCTTAAAAGTTTTAATTCTTTCTTTCTTTCTTCATAAAGAAGAAAAGTTTTTAATGGTGCTGAAATTTGAGAAGCAATAAGCTTTAAGAATTCTTTATCCTCTTCACTATAAGCATCGGGATTATTTGAAACTATAACCCAGATACCAAAAACTTTTCTTTCAAATAAAAGAGGAACATAAATAACAGATCTTGCCCCTTCTTCAAAAAATCTTTTATCTATTTTAAATCTTTGTTCTTTAGAGAGATCATTTTCATAAAAAATAGAGGCTGTCTTAATTAAATATTCAACAGGTGTGTCAGCTAAAGGTACATGTTTTTCTTTTCCATATACAGATACTTCATCTTCTTTTATGATCCATATTTCCATCCATTCAAAAGTAATCTTTTTAGAGAGTATTTTTGCTATTTTCCTTTCTATATCTAAAAAATTTTGTGCAGTAATAATACTTCTATTAAGTTCATAGACTAATTTTAGAATATCTTCCATTACAAATTTCTTTTATATTAAATTTTGTATTTGTCAAATTTATTTATTATTCAGTTTAAATAATAACATTTTTTTGTGGCTTGACAATTTTAGAAACCAATAACATCTTAAAATTGATAATGAAAGTGTTTCTCAGTTTTAAAAAAGAGAAATTTTAAAAATGATGGATTTGTATTATAGCTTTTAAATTAGCTGGTATTAAAATAGTAAAAAAGATGAAAGTTGTTGTTTTAATAGAAAACTCAGTAGGTGTTTTAATTCCTACAAGTCTTGTAGGGGAGCATGGATTAAGTTTATGGATTAAATATAAGGGACATAATATTTTATTTGATACTGGGCAAACTGGAAAAGTTGTAGAAAATGCAATGCGTTTAGGAGTAGATTTAAAAAAAACCGACGCCATAGTTTTAAGCCATGGACATTATGATCACACAGGTGGGTTAAAAGAGGTTTTAGAATTTATAAAAAAACCTATTAATATTTATGCTCATAAAGATGTTTTTAGTCTTCATTATGCTTTTGAAGACCATTATGTGGGAATACCTTTTAGAAAAGAGACCTTAGAAGGACTTGGAGCCAATTTTAAGTGGATAAAAGAACCTTTGGAAATATTTCCTAATATATGGGTAAGTGGAGAGGTTCCGAGAAAAACAACTTTTGAAAAAATAGACCCAAGACTTTATGTAAAAAAGGATGACCAAAAACTTCCAGATCCTATACTTGATGATATGAGTTTATTTATTAAAACAGATAAGGGACTGGTTATAATTTTTGGATGTGCTCACTCTGGTGTAGTAAATATTATAGAATATGCTAAAGAAGTAACCAAGGAAAAAAGAATTTATGGAATTATTGGTGGAACCCATCTTTCTTCTGCTTCGGGGGATCAAATTGAAGAAACACTTATTTATTTGTCAAAATTAAATTTTTCTATTCTTGTTGCTAATCATTGTACAGGACTTAAAGTAGCTTCAAAACTTAAAGAAATTTTTGGAGATAAATTTAGATTTGGTACCACCGGTGAAATTATAACTATTTAAACTTTTGAATTTAAATATAATGCCCTATCTTCAACCTTTTGACCCTTGGAAATCCCCTCTTTGCACCTGTCCAACTAAATATAGTTTAAATCCTTATACAGGATGCGGGCATGGTTGTTTATACTGTTACGCTACAAGTTTTATTAAAAATTTTTACCACCCAAGACCTAAAAAGGAATTTTTAAAGATTGTAGAAAAAGAACTTAAAAAAATTCCAGAAGAAAGTCTCATTTCTCTTTCTAATTCCTCTGATCCTTATCAGCCTTTTGAAAAAACTTATAAATTAACAAGAAAATTTTTAGAACTTCTTTTAGAAAAAAATTATAAAATCTTAATTATTACTAAATCAGATCTTATTTTAAGGGATTTAGAGCTTTTAACTAAACTTAGGTGTGCAGTTAGTTTTACAATTACTTCTAAAACTTTATACCAAAAACTTGAACCAGGAGCACCAAGCTATAAAAAACGTTTAGAAGCTATAAAAAAACTTTCTAAAACTGGAATACCGGTATCTATTAGACTTGATCCTATAATTCCAAATTTAAATGAAGGAGAAATTTTAGAACTCCTTGATGAAATAGTACCTTATGTGAAGCACATAATTGTAAGCACTTACAAAGCAAGACCTGATTCTTTAAAAAGATTGATAAATGCCTTTCCTGAAAAAAGTTCCTTTTGGGAAAAACTTTATTTAAAAGATGGAAAAAGATTGGGAAATGCAATTTATCTTAAAGATGAGATAAGATATGAATTAATTTATCCGGTTTATCAAAAGGTAAAGCAATATAATCTTTCCTTTGCCACCTGTAGAGAAGGTTTAAAAGGGTTTGAGAATCCTAAAAAATGTGACGGAAG
>Ga0197143_1001386_pt1 | contig 20469 bp, 23 predicted proteins | sample GBS70_MetaG_FD_148603 | JGI IMG/M metagenome (GOLD analysis project Ga0197143, IMG submission 148603) | Sediment microbial communities from Great Boiling Springs, Gerlach, Nevada, United States - GBS 70_MetaG | ecosystem: Environmental > Aquatic > Thermal springs > Hot (42-90C) > Sediment...
TCCTCCTCCTCAAACCAGAAACCGATCAAAAGATACGAACACAATCCCACCCCCTCCCATCCAAGAAAACTCAAAAGAATACTGTCCGCCATAACAAGAACAAGCATCATGGCGACAAAAAGATTCAGATACGAAAAATATGCCCCATACCTCTTATCCCCATGCATATAACCAATTGAATATATGTGAATAAGAAGAGCATCAAACGTCACAACAAGAATCATAACAAGCGATAGCGGATCTATGAGAAAACCTATGTCAACCGAGAACTCATCAAGAAAAATCCATTTGAAGAATTTAAAATGGAGGCTTTCTTTTGAAGATGTGAGAAGCTCAATTCCTGAGAGCACGGAAAGGACGAAAGAGATTCCAATAACACCTACTCCAACGATATTTACTCCCTTATCTTTTATCTTTTCACCAAGAAATCTGTTTATTATGAATCCAAGAAGAGGAAAGAAGGGGATAAGCCATAACAACCTTTCCATTTCACCACCTCATAAGGTCTGCCTTTTCTACGTCTATGTTTTTCAAAAACTTAAAGATTGCAACGAATATGCCGAGGGCCACGACTGCTTCTGCCGCTGCAAGGACTATTATGAAGACCGAAAAGACATACCCTGTTACATCAAAAACTCCTGCTCTCATTATGTTGAACTTGGAAAAGGCTACGAAGTTTAAAGCACTGGCATTCAGAAGGAGTTCAACACCTATTAGAATGGAAACAGCATTCTTTTTTGAAAGCACAGAAAAAATTCCGAGAGAAAAAAGCAGGGCAGAAAGGATGAGCATTGTTTTGAATTCAACCATTTTTGATCTCCTTTCTTATAATAAATGCTGCTCCTACAAGCACACATAGAAGAAGAACCGAAACAATTTCAAACTGGAGAAGGTAGGTGGTAAGCAAATTCCCACCGAGTTCGGGAGTTAATGGAACAGACCTTGCAGAAATACTCGGGGATGGAATTTTTGATATCATGAAAGAAAAGAGTAAAAATATGAGGAGAGAAATCAATCCAGCGGATATGCTTCTCTTTTTACTTCCGAATATCCCCGGACGATATGGATTTTTTGAAAGCATAACGGCAAAAAGTATAAGAACTGCTATACCTCCCACATACAGAAGAACCTGAACGACTGCCAGAAAGTCGGCTCCCAGAAAGGCGTAACATGCTCCCACTCCAAAAAGGGTGAAGAAAAGACCAAATACCGAACGAACAAGGTTGGGTGTAAGAACTGTATAAAGGGCTGATATCGCGGTAAAGGCAAAGATAATGCCCAATACCGCATACTTCATTTTGTCTCCTCTTTCACAGGAATGCCTTTATCAGCAAGCTCCATGAACCTCTTCTTCTGTTCCTTCGTCACAAACTGATAGTAAAGGTCGTTCAAATCATATACACTTCCCTCATATCTGTCCGTATGCTTTAAACATCCCTCAGGACAGGATTCAACGCAGAGTCCACAGAACATACACTGACCGATGTTTATTGCATAATGAATTGGTCTCCTTGCCTTTCCCTTTCCATAACTTTCTATCTCAATACAATCAATCGGACAGGTCATCTTGCATATTCCGCATCCCGTGCACTTTTCAACATCATTGAACAAAATTCCCCTGAACCTGGGAGCAGGTGTTAATCTCTCATCCGGATACTGAACAGTGATTTCCGAACCGGGTTTAAACCAATATTTGACAGTGATCAACAGTCCTATGATGAGCGTCTTTATAACCCATCCGATCTCTTTTATTACCTTCATTTTATAATTCCTATGAGTTCAAAAAATCCTTTTCTGTCAAACACGAGGTCCCACAATGATGTAAGAAGAAGCATGAGGAGTCCGAGCGGAATCAATCTTTTCCAGGTTAACGCCATGAGCTGGTCAATTCTCAATCTCGGAAATGTCCATCTTACCCACATCATTATAAGGATGAGAACCATAACTTTGGCAATAAGGACAATTGAACCGAGTATGTTATGAAGAATGGGAAGCTTTATCAAGTCCTCTATAAATGGAATGTGCCAGCCTCCGAGAAACAGACACGAAGCAAGGGCACTTACCACGAACATGTCCCCGTACTCTGCCATGAAGAAAAAGGCAAACCTGAAGCCAGTGTACTCTGTAAAATAACCGGCAACGAGTTCGGACTCTCCTTCTGGAAGGTCAAAAGGAGTTCTGTTACATTCCGCTATAGCGGCGATAAAATAGATGAAAAATGCAATGAATGTAAATGGGTCATGAAATATTGTCCATCCGAGTATCCCCCACCCCTTCTTTTGATATAAAACTGCTTGCTGTAAGTCAAGGCTTCCTATGTGAATAATGGGGACAAGCAAAGCAATTCCTACTGCAACCTCATAACTTACTATTTGAGCAACAGCCCTCATTCCTCCCAGAAGCCCCCATTTGTTAGCCTGTGCCCATCCAGCCATGGCAAGCCCTGCAACTACGAGAGAGGTGGTAGCAAGTATGAACAGAACACCCACATTCAGCCTTCCAGCACACCATTCAGCAGAGAAGGGAATTACTGCCAGCCCCACAAAAGAACCTGTAAAAACTATGTAAGGGGCGACCCTGAAAAGAAGCCTGTCCGCCTGAGAGTGTATTATGTCTTCTTTAAAAAACAGCTTTAATCCATCTGCCACAAACTGAAGTATTCCGTATGGACCAACCCTGTTTGGTCCATATCTTAACTGAATATCTCCTGCTACCTTTCTTTCAATATATGTAGCCAATCCTTCGTAAAGAAGTATGAAAACAAGAAGGACAATTCCAGCGATTAGACCGATTATCAAAAGGATAGCCCACTCAGGAGGAGAGCCGAGTCCCAATTTCACAAACGCCTTTACAATTAACCTTTCCATTATCTATCTGACTCTGGCAGAATAATATCAAAGCTTCCCACTATCGCGACCAGATCCTGAATGAGAACTCCCTGAAGGACCTTCTTGAGGGCATGAATGTTGGAAAAAGAAGCCCCTCTTATCTTTACCCTCTCTGGCTTTGTCCCGCCATTACTCTTGATGTAGAAACCCGTCTCTCCTCTTGGATTTTCAGCAGCGAAATAAATCTCTCCTTCTTTAACCTTTAAAACCCTTGGAACTTTTGCCATTATTTCTCCTTCTGGAAGGGATAAAAGAGCCTGCTCAATTATTTTTGAACTCTCCATCATCTCTTTTATTCTTATCATATATCTGTCAAAGGCATCTCCTAACTTTCCACCCTCGCCCGTTCCAACCGGAACTTCAAACTCAAATTTATCGTAGGAAGAGTAGGGCATATTCTTCCTCAAATCCCACTTAAATCCGGTTGCCCTTAGATTGGGTCCTGTGACTCCATAATTTATTGCGTCTTCGGTTGTGAGAACTCCGACTCCTCCGAGCCTTTTCATGAATATAGCATTATATGAAAGCAAATCGTTGTATTCCTTTATCCTGGGTCTGAAATAATTTATGAATTCGAGGCATTTTTCTTTCCATCCCTCTGGTATGTCGTGGGCAACGCCGCCGATCCTTATGTAATTATATGTAAGCCTTGCTCCTGTCAATTCCTCAAGAAGGTCATTTATCCTCTCCCTCTCCCTTATGGCATAAAGAAATGGGGTGAATGCTCCCATATCCATTCCCATTGTCCCGAACATTATAAGGTGGGACGCAATCCTGTTGAGTTCACAGGCAATCACCCTTATGTATTGAGCCCTCAATGGAACCTCAATCCCCATGAGCCTTTCAACAGTATGGCAATACACAAAGTTGCAATTTATGGCAGCAAGGTAATCAAGCCTGTCAGTAATCGGAATAAACTGCGGATATGTTAGATTTTCCGCAATTTTTTCAAGGCTTCTATGGAGATATCCAACGCATGGATCTACATCATAAACGAATTCTCCATCGGTTCTGAGAATGAGCCTCAAAACCCCGTGGGTTGAGGGGTGTTGAGGACCCATGTTTATAAGCATTTCCTGGGACCTTATCATCTCTTATACCTGTTGTCTATTCCGTGATAAAACTCCGGAGGGACGTAGTCTTTTCTAAGGGGATATCCTTCCCAGTCATCGGGAAGAAGGATTCTTCTCAGGTCAGGATGACCTTTGAAATTTATTCCGAAGAAATCGTATGTCTCTCTCTCATGCCATTCAGCAGTTGCCCATATATCCGAGACGGTCTCAACCTCTGGATTCTCTCTATCAAGGTCGGCTTTCAACATAAGGTAATGCTTATAGGTATATGAAAAGAGACACCATATAACCTTTATCTTAGTTTTCTCATCCAGGGCAGTCACATAAACGAGGTGGTCAAAAAGAAACCTATTATCTTCCTTTAAAAACTTTGCCAGTTCCTTTATTATTCCCTTGTCTATTTCAATTGAGGGCTGGTGTCCATCTTTGAATTCTCCGATCTTCTCTCCGAACCTCTCCTTAAGAATCTTATATATTTCCCCCCCGCTCATCTCCTGAAGACCTTTTCCTTCATTATTTTCTCCTGAAGCTTCATAATTCCCTCAATAAGAGCCTCAGGTCTCGGAGGGCACCCTGGAACATAAACATCGACAGGGATTATCCTGTCCACTCCTCTCAGAACTGAATAACTGTCCTTTATGAAAGGTCCTCCTGTATTTGCACAGCTTCCCATTGCTATTACATACTTTGGCTCGGGAATCTGTTCGTATAACCTTTTCAATCTTTCTGCCATCTTGAGGGTTATTGTCCCTGCCACTATTATGAGGTCTGCCTGTCTCGGAGATGCTCTGAAAACGGAACCGAACCTGTCAAGGTCAAACCTTGATGCTCCTGTCTGCATAAGTTCTATCCCGCAACAGGCTGTAGCAAATGTGAGCCACCATAAAGAGGACTTTCGTGACCAGTTCACTATGAGGTCCAGTCCTTCGAAAATCTTATTGTCAGGAAGCTTCCTATCAATTATTCCCATTTGTCCTCTTTTTTATAAACCACGCAAGGTCTCCTTTATACCATATATAAATGTATGGCAGAAGAAGAATTATTATGAACAACCATATCTCAAAGAATGCAAGCCATTTCAGTTTTTTGAAAACTACAGAAACGGGATAAAGGAGAACAACCTCCACATCAAAGATCAGAAAAAGAAGTGCATATATGTAGTAACGGAAATTGTACTGAATCCATGCACTTCCAATGGGATTTTCTCCACATTCATATGGTATGTATTTTTCAGGTGTATACCTTCTTGGTTGAAGAAGCCTTGAAAGAACCAAAGAGATGAAAACAAACCCGACCGCGATTATGATGAAGATCCCTGCGATTGCAAATCCTTTTTCCAAATTTCCACCTCTTTTTAACTTTTATTTAATTGGCTGGGATTTTTAAATCAACAAAAAATGAAATCTTTGTCCTTAAATTTTTTAATTTTTAATTTTTTATTCTCCATTTAAATGAATGGGTGAAATCCCAAAATTTTTAAGAATTGCCTCTGCTCTTTTCAAATCCCGAGGAGTATTAATGTTGAAGAACTGATACCTGTTGAATTTTTCAACCGTTTTATATGGAATCACTTCAAACCTCACAAATTTCAGCAGATTCACCACTTTTCTTTCCCCTTCCCTTATAAGTTTTTCAAAAAAAGGAAGGCATCTTTTTGAGTAGATCGCATATAAAGGTTCCAATCCCTTCCTGGATTCTGGAATAAGCACATCGATTTCCTTATTCTTATTTATCTCTGAAATCATAAATTCTATAAACTCCCTGTCAACAAATGGCATATCACAGGCGCAGACAAATGAATATTCATTTTTTGAGTGAAAAAGTGCGCTGTGTATTCCCACGATTGCTCCACTGCTATTGAACATATCCCTTACGCATTTTGTATTTTCATCCAGTTCACCCTTTAATGGAGAACTCTTCTCTACAACCAGAACCTCATCAAATATTTTCTTCAGAACCCTCAGTATTCTCCTGATAAGGACCTCTCCTCCAAGGATTATTTCGGTTTTTTCCTTACCAAACCTTTCTCCCCTTCCTCCTGCAAGGATAGCACCCGATACACTCATTATCCGCCAATTTCCACCATTCGCCTTCCTGAAGAAACTTCAGCGGATATCCCTTTTGCGGGTTTCTCCGAGATCGCCCCTTTTATCACACTTATAACCTCTTCCTCCTTTCCCTCTCTTAATAAACTGAGTATGTCATATTCCTTTCCACCCAGCAGGCATGCTCTTAAATACCCATCGTATGTGATTCTCAACCTTGAACACCTTTCGCAGAAATTATGGCTAATTGGACTTATAAATCCGATCTCAAATCCATTTTTCAATTTATAATACCTCGCAGGTCCATCAATGACATTAGGAGCCTTCCAGTCAATAGCAGACGACAATTTTTTAAATACCTCGTCCTGTGAGATAAAATATCTTTCCCAGTTCTTTAGACCAACGGGCATTACCTCAATAAATCTTAAAACAAAGCCGTTACTTTCAGCAAAACTTATAAAATCCCATATCTCATCATCGTTTATCCCTCTGAGCAAAACCACATTTATTTTTATGGATTCAAATCCTGCTTTTTTAGCCTCTTCAATTCCGTCAAGCACCTCCTGAAGTTTTCCACCTCCTGTGATTCTTTCAAAATTCTTTTCCTTGAGGCTATCCAGACTTACATTTATCCTTTTAAGTCCGGCCTCTTTGAGAGGAAAAGCATATTTTTTAAGAAGTGCTCCATTTGTTGTAATAAAAAGGCTGTTTATCCCTCTGGAGATTATTTCCCGGACAATATCAACAATATCATTTCTCAAAAGGGGCTCTCCGCCTGTAAGCCTTATCTTTACCTCATCAAGATTTGAAAATATCTCAACTATCTTGCCGATTTCAGAAGGTGACATCATTCTTTCTTTGTTCAAAACAACCTTTTCTTTATAACAGTAAATGCATTTCATATTACAGAGAGGAATCACAGATATTCTTAAATAATTAACCCTCCTCCCCTTTTTATCCACCAACCTCTTCATTTCTTTTTTAACTCCTTTTACCTTTTATGACATTTTCTGCAGACCGCATCATCTATGTCGCGTTTTGACTTCCATCCGCTGGGATGCGGACTACCGCCAATTCCGCCAACCCTGTGGCAGCTTATGCAGTCATCTTCAGTATGACAGGAAGCGCACTTGACCATGTTCCTTCTCGCATCAATTCCATGGCTTGTTATCCAACCTGCTGGATGATGAGCAGTGGCAGCTCCCCGGAAAGTCCTTTCATGACAATTCTTGCAGAATGAAACTCCATGGCATTTTTTGCAAAGGCTCTGTTCCACTTCCTGCTCAAACGCGTGCCATTTTACAAAATCACCCCTGTGAATAAATTCTCTCTCCGCAAGTTCAGGAAACTTTACCTGAGGCAAGAGTTTTTCCCTTTTGCTGTGACAGTCGGCACATAAGGATTCTTCATGACACTGAGCACAAACCTTCATATCTATTTCCCTTCTTGAAAACTCTTTATGCATATCCTGCCAGTTGCCCCTGTGTGAAAAATCAACCACTTGAGAAAGCCTCTTTGTTGAGAGTCTCCTGTGACAGTAATTGCAGGTGAGATGTTTGCTGATTTCCTTTTCATGACAGCTCCTGCAGGCATCCATGCCAGGAATGGTGCTGGCAGCTGAAGTGGTGGCCTCGAGGATATCCTTGTGACAGGAGTAACAATCCTCGTTTACCCTTGGAAGGTGTGCCTTATGAGAAAAGATTATATCCGTAGGTGTTTTTGAAACCTTAGAAGCCTTCTTCGGATTTGTATGGCAATTCTCGCATTTTTTCATAAATTCCTCTTCGTGACAGGAGGCACAGAAGTCCTTTGAGGGATAGGACCTGCCCCCCGCTTCTTCAGAAATAACTATTCTCTCATGACATGTCTTGCATTCAACAGCCTTAGTGTGAATTTTGTGCGAGAACTTCAGGGTATCACCCCTCTCAAGAAGGTAGGCACAGGATATACCACCGCTTATTAAAGCCACCACTATCAGTATTCTCTTCACCTTCATTTTATCCTCCCTATCTTACAAGATGACTGTCAAATTCATAATTCAATTTTACAATCCCCCTGTACTCGGTATCGCCATCATACAATGCGGTCACAAAGCTTCCAACCACTTCCATATTGGGTTTGAAGAAATATCCCACAAAAATCTCCTGCTCGGTAGAATATTTTATCCTTTGACTGCCAATTTTGTGGTCGAATATGAGATTCACACTATTCAACCCAAATTCAAGAGAGGGTTTTGACAGTTTGTGTTTTAAAAATATTGAGATTTCAGAATACGCGTTGTTTACATCTTCTGACTCAAGCCTTCTTAACCTTCCAGAAAGGCTGTTTTGAAGTTTATTTCCATACTTATATCTTCCAAACACTCCATACTGATACGCATTTTCTCCACCTTCGTAATCAAACCAACTGAAATCAGCCCACAGCGTGAATTTCTTTGTAACATCGTAGCTCACTATTCCTCCGAGCTCTGTCATAGCATCCATTGAGGTAAAGACCGGGAATATTGAATAATCACCGAGATATTCGTTGGGAACCGTTCTCATGTATTTTAAAGTAATCTGGAAAGAGGATACAGGCTTTATTATGGGGAGAACTGAAGCGTCGTATATCCCCTCGCTGAGGATGGAGTAATAAAGTTTACCACCTATCTCCAGCCATTTCACAGGCTCAACCCACAAATCCACTCCTATCCATCCTCTGTCAGGCTCTCCCTCCTCTGTAGAATAGAGACCTGAAAATCCAATGCTCAGAGTGCCAGGATAAACATAATAGAGCTTGCCACCTGTTATAAAATCCTTGCTCCTGTTATCTATATCATACTGTGTAGGAACACCGAAATATCCACCAAGTTCTACTTTCCCGAATTTACCCTTCACTACGGGTATCTGAAACTGACCGCCGTCCATCTGTTCGGCAGAAGCAACTCCCATATAAATGAACTGTCTGCCGAGTCTCACTCTTGCATTTCCGTAAAGATTCCCTATATCAACATAGGCATAATTGAGGTCTAAATCTGAAAGTATCGCTCTACCTTCTTCATCAAGCTCATAATCAGCCAGCTGAAAGTTACCCCATCCATTCAATTTCACAGATACACCTTTCGTTTCTATATCTCTGAACTCAATATCCAGATACTGATAGAAGGGAGCGAAGAAATTCTTTTCTTCTGAACCCAGACTTTGTTCTAACTCGTAGAGCCTTATCAGGCTGATGCTTCTGACAGAAAGCGTCCCTGAAAAAGCTGACCCTGCCAGCATACACCCTATCAAACCTGTTACTACAATCATTCTTCTCTTCACCTTTACCTCCATCCTGTATATGCTAATTTTTTATCTTTTTTTCTGCTATTAAATCAAGAGTTGAGTAGAAACACACATACATCGTTACCAGGGAGTTGGAGATTTGAGTTAAATGGGATAAGGAGAAGAAGAATTTTAAAAAAAATGCCTTAAGGTGGATTTATATCTACACCCTAAAGAGGGCTCTCTTCGGAAGATATTATGAACGGAAATAGACCTTACGAAAAATTAAAATCCCTCCTCCAGCCCCTTCGCCAGAAAAGATAAAAAACAAAAATGGAACCCTTACAACCTGGTCATGATCTATATGTGCAAGACATTTTGAAACCTTTTCCCCAATGCGGAACATTGCCTCATTTAAGTTTCTTCCCCAAGCCTCTGTTGCCTCACTTCGGTCTCTATCCCAAATTCTTCCAAAATTTTTTCGTTTTTGTTATATGCGGTAGAGAAAGTATTCTCAGGAGATGTTTCTGCATTATATTTCTTTTAGCTTTATCGCCAGTTTTTTAGACGCTTTCCTGTACCTGTCTTTTAGCCTGTTTGCCTTTATCTTTTCCAGTAAAAATTTTCGGGTAGTAATTTTAATGGGGTTGTGAAAATAAAATTATTTTTCGGGCGAAATATCCCAGAGGAGACAAAAATGGAAGAGAGAACAGAAGAACTTGAAGTGATTAGACTCACTGAAAAAACCAGAGAGATAACAAAGGATGTGGTGGTAAGAGAATCACCGCTTACCATTTATCTAAATGAACATGAACTCATCACATTATTATGCACTCCTGAAAACCTGAAGGAATTAGCAGCAGGCTTCCTGTACTCAGAAGGTATTCTGCAAAGCAAAGAGGAAATAGAAAAGATTACCGCTGACGAAGAGAAAGGAGTTGTAGGGATAGAAACAAAAGGAGACAAGGAGTTTGCCAGGAAACTCTTGTTCAAAAGGCTCATAACTTCTGGCTGTGGAAAGGGAGCGACTTTTTATAATGTAATGGACAGTTCGATCTGTAAGAATGTGGAGTCTCAATTAAAAATTTCTTTCGGTGAAGTCTTAGATTTAATGAATAAACTGCAAGAAAGGTCCGGGCTCTACAGAATGACCGGGGGGTTCACAGTGTGGCCCTGTGTGATACCAGAGACATTATAATTTTTATGGAGGACATGGGGAGGCACAATGCAGTTGATAAGATCTTTGGACGATGCCTATTAGAAAACATTCCAACAGAGGATAAAATAATTCTCATCAGTGGAAGGGTTTCGTCCGAAATACTCCTTAAAATAGCAAAAAGGAACATCCCTGTGATTGTCTCAAGAGCCGCACCCACAACCTTATCGGTTAAACTTGCCAGAAAACTGAATGTAACCCTTATAGGATTTGTGAGGGGAAAAAGGATGAACATTTATGCCAGCGACTGGAGGGTAATTGATAACAGAGGTAATTGATGGAATAATCCCTGAGGACCGATTTTGAACTTTGTTTTTTTTTCTGCTAGAATGAAATTTCCATGAAGGTTTTGAGCGTCAGAGAAATGAGAAATCTTGACAGAAAGACGATTGAGGAGCTCGGGCTATCCGGTCTTATCCTTATGGAAAATGCAGGAAGGATGACCGCTCAGAAGATAATGGAACACTTCGGACATGTTATTGGAGACGGAGAAGTTGTGATAATTGCTGGAAAGGGCAACAACGGAGGGGACGGATTTGTGGTCGCAAGGCATCTTCACAACATAGGAAAAAAAGTCAAAGTGGTTCTGATTCCAAAGAGAAAAGAGGTCACGGGTGACGCGGATGTGAACCTGAAAATCCTTGAAAAACTCAGGTTTGAAATCATTTATGCGGAAGGAAATTATGAGATTATTCAAAGACATCTTATAGAAAACAAAAACATAAAACTAATTGTGGATGCGATTTTCGGCACAGGACTTGATTCGGAGGTAAAGGGAATTTACAGAGATGTAATAGAACTGATCAACTCGTTAAATGTCATAAGGGTAGCAGTGGACATTCCATCCGGTCTTTCAGGAGACAAAGGAATCCCTCTCGGGATATGCGTTCGCGCACATCTGACAGTTACATTCGGGCTTCCGAAAACAGGACTCCTCACATATCCGGGAAGGGAATATGTGGGAATTCTTGAAATTGCAGATATAGGGTTTCCAAAAGAGTTCATTGAAGAGGTAGAACCCTCAGGGTATCTCCTGGACCAAAAATTCATCCGCTCCATTCTTAAACGAAGAGAGAAAAATACTCATAAGGGAACATACGGGCATCTCCTCGCTATATGCGGGTCGATCGGAAAGACAGGGGCTGCCTGTCTGACTGCTCTTGGAGGAATTAAAGCAGGAGCGGGTCTTGTCACGCTCGCAGTTCCTGAATCGATTGCGGGGTTTGTTGATTCAAGAATTCTTGAAAGCCTCACATTCCCTCTGAAAGAGAGGGATGGGTTCATTTCGCTCGACATCCCTACTATTGAGAAAGCCCTTTCAGAAAAAACGGCAGTAGCAATAGGTCCTGGAATAGGAGTAACTGATGATACAATTGAACTTGTTTCCTACATCGTTAAAAACTCAAAAATTCCGATCGTCATTGACGCAGATGGAATAAATTCCCTTTCAAGGAACCTTGAGGTTCTGAAAAAGAAGAATTCAGAGGTCATCCTTACCCCTCATCCCGGAGAAATGGCAAGGCTTATTTCATCCACTCCAAAGGAAGTTCAAAATAACAGGCTTGAAGTAGCAGTAGATTTTGCAAAGAGATTTGGGGTCTATGTGGTATTAAAAGGAGCCGGGACTATAATTTCCACCCCGGAGGGGAAGGTTTATTTCAATCAAACAGGAAATCCGGGAATGGCTTCAGGAGGAATGGGAGATGTTTTAACAGGGCTTATAGGAGGATTCCTCGCACAGGGATACGAACCCTGGAAAGCAGCATCCCTTGGAGTGTATATCCACGGAAGGGCAGGAGACATCGCATCTGAAAGGCTCGGAAAATGGGGATTTGGAGCCGAAGAACTGGCAGGATTTATCCCCTCTGTAATCTCTGAAATTCTTGAATAGATGGAAGAATTCCTTTCACACTCTCCAGAGGAGACAATAAAAATTGGATGCGAATTTTCCCGAAAACTTAAAGGAGGTGAAATCGTTTCAATTACCGGTGAACTGGGGGCTGGAAAAACAGTTTTTGTAAAAGGAATCGCCGCAGGGCTGGGAATAGACCAGAATGAGGTCTCCAGTCCATCCTTCACATTGGTGAACATCTACAGCGGAAAGTTAAATCTCTGTCATGTGGACCTCTACAGAATAAAGGAAGACGAAAATCTTGAAGTCGAGATACTTGAAATTCTTGACTATACCACGCTAATTGTTGTAGAATGGGCTGAAAATCTCAGAAGAATTTTTGAAATGAGCAACTGGCATGTGATGATGAAAATAGTTGATGATGAAAACAGAAGAATAAAAATTTGCAGGAGAGGTTAAAATGGCTCTCATAGTTCAGAAATTTGGTGGTACAAGTGTGGGAGACATAGAAAGGATAAAGAATGTGGCAAACATAGTGAAAAAAACGGTATCCCGGGGGCATAAGGTGGTTCTTGTCGTTTCTGCTATGGCGGGTGAAACGAACAGACTGGTTGCCTTAACAAATCAGATTCAGGAAATACCTGATGAAAGGGAATATGATGTGGTTGTGGCTTCGGGTGAGCAGGTTGCGATAGGGCTGGTCGCGATGGCTCTAAAAGAAAAGGGATTAAAGGCTAAATCCTATCTTGGTTTTCAGGTTCCCATCATCACTGACAACATGCATTCAAGGGCAAAAATTAAAAAGATAGAAACGAAAAAACTTAAGGAGGACATAAAAAAGGGAATTATACCCGTGATAGCGGGGTTTCAGGGCGTAACTGAAGATGGAGACATAACTACGCTTGGAAGAGGCGGTTCGGATACCAGCGCTGTGGCAATTGCAGCTGCTTTGAAGGCTGATGTGTGTGAAATATATACGGATGTGGAAGGTGTTTATACCACAGACCCGAGGATATGTGAGTCAGCCCGTCTTATAGACAAAATCTCTTACGAAGAGATGCTTGAAATGGCTAATCTCGGGGCAAAGGTGATGCATTTAAGGGCTGTAGAAATTGGAATGCTCTATGGAATTCCAATACATGTCAGGTCATCTTTTAATGACAGAGAAGGAACATGGATTATAAAGGAGGAAAAAATGGAAAAGAGCGAGGTAACAGCAGTAACGTATGACAAAAATCAGGCAAAGGTGACGATTCTGAAGGTAAAAGATAGACCCGGAATAGCAGCAAAACTTTTCAAGCCTGTTTCAGAAGCAGGTATAAATGTTGATATGATTGTTCAGAATGTGAGCACAGGAGGATATACAGACCTCACCTTTACAGTTCAGAGGACCGATCTGAAAAAAGTGGTAAAAATACTTGAACCCGTAGTAAAGGAAATAGGAGCAGAAGGTATTGTATCTGATGACAAAATAGCAAAGGTCTCCATTGTAGGTGTGGGAATGGCAAGTTCGCCGGGAATAGCAGCAAAGATGTTTGAAACCCTTGCTCAGAATGCCATAAACATACAGATGATAAGCACATCGGAAATAAAAATTTCGTGCGTGATTGATGAAAAATATACTGAACTTGCTGTAAGAGTGCTTCACGAAGCCTTTGATCTCGGGAAAAAGAAAAAGTGAAGGAAGATGTAGTAGTATATGATACGACGCTGAGAGACGGAGCGCAGGCGGAAGACATCTCGTTCAGTGTGGCTGACAAACTGGCAATCACAGAAAAACTGGATTTTCTGGGAATTCATTATATAGAGGGTGGATGGCCCGGTGCTAACAAAAAGGACACGGAGTATTTCAAAGAGGTAAAAAAGTTAAAACTAAATAAAAGCACAATTGTCGCCTTTGGAAGCACTCGCAGACCCAATCAAGCAGTTGAAAAGGACAAGATGATAAGAGCCCTTTTAAGAGCTGAAACCCCTGTAATTACTATTGTGGGAAAAAGTTCGCTCATGCAGGTGAAAGAAGCTTTGAGAACGGAGGCTGATGAAAACCTGAAGATGATTTATGATACGATCTCTTTTCTCAAAAGGAAAGTGGAAAAAGTGTTTTTTGATGCGGAACACTTTTTTGACGGATTGAAGTTTGATAGAGAATATGCCCTCAAAACAATATCCGTGGCCGAAGAAGCAGGAGCAGACTGCGTTGTCCTCTGTGATACCAACGGAGGAAGTATGCCATGGGAAGTAGCAGAAGCGATTGAAATCGTAAAGAAAAGGATAAAAGTCTCCATCGGAATTCATGCACACAATGATACGGGAATGGCAGTGGCAAATTCCTGCATAGCAGTTCAGTATGGAGCGAGGCACGTTCAGGGAACAATTAACGGGATAGGGGAAAGGTGTGGAAATGCCGACCTCTGCTCAATCATTCCAAATCTCCAGTTGAAGATGGGTTTCAAATGCGTTGATGATGAAGCGCTTAAAAATCTAAGAGAAGTTTCCATTTTTGTGTATGAAACTGCAAACCTTCCACCAAACAAACGGGCACCCTATGTAGGCGAGAGCGCCTTTGCCCATAAGGGCGGTTTGCACATTGACGGGATCACCAAAAATCCGATGACCTACGAACACATTTCTCCTGAAAAGGTGGGGCAGAAAAGGAAAATCCTCATTTCGGAACTTTCTGGAAAAACAACCCTCCTGAGAAAGGCGGAGGAATGGGGTCTTGATTTGAAAAAGAACCCCGCAATACTTCAAAAACTTGTAAACCTCTTAAAGAAGAAAGAACACGAAGGATATCAGTATGAAAACGCTGAAGCCTCTCTAGAGATACTCATTAAAAAATATCTCAAACAGCACAAAAAGTTTTTCAAACTCAAGTCCTTCAGGGTTATCGATGATAAAATGAGGGAAACAGGAGCTCCTTTCTCCGAAGCAACAGTTATGGTTGAAGTTGATGGAAAAATAGAACACACAGTGGCAGAGGGGAACGGTCCTGTGAATGCCCTTGACAGAGCATTGAGAAAGGCCCTTGAGAAGTTCTACCCGGAACTCAAAGAGGTAAAACTCAAAGACTTCAAGGTGAGGGTCTTGACAGAATCAGAAGGAACTGCTGCAAAGGTGAGGGTTATTATTGAGTCCGGAGATGGAAAAAGGAGATGGGGGACGGTGGGTGTATCCCACAACATCATAGAAGCAAGCTGGCAGGCACTTGTTGACAGCATAGATTACAAACTCTACCTTGAAAGGGAGAAGAAAAAGAAATAGACAGGGAGATCTTTTTTTAATTCTTATTGCACTTCTCCCGTTCTCTATAAGAGGATTCTTCCACAAAAGGGAAGGGGACGGATGTGTTTTTTTAAACAGGTGCATCAACCCCCCTGTATTTATTTTTGCGGAAGGATGCTACTTTGAGGAAATAAAGGTGAAAGACCTGTCTGAAATCAGATGTGAGGGCGATAAAATCGTTTTGAAGGAAATTGGAGGAAAGGAAGGGTTTTTCTTCGGAAATAAAATTGACCTGAATGAGGCGGAAATTGATGACCTCATGGCAATACCGGGCATAGGTTTTAAAATTGCAAGTGAAATAATTCAATTGAGGGAGAAGAAGGGAGGATTCCGAAGCGTAGAGGAACTCGTTGAAGTCCGCGGCATTGGAAAAAAGAAGTTAGAGAAAATAAAAAATTTTGTTTTCACCGGAGATTAAAACAATAAAATACCCCATCATAGGGAGATTAGAAAGATGGGAAGCGAAGCAGAAAAAAAGAGGCAATGCGAAAATTTGATTTTATTTTTAAAAATGAGATAATTATAAGATATGAAAGGGTGGAAATGTGTTGCAGGATTTTTGGTCTTATCATTCTTTATAAATAGCGAGATTCATGCCCAGAGAGTAAAAGTGGGGGCTATGCCCTTTGCCAATCTTTCAAAGGACGAGACCCTGAAATACCTTGAGGAGGAACTTCCAAAGGAAATTCTTCTTGAAATAGCAAAAGATGAAAGATTTTACACGCTTGGCAGCCATGAGGTAAAAAAGGCAATTTCAGAAGCCGGAATCGATGAATCCATACTGCCTCTGAAAGCAGCGAGAATTGTGGGAGAAAAAACAGGAGCAGAAATAATGATATTCGGAGATTTCCAGAAGCTCGGTCAGCAGGTGAGAATAAGCACATACATATCTTCTGTGAAGGAAGAAAAAGTAATTGATACTGTTAAAGTTACGGGAACCTCTCAGGACTTATTTACACTCATTGAAGAAGTTGTCAAAAGGACCGCAATTTCCGTGAAAAGGGTGGTCCCTGCTTCAGAGCGGAAGCAGACCACAAAGCCCCTTAAGAAACCAGCAGGTCCACCTCCTCCAGTGGTTCAGAAAAAAACTCCATCACCCGGGCCTCCTCCACTAAAAACATCAAAGGAGGATGAAGCCACATACAGACTTCTTGAAAAACAGATCACAAAAGGGGGTGAAAATGCCCTGTATTATTACAACAAGGGAGTTGAACTCTCGGATGGTTCAGATCTGGAGATCTCCTATTACAGGAAAGCAATTGAACTGGACCCTACTTTCGCGGATGCCTACTACAATCTCGGAATAATATATTTCAACAGAAACCAGAAGGAAACAGCAATTGCATATTTTGAAGAGTTCCTGAAATATTCAAAGGATGAAGAAAAGAAACTGAAGGTCAAATTTTTTATAAGTCAACTAAAAGGAGAAAAAGAGGTTGAAACACCACCATCCCAGTATGACAGAAAACTTGCTGAAAGATGGTATAATGAGGGTGTTAAACTTTCAAACAACTCAGACGAAGAGATGAAATATTACATACTTGCGATTAAAGCAGATCCAACTTTTGACCGTCCCCATTATAACCTTGCCGTAATCTATTATCAGAGGGGAATGTTCAACGAGGCTATAAGGGAATACGAAGAATACCTCAAATGGACAAATGACCCTGAAGAAGACAAAGAGAGGGTCCGGAAAATAATAGATTACTTGAAAACCATAACGGGTAAATGAGGGTTGCAATCTTTAAAAAGACAGACGAACATTCCCTTTCCGTGATAAGAACCCTGTCCATGAAAACAGGACTCTATTATGAAATTGTTGACTCTCCCTTCGTCTCTCCAGACTTTAACCTCCTTCTCATTGATGATGAATTTACTCCCATAAACTCCATTGAAGCACTGGACAACAGGTTACCTTCAATACTTTTTATGAACAAGCCAATCTTTGAAAACGCTGTCATTGCACTGAGAAGGGGAGTAAAGGACATAATTCAGAAACCCATCACTCCGGAAAAACTCTGGGAATCCATTTCCTTTGTTTCTCCTTCTTTTAATCATAGATTTGAATGGATTGAAAAATTGGTAGGGGTCTCAAGAGCCATTCAGGAGATAAAAAGTTTTATCAGAAATGTCGCTAAAACCGACCTCCCGGTTCTGATCACAGGAGAAAATGGAACAGAAGTGGACATTGTGGCAAGGGCTATTCATGAATTGAGCGCACGAGCGAACGGTCCTTTTATCAGTATAAATTGCACTTCTATTCCATCAGATTTCATCGCCTCAGAAATCTTTGGCAAACCGGGAATAAAGGAGGGAATAATAGAGAAGGCTCGCGATGGAACACTATTTCTTGAAGAAATAACAGCCCTTTCAGAAGTTGCCCAGATTCATCTCCTGTACCTTCTTGAAAGAGGCACCCTTCCATCTGAAAGAGAAGAAGCACCGAGGAGCATAAATGTGAGAATAATTGCAAGCAGTTCTTTTGATATATCTTCTGCAGTAAAAAGAAATACATTTCGTGAGGACCTTTATTTGAGGCTAAACATCTTCCCCATCTATATTCCTCCCCTTAGAGAAAGGCTTGAGGACATAGAACCACTTCTTTCCCTTCTTTTGAGGGAACTCGGTCCAACCTTCGGGAAGAAGGCAAAATTTTTCTCCCCAGGAGCAATAGGAATGCTGAAAAACTACCACTGGCCAGGAAATATAAAGGAATTGAAGAACGTGGTCGAACAGGTTCTCATTCTCCTCCCGAAGGACAAAGAGGTGATCACTGAAGATGACCTTCCTCTTTTTCTTGAGAGGAGAAGCGAAGAAAGAAAGCGAAGATTCTTGAAAGAAACCATTCAGAAAAAACTCTCCGTTGACGAATACATAAAGGCTTTCATAGAAACCTTTGAAAAAGAATATACAGATAAGGAAATAGCAAATTTACTCGGAGTTACTCCAAAAACAATCTGGGAAAAGAGAAAAAAATGGGGCATGTTGAGGAGGGGGAGGAAAGTAACTTAAAAGGGAATGTCTTCCGGCTCCATCGCTTCGGGAGGAGGTTCTTCTGTTTCTTCAGAAATCGTATCTGTAGAAGGTGGAACACCCAGAAGTTGAATCCTCAATGCAACGATTTCGGTGACCCTCCTTTTTATTCCATTTTTGTCGTCATACTCTCTCGTCCTTATCTTTCCCTCCACAAAAACCTGCTTCCCTTTTGAGAGGTATTGACCTGCCCACTCAGCAAGTTTTCTCCAGACAACAATCCGATGCCATTCGGTTCTAACTACCTTTTCTCCACTTCTATCCCTGTAGTACTCATTGGTAGCGATGGTGAAAGTCGCCACGGGTACTCCCTCTTTCGTATACCTTATTTCGGGGTCCCTTCCCAAATTTCCTATCAGCATAACCCTGTTCAGAAAACCCATATTTTCCTCCTCACTTTAACTTGCAAAAAACCAAACCCGATGAAATTTTTGGATAGAAAAATGTGGATTTGTGAGGAAGCTTAAGTGATGCCTTAGCAGCCTCAAACACATCTCCTACATAAAATTCGGGAAGCTGTATGAAGGCTTCAATCTCTCCATTTTTTAACATCCTGAGCCCCTGGTCCGTAAATGGTGTATAAATTAGCGACCTCCCCCTTTCATTTTCTTCGGGAAGGAAAATATCGAGGAGGAAATGATGAAGAACAGCCACATCAAGGTTCCTCAGAAGAGGATGTATTTCAGCAATTTTTTCCCTTTTGAGATAGCAGGCATAAACCCCATCCCTTTTAAAGAATATGAACTTTCCCTTCTCCTTCCTGTTTTCTTCAAAAAATAGCCTTATTTCCTTCTCACTTATTTTTGAATTCACAAAATTTTCCTTCAAAATCCTCTCCAGACCATCTGTTTTTTTCACGCCCCTGTGAATTGGATAAACCCCTATAGGGGATTCACTGAACGGAACCAGAAAAGCCAGTACAAATCTTCCCACATTCTCTCCCTTTTTTTCAAAATAATCTCCCACCATCCTTGAAGCCTCAAAGCGATGGTGCCCATCTGCAATCATGAGGTCTCTCGTTCTAAAGAGGGCTTTGAGGTTCTCAATGAAATCTTCATCATAATTCCGCCAGAGTTGATGATAAATTCCGTCCATTCCCTCTTCATCTATCAGAGGGGGAGATGAAATTCCGGATTCAATGAATTTTTTAATTTTTTCATCGGGGTCTGGAAATATACAGAAAATGGGTTCAAGGTAAAAACCGGTTGTTACTGTCAATTCAAACCTGTCTTTTGTGAATACCTCATAGGTGTTCTCATGAGGAATTATCCTGTTCCCATCTGAGTCCCTGTTATAAAGGAGTGCTATTATGCCAGCCCTCTCTATCTCCCTGCCGAGGAATTTTGTACGGTGCCTGTAGATGTAAATTGAAGGCTTATCATCTTCAAGAAAGATTTCTTTTTCCATCCACTCTGAGATCTTTGACTTAACCTCTTCATACCATCCCTGGAAAGGAGGGATGGTTTCACTCCTTATAAGATGGGCAAAAGAATAGGGATTTCCGTTTATTATTTTGAGATACATCTCCCTTTCTATTATATCGTAGGGAGGACAGAGGACAGTGATAGGGTTTACCTTTTCTGGATTGTACCTGTAAGCCCTGAATGCCTCAATTATCGCCATAATGCTTTTGTTTATTATAATCTCAAAAAAGATTCAAGGATTTTTTAAATTTCTGATTTCAGATATTTTTTTCTAATAAATTTCGTATTCTATACTGTGTATTGATTTTTTATATGCCTGCACGCTGATAGAAAAAGAGAAGGGGTTCAAAAATTATGGTTCCCTCTCATATTTTTCTATTTCTATTCCCAATTCCTCTATCGGTTCCTCCACAG
>Ga0197143_1001387_pt1 | contig 20464 bp, 10 predicted proteins | sample GBS70_MetaG_FD_148603 | JGI IMG/M metagenome (GOLD analysis project Ga0197143, IMG submission 148603) | Sediment microbial communities from Great Boiling Springs, Gerlach, Nevada, United States - GBS 70_MetaG | ecosystem: Environmental > Aquatic > Thermal springs > Hot (42-90C) > Sediment...
GAAGGAGATAGTGTTGAGATAAGTGTTTCATTGAATTATTTTGGGTGTGGAGATAAATTGATGATTATAATTTCTAAGGAAGAAAATTGTGTATGTGAAGGGGAGGAAGAGTTAATAGATGTTAATATTAAGCCAGTATTAGATAATGAGTATCATGAGGAGGTGGTTAATACTGTAATTAGTGGTTATTTGATAGATGGAGGGGATTATGATGTAGATGGGAATTTAGTAGTAGATACGATACCAGTAAAAGGTCCGCATAATGGTTTGATAACAATAAATAGTGATGGGTCATATGTTTATGTACCAGTTCAGAATTTTGTTGGGATGGATACGATAGTAGTTAAGATATGTGATGATGGGACGCCGTTACTTCCTATAAATTGTTTATATGACACGATATTTATAAAGTATATATGTACAGTACCTCCGGTATATGCTGGTGAAGATAAGGTATTATGTTATGGTGATGAAGTGGTATTGGAGGGTAGTGGAGCGGTTATGTACATATGGGATAATGGTGTAATAGATGGAGAGCCTTTTAATGTTTATGAGACGCAGACATATACGGTTACGGGAGTAGATAGTAATGGATGTACGAGTACGGATGAGGTAGTGATATATGTAAATCCGTTGCCTGAGGTAGAGATATTGAATAGTGGTCCTTATTGTGAGGGAGAAGAGATACAATTGAGTAGTGGTCCTAATGGTATGAGTTATAGTTGGAACGGACCAGATGGATGGAGTAGTAATGAACAGGATCCGACGAGGTCAGGAGCGACTACTGCGATGTCAGGGGTATATACAGTGACGGTGACTAATACTAGTACAGGGTGTAGTGCTACTGCAAGTACAAATGTCATAGTAAATCCATTACCAGCAGCAATAGCTGGTAATACAGGTCCATATTGTGAGGGAGAAAATATACAACTAATTAGTGGGCCTGATGATATGATTTATAATTGGAATGGTCCAAATAATTGGATAAGCAATGAGCAAAATATTATAATATCAAATGCAAATTTAAACATGTCTGGTATATATACTGTAACGATTACAGATCCAAATACAGGATGTAGTTCTACATCTTTTACGGATGTAATAATTAATCCATTACCTAATGTTTTTATTACAGGTATAGATACAATTTGTGAAGGAGATTATACAGTTCTTACGGGAAATGGAGCGATTAGTTATATTTGGGATAATGGTAGTAATGAGGCAAGCATAACAGTTATTCCGACAACGACTACAATCTATTATGTTACTGGAACAGATGTTAACGGATGTACGAATAGTGCTTCATATCAAGTAACGGTTTTTTCTGTTCCAATGGCTAATGCTGGTAATGATACATTTGTATGTGGTTTAATATATGAACTTTCTGCAATTCCTTCCATAGGTAGTGGTTTTTGGTCATCTCTACAAGATGTTTATATTTATCAACCAAATAATCCTAATTCCATAATTACGGTAACGAATTCTGGTACATATACACTTATATGGACAGAAAATAATAATGGTTGCATAGATATGGATACTGTTAATATAACTTTAATTAAAATTCCAACAAGTGATTTTATTGTAGATACTATAAATTGTTTTGGAGATTATTCAGTAGTAGTATATAGTGGTATATCAGATACAAATTCAGTTTTTATTTGGGATTGGGATGGTGGAAATGCGATTCCTGGGGAAGGACCAGGTCCACATTATGTTTCATGGACTAATCCAGGCGTATATACCATTTCTCTTGTAGTTTTTACTGATGAATGTAGTTCTCCAATGAGTACTATAAGTATTTTAAACCCATATCCTTTAGAAATAAGTACTAATGTACAAGATGTTTTATGTAATGGTGATTCAACTGGAAGCATAATGATAAATGTAACAGGAGGACGTCCTCCTTATTATTATGTATGGTCAAATAATTCAAATGATTCAAGTTTAACAAATTTACCAGCAGGTACTTATGAACTTACAGTTAATGATAATAATGAGTGTTATGAAGTTATTTCTATAAATATTACAGAACCAGAGCCGTTAATAAATGATTATACATATACAAATGTTTCTTGTTTTGGTGGAAATGATGGTACAATTTCTATAGAAACTACAGGAGGTACTCCACCTTATTATTATCAATGGAATAATGGACAAAATAATTCCACACTAACAAATTTAAGTGCTGGTTATTATCAAGTTATAATATCAGATGCTAATAATTGTTTAGATTCGTTAACGATAAATATAGAACAGCCATTACCAATAGAAATATTGGTAACACCACCACAATACATATGCATAGGGCAGAATGTAATGTTAACAGTTATTGCAAGTGGAGGTATTCCCCCATATTTATATTTTTGGAACGGCAATGAAGGAGATTCAATATTAATTGTTTCACCAAATGAAACAACTAATTATACTGTAGAAATTAAAGATTCAAATGGATGTACTTCATCACAAGTTACAACAACAGTTTATGTTGCACCTCCTTTACATTTAGAGGTAATAGCAGATAAGAAAGAAATTTGCGAAAACGAATATGTTACTTTAGATGTGGAAATAAGTGGAGGAGTAGGACCACCATATAGCACTTTCAGTAATACAGGAGATACTTTAAATTTTCCTTTATCTATTAATGTTCAGCAAAGTGGATGGTTTATAGTTAAGGCAGTAGATTCTTGTGGAACTTGGGATACAGCAAGTATCTACGTACATGTATGGCCTTTACCAATAATTAATGTTTTTCCTGATAAGACACATGGATGTGCTCCCCTTACTGTTAATTTTATAGAAACTAGCCCAGATACAAACTATTCTTATTTATGGAATTTTGGTTATTATAATAGTTATTCTACATTAAAAAACCCAACTTATACATTCAATGAACCAGGTAGTTATGATATAACAATAACTGTAACTTCTCAACATGGCTGTAAAAATTCAACAACATACGAAAATATGATAACAGTTTGGCCAAAACCGATAGCGGATTTTATATGGTATCCTTCTTATGTTACGGAAGTTTATCCATTGGTAAAATTCGAAAATTTGTCACAACATGCTAATATATATTCATGGGATTTTGGAGATGGAAGTTTTTCTTCAGAAAAAGATCCAGAACATCTCTTTTCTTCACCTGGTGAATTCATGGTTCAATTAATTGCTTATACATATGAGGGCTGTATAGATACAGCTCAAGCAGTATTAAAAGTTTATGAACATGTAACATTTTATGCTCCATCTGCATTTTCACCTGATGGTGATTTAATTAATGACTTTTTTTATGTTATAGCTCATGGTATTAAAGAAGAAAATTTTCATTTAGTAATATATGATAAATGGGGAGAAATAATATGGGAAACGAATAAATTTGATAAACTAACAGGTTTTAGTGAAAAATGGGATGGCACTACTAAAAATTTTGAAATAGTTCCTTCTGGAACATACATTTGGAAATGTTCATTTGTGGATATCTTTAATATTAAACGCATTGAAACAGGTACTGTAACTGTCATTCGTTAAAGATTTATATTTGTTAGTTGTTTTATTGTAACCCTTTGTTATTTAAAAATTTTTGAAAAAAATAATAGAATACACTGAGAAAATTGTTAAGGAGCGAATTATTAAATTATTTAATTTTAAAGAATGATTAAAAAAATTAACAAACAATATTAATAGCATTAAAAAAGTGGTTAAATAAAAAACAAAAGCAATTATTAAAAAAATTTTTATAAGGAACTAGAATCAAAAACAAATAGAATTTTTAAATTTATATATATTTGAATAGGTTATAGGCAATATGATTAGTTTTTTTATAGCCATTGGGTTGTTATTAATAGGTTATTTAGTATATTCAAGGATAATAGAAAAGATAATTGAGGTAGATAAAGAAAGGGAAACACCTGCAATAAGATTAAGAGATGGTGTTGATTATGTTCCATTGCCTTGGTATAAGGTATTGTTAATACAACTTTTAAATATAACTGGATTAGGTCCAATATTTGGAGCGATAGCTGGAGCTTTATGGGGTCCAGTTTCTTTTATATGGATTGTTTTTGGTAACATTTTTGGAGGAGCTGTTCATGATTTTTTGTCTGCAATGTTAAGTATTAGAATGGATGGTAGAAGTTTGCCAAATATTATTGAAAATACTCTTGGAAATTTTTTAAAACAGCTAGTATTAATATTTACTTTGTTATTAATGATTTTAGTTGGAGCTGTTTTTATAGTCGGACCAGCAGAAATATTAGTTAATACTTTTAATTTAAAATTGAATTTAAATTTTTTTAATACTCTATTAGATTTAAAACTAGAATTTATATTTTGGGTTAGTTTAATTTTTATTTATTATTTTATTGCTACTCTTTTACCAATAGATAAAGTTATTGGAAGAATATATCCATTTTTTGGATTTTTTTTATTTTTTATGGCTTTGTCTATATTATTTATGATGATAATAAAAGGATATAAAATACCGGAAGTTTTCACTAATTTAAAAAACAATCATTACAAGGGGTCAGAGATGCCAATTTTTCCAATGATGTTTATTTCAATAGCTTGTGGGGCGATAAGTGGTTTTCATGCTACCCAAAGTCCAATAATGGCTAAATGTATAACTAATGAAAAATATGCTCGCAGAGTATTTTATGGTGCAATGATTATTGAAGGGGTAATAGCATTAATTTGGGCTGCTATTTCTATGTCTTTTTTTGGAAGTATTGAAGATTTAAACAAAATTGTTGGAATAGAAAGAAAAAGTGCTGCTTATATTGTAAACTTGATAAGTAATACATTACTTGGAAAATTTGGTGCAATATTAGCAATTATTGGAGTAGTGATTGCCCCAATAACTAGTGGTGATACTGCATTTCGTTCAGCTCGATTAATTATTGCAGATTTTTTTAAAATACCTCAAAATAAAATAATTAACAGATTATCAATAACTATTTTTCTTTTTTTATTCGGGTTCTTTTTAACTCAAATAGATTATGGCATTTTATGGAGATATATGGCTTGGAGTAATCAATCTTTAGCAACCATCACATTATGGGCAATTACCATATATCTCGTTAAAGAAAAAAAGTTTTATTTAATTACTTTATTGCCATCTTTATTTATGACGTATGTAGTGTTAACTTATTTTTTCTTTGCTCCAGAAACCTTATCTATGCCATATAATATTTCTTTGATATTAGGTTTTATTGGTACATTTTTTACTTTTCTTGCTTTCGTTTATTATAAAAAAAATATTAGTAATGGCTAAATTTCGAATTATTATTTTGATTAATTTTTTTATAAAAAAGCAAAAAACTTTTGTCCTTTAAAAATAAATTTCCTTATTAGGTAATTTTTTGAAAAAACTAAGTTAAAAGTGTTTTAATATTTTTGTTTAAACTTAAACTTTACGATTTTATGCACTCCAATTTTGTAAAAACCTTTAATTTTTGTTTGATTTTATTTTCTTAATCTGCTTTTACTATTATGCTTGTTTTTTACTTAGTTTTTCAGGTTTTAAGAAAATTACTTTTGTTTAAAACTTTTTAAAAATTAATTACTTTCTTTATTTTTGCTATATATTTATGTATTGTCAAAGTGTATTAAAATAAGTAAGTTCAAATTATTTGTGTTAATTTAAATTTATCAGAAAAAGATTTAAAAAATAAAAACAAAATTTAAATAAGTAATTGATTGTTAAGTGTAGTATAAATTATACATAAGTACAAAGTATGAATGGTTTTCTTTTATAACTGATACTAACTTAGTTTTCAGTTTTCTTTAGCGATGTTTAATACTAATATAATAACTTTTAGAAAAAAAAATAAGTACAATTTTTTATAAAGTTTGTTATTCAAAGCCAAATTAGTTTGGATTTTTAAAAAAGATGCAGAAGTTGCTAGACAAAACTATTTATTTTAAATTACATATGTTTTTTTTTCAATCTCAACAATTAGGTATCAATAAAACAATGTTATATTTAATTTTATTTTTGCTTACAAATTAACTTTTTATGTTTATATTCTTACAAACTGCAAATGCCAGTGTATTACCACATTACAATTGATTATATTAATGATATAAAAGAACATTAAAGAAAGCACAAATGTAAAATGTATAAAACTATGTATAATTTTGATATGTTTAAAGAGTAAAGGCTGGAAAAGCAAATATTGTTCCAAGGAAACTAACATACATGCTTTATAAAATACAAAAAAAATAAAAGAAAAATAGTCAAAAATAGAAATTTCAAAGAAATATCAAAATGTTTTAAAAAATTGAACTATAAATTGTTTAAGTTAATAAAATTTAGGATTTAATGGTGAATTTTTATAAAATTATGAAAACGATTAAAAAAGAGAGTTACGTTTTGTCTAAACCAATAGAATTTGTATTTAAATCTATTTTAATTGATTATAATTTGGTTAGATTAATTAATCGTTGGAAAGCTAATAAACGAATATTATTCACAAATTTTTAAAAAATTAAATAGGTAAAAAAATTGTATATATTATTGAAAATTAATTACAAGTAAAAAATACGAAGAGATTTTATAAATGGAGAAAGCTATTTTATAACAGTAACGATTCCTTTAAAAATTTCATTTGTATCAATTATTTCAACAATGTAAAAATAGGAGCAAGGAGCGCAATATTTATCAGTGTAAAAAGAGCCATCCCACTGATTATTTGGGTTGTGATATTCAATTCCTTTACCTTCGAATTTAAATACTTCATTACCCCATTTATCGAAAATTATAATTCTAACTTTATTAAAGAACTGAATACCAACTATTTCAAATTTATCATTTTTCCCATCAGCATTAGGGCTAATCATTGTGGGTATTTTTATACATTCATTTGGTAGATAATCTAATTTAATAGTAGTATCCACGTAACATTTATTAGCATCTACAACTGTTAATTTATATTCACCTGGAGTTAGGTTTTCTCTGATATTTGAAGTATCTGAATTATCCCAAAAATATTTATATGGTTCTCTACCTCCAATTAATGAGACTAAAATTGAACCATCATTACTTAAATAGCAATAAGGTTTTTTATGAGTGATAATTAATTTAAGAGGTTCTGGTTGGGTAATTTTAAAACTGTCAATAATTGAGCAATTATTTGCATCTTTAACTGTTAGATAATAAGTATTTGCATAAAGATTTACGATATAATTACCTGTTTGTCCATTGGACCAATGGTAAGAATAAGGTGGTGTTCCTCCATTAGCATTTACTTTTATATTACCATCATTTATTCCATAACAACTAACATGTTTAATAGAGTCTAATATAATATTTAATGGTTGAGATGGTTGATTTACAAATAAATTTGTTAGTACTTTAGAGCAATTATTAGCATCTATGATAGTAACTGCGTAGTAACCTGTAGAAAGATTAGTAGCAGTATGATTAGTTTGACCATTAGACCATATGTAAGAATAAGGTGGAATACCTCCTGTAGTAGTTATTGAAATACTACCTGAATTTTCACCATAACATAATACATTATTAATATTTGAAATAGCTTGTAATTCTTCAGGTTGATTAACTAAATATGTTTGTACTGTTGAACAATTTAAAGCATTAGTTACAGTAACTGAATAAGTGCCTGCATATAAATTTGTAATACTTTGATTAGTAGAGCCAGTATTCCAGATGATATTAAAAGGTGGTTGTCCAGAAATATTTGTCAAAGTTATACTTCCATCATTTCCTCCATAACATTTAACATCGGTAATAACAGCTGTAAAAGTTGGAGCTTCTAAAACATTAACTGTAGTGCTTGCAGTTGCATAACATCCCCATTGGTTATAAACTGTTACGATATATGTAGTTGTTTGATAAGGTGTAGCAATAGGAGTTGAAGAATTAGGATTATCTAATGATTCTGTAGGTGCCCAGGAGTAATTAGTACCACCGGATGCGGATAATTGCACAGATTGTCCCTGACAAATAGTTTGTCCACCAGTTGCTTGTGCTTGCGGTATTTCATGTATACCAATAGTTATACTTCCAACAGAAGAACAACCAGTAGCAAAACTAACAGTAACAAAGTATTGATAATACCCAATATTTCCAGTTACTTCTATTGAATTACTGGTTGAACCATTACTCCATAAGTAATAATCCCCTCCACTTGCAGTTATTATTGTACTTTCTCCTATGCATATTGATGTATCACCAGCAAAACTAATAATAGGTTTTGGGTTAACAGATACGGTATGAGAAGCTGTAGCGGTGCAATTGTTTTGATCTGTTACGGTAACATAATAAGTAGTTGTCATTACAGGCATTACGGTTATAGTTTGAGTATTTTCTGTAGTACTCCAAAAGAAATTTATTCCTCCATTAGCAGTAAGAGTAACAGAATCTCCTGCACAGGTTGTTGTTGGACCAACAATAGATGCTGTTGGAAGAGGATTAACTGTTATTGTATGTGAAGCAGTGGCAGTACAATTATATTGGTTTGTTACAGTAACCGTATAAGTTGTAGTGGTTGTTGGACTAACGCTAATAGTAGATTGTGAGGAACCAGTGCTCCAAAGATAAGCTATACCCCCTGAAGCAGTTAAAGTAGCATTATCTCCTAAACATATGTAATCAGGACCAGAAATTTGAACATTTGGAATTGGATTTACTGTAACAGTAACCGATGTAGGATTACTTGGACAATTACCAACATAACCTACTACTGTGTATGTAGTAGTAGTATTTGGTGAAATAGTTATAGAACTTTCTGTTTGTCCAGTATTCCATAAAAAACTTGTACAAGGCCCTGACCAATTATTACCTGAAGCTGTAAGCGTAACAGATTGCCCTTGACAAATTATAGGTGCAGCTGGAGTTATTGTAACTATTGGTGTATCACATGGAACATATTTGCAATCTTCAATTATATTGGATAAATTATCATAAGAAGTTCTATTCATAGAAGCAGTTATACTGTTTATATTAGGTATGCTTGATCCTGTTACTGCAGTAACTTCAAAAGATGTTGTGTTAACATTAGAAGTGAAAGCATTTTCATAACAACCTGTATTACCATTAAGATCTGTTTTAAATAAATAATAACCGAAATCGATAGTCTGAGTTAAGAATACATAGCCATTATCATGAGTTAAGTAAGCATCAACATACAAAGGAAATGAAAAACCCTGTGAATAACTCATTGCATTTAAAGGGTTGCCTAAAGGATCAACAATTATACTAAAAATATTATTAGAAAATAAATCTCCACCAACTAAAACAAAATTTCCATTAGTAAGAGTCAAAACTTTGAAACCATCATCTACTAAACCAAAATTGTAAGTCTTAACAAAATTTTGAATACCATTTGAAGAAATACTCATAAAAAATAAATCTGTCGCCAAAAAAGCATCTTGTGTTGTTGAACCTATTAAATAAAAAGTATTACCTTTTTTTGTTATGTAATTTGCATATTCATCATGTTGTAAGCTACCATAAAGATTTTGAAAAATTATATTTCCGTTTAAGTCAGTTTTAATAATTAATATATCTTTAGTTGTATCGTTAACATTTTTTCTAGAGGCATAACCAACAGCAATGTAACCTATTCCTGTTTCTTCTTCTACACAATAAAGTGCATCATTGGAATTGATAGATGAGTAATTCCACATAATTGCCCAAGAAATGTTTCCACTACTATTAAACTTTATTATTAACGCATTTAATGAATCTGTGCTTGTTAATCTTGTTTCACCAACTGCTATATAACCACCATCACTTGTTTGTTTAATATAATTCAATTTATCATAAATTCCAATATCATAACCTTTTATCCAAGAAACACCAAAATTAGCATCTAATTTAGTAATAAAGAGGTCATTTTCTCTTTTACCACACATTATATAGGTACCATCTTGATTTCTTGACAAATTCCCTAATTCATATGGATTAGCAAAAGGATTCCACCAAGTTCCACTATGGTACATATTTGCCCATTGGTAAGCTCCTGTACTATCTACTTTTATTAAATCTATTGCATATGTTAGACCTAATGTAGCTATATCCCAGCCTGCCATTAAATAACCTTTATCTGGTAATTGCATAACTGTAACTGGCATATCTAAAAGATTGCCAAGATAATACCTAATTTGAAACTTTATTTGTGCTTCTAACTTGCAAATTATTAACAATAAAAAAATACTTTTAACATATAAAATTCTTTTCATAAGAAATAAGCTTTTTTTCAAATTTATAAAAAATTTTTTATGAATTAAATAAAAGAAAAAGTAATTTTAAAAGTGAAAGAGGAACTTAATAAATGAAATTACCAAAAAATTTAATATTAAATTAAAAATTCTTTTTTTGACTTGACGGAAAAAGATTTTTTTATGTTTTTATGAAAGTTGTTATTTATCACTTAATTCTTTTAAAAGTATTTTATAAATATTAAAGTCATTAATTAAATCATTAAAAAACATAATTGCTATAGAGTCACAACCCGTGTTTGTAAGATGAATATAATCTTTGGCTGCTAGAGGTGGATTTTTATTAGCCCATTTTATTATGGAGTTTTCTCCACCCATTTTTTCCAATGTATTCCAAAAAATACAGTTAGTTTTTAATGCTACTTTTTTCTGTATTTCATTAAGTTTATATATTAATTCATGTGATTTAAGCTCTCCATTAATTTTAGTAGCCATATCTGTAACACCAATAACAATAACGTCTAAATCTAATGACTTTAAAAAATTTAGTTGAGTTTCTAATTTCTTTTTATAAGTTAATAAATTTTTTTCCTTTAAACTTGGTATAACATTTATACCAAATTGATATATAATAAGTTTAACATTCAATTGATCAATTATTTGTTTTAAATATTTTTTATTCATATATGTAAATTCCAAACCACTGTTAGCTCTAACACCAATATTACTAATTATTACGCCGGTTTCAGATTCAAAACTAATTGCATAAATTATAAAATTGCCCTTGCCGTAAAATTCAAAAAAATAATCTGTATTTCTTTTAAATTTATAATTAATTTCACAAACCTTAATTTCAGGTGAAATTTCTAAAGTACATTGATGGATGATTTTATTATTTTCCATCACATTTAGGTTTGTAGGGTAACAATTATTAGAATAAATCAATTTAATTTTTTTTAATGTATATGGGAGTCGAACCTTAAAGTTTGATAAATAAAATTGTAAATTGTCACAATCAGCTATATTTAAATGCTTCAGTTTAGTAATAAAGAAAAGAGGTGCAATTTTTATTTTATTTTTTAATCTTTTAAATTCAATTTTTTCCCAATCATCAGAATAAATTAGTTTAATTGGGTAAATGTAATTATTGTAAGGTACAATACTCATTAAACCAATACCCTTTCCGCCAAATTCTTTTTGTAATAATTCTCTTAATTTGTTAGTAATTCTATCACCTTCTATTTGACTATCACCATAATGCAAAATATGCACTACCTCTTTATTCGTATTTAATAGGGAATTAAAGAAATTTTTTAATTTAAAAACGTCATTTTCAGGGTATTCAAACTTTAAATTTATATGTTTTAAAATTTTTTCCTTTTTTTCATAAATGTTTCTAAAAACCATTGAATCTAAAATTTCTTCTTTATCGATAATTGGTAGAATATACTTTTTAGGTTTCAGGCTTTTAAATATATCTGGGTTTTTTATTTTTATTAGGTAAAAATCAAATTCGTTAGGTATGTTTATCAATGATACAAAAGAAAAAAATAAGAATATTGATAAAAAATAAAAAATAACTTTTTCGTATTTAATTAACTGCATTTACTATAAACACTTATTACTTAATTAACTTTTATAGTTTTTTATTTAATATTAAACTTTTTTATTAAAAAAAATAGTAGCACAAAGTCTATTGGGCATTAAAAATTTTTTCAAAAATTTTTTTAATGTAAGATTTTTAGTTATTTGGTTTTGGACCATATTTTATTTATTGTTTTATTGTTAAAAAAATTTTTCTTCAAAAGAATTTGTTGAAGTAATTTGTTTCATAATAATTTAAAGTATCTTTAGTTAAGGGGGGAATTTTTACAATTTGAATATTTTTATTGTTGTCAGAACATGAAAATACATAAGAAAAAGCTGGATAATTTGACAAATTATTTTTAGAGAGCGATTTATTATTGGGTTTAAATATAATTAATTTAGTTTTTGGCTTTATTTTATGAGATTTCAAATTATTCCATTCTTTAATATTTGAGACAGACACATTATATTTTTTTGCAATAGAATAAAGGGTTTCACCTGTTTTTACGGTGTGAATAATTGCTTTTTCATTTATTATTGGTATATTCTTAAACTTAGAAGGTCTAATATGTGCAAAAAAGATTGAATCATTGTACTTGTAGATAGAATCTTCTAAGTTAAGAAAAGATATTATGGAATTAACAGGCAAAATTAAATACATTTTATTATCTGGTGAAGCTGGTACAATATCTTTTTTATATTGAGGATTAAGAAATTTAATAATATCATAATCTAAATTAAGAACTTCAGAAATTTGTTTAAAATGCAACCAATTTTTAACATAAACAGTATCAACATATAAAGGTAGATTTAGTTCTTTTGGTTTAATTTTTAATTCATTTGCATAATGAAAAGTGTATGCAGCAGCTATAAATGCTGGAACATAACCTCTTGTTTCCTTAGGCAGATAATTATAAATGCTCCAATAACTTTTTTTCCCTGAACGCATAATAGCTTTTTGAACACACATTGGTCCACAATTATAAGCAGCTAATACTAAGTGCCAATCATTAAAGATATTATATAAATCTCTCAAGTATCTAGCAGCTGCATCAGAAGATTTATAAGGACACATTCTTTCATCTATAAAAGAATTTACATTTAAGTTATACATTTTAGCTGTAGAAAGAATAAACTGCCATAAGCCAACTGCTTTTGCTCTACTTATTGCTCGTGGATTAAGTGCTGATTCAATAATAGGTAAATATTTTAATTCTAATGGCAAACCATATCTATCTAATGCTTCTTCAAAGTATGGAAAATAATACTTACTTAAACCTAACAAATACGAAACAAATTTTCTTTTTTTATATGCGTAAAAATAAATGTAGTTTTTTACTATATTGTTGTAAGTCATTTCTATGTATGTGTTCATTCTATCTAATTGAACTTTAATGACTTCTTCTGAAAAAAAAGGATAAAAATCAGTTTCTTCGTTTAATTCTTTTACATCTAAATCTTGTGCTATTGATGAATATTGTTCTAACCATTCTGATATTAAAGAATCTACATTTTTTATATATTCTTGAAAGTCATCATAATATTCTGAGGAATTTTCATTATAATTTTCTTGTGCAAATAAAGAAAATATTTTAAAGAAACTAATTAAGCTTATGATTGATATAAAAACTAATTTTTTTTTCATTTCAAAAAACTTTTAAAATTTAAGTATATAAAAAATTAAATTTAATCTTAAGAACAAAAAAATTTTGTTTGTATTTATTATAAAATGAAAATGATAAATTTTCACTTACATCGAAATTAAATAAGTGAGCATCTACAGTTGCATCAATAATTTGCAAGACATAAAAGCCAATAGTTAAAATGGCGAAGATATCCCGTTGTCTATTATAATGTTTTACAATGTATGATAAAGTTTCTTTATTATAGGGTTGGTCATTTATGTATATTGTTCCATGTGGGTTTGTGTTAGATAATTCTAATAAAATTTTTTTTGCATTCACAAAATTATTATGATAATAATAAGTTAAATAGCCTAAAGTAGTTAAACCGGTGTAAATAATAGGAATTTTCCAGTATTTTTTATTATATATTTGACCAAGTCCAGGTAATGATGCGGACATGATTGTAGCTTTTTTTGGTGAATGAATAGTTTCTTGCTGAGCATTTATAAAATTAAATAGAAACATAAAAATTATTAAATATCTATTATTGCAAATCATTCGAATTAACTAAAATATCAACAATATTTTTTAGAACTTCTTCGTTTTTAATGTGTAAAGTTATTTTTAATTCATTAAACTTATTTTTTTTAATTTCTACTTTTGAATTTAATTTTTTTTCAAGCATTTTTTTGTAAATATTATATTCTTTGGCGTTAGAATATTTATTTTTTTCTGATATTTTATTTTCCAGGATATTTTTTATTATTTCTTCAATTTTTCTTACTGAATAATTGTATTTTATGATGTCATTATAAAGTTTCAATTGTAAGTCGTTATCAGTAATGGATAGAAGAGCTTTAGCGTGGCCAACCGTAATTAGATTATTTTTTAAACCTGCTTGAATTTCTATTGGTAGTTTAAGTAATCTTAAAAAGTTTGCAATAGTGGCTCTATCTTTACCTACAATATTGCTAATTTGTTCTTGAGTAAGATTAAACTCTTCTACAAGTCTTTTGTAGGAGAAAGCAATTTCTATGGGATTTAAGTCTTTTCTGTGTATATTTTCAATTAAAGAAAGTTTTAGAGAAGATTCATTATCTGTATTTTTTACAATAGTTGGGATTGTTTTTAAGTTAGCTAATTTGGCAGCTCTGTATCTTCGTTCACCAGCAATTAATTGATATTTGTTATCATTAATTTTTTTTACAATTATAGGATGAATAAGTCCAAATTTTTTAATACTTTCAGCTAAATTTATGATTTCTTCTTCATCAAAGTCTTGGCGTGGTTGGTAAGGATTTGTTTCTATGTAATCAATATTAATTTCTGCGAAATATTCATCTTTTTTTTGTAATACAGACTGTATTGTTTCTTGCGGTATTAGGGCAGATATACCTTTTCCTAAAGAATCTTTCTTCATTTTTTTATGTAATTATTTCTTTGTAAAAATTCTCTTGCTAAATTTAAATAAGCTTTAGCACCAGTACATTCTGCATTATATAGTATTACTGGTTTACCAAAACTTGGTGCTTCACTTAATTTAACATTTCTTGGTATTCTGGTTTCGAAAACAATGTTGCCAAAGTGTTTTTTTACATCTTGTGCAACTTGATTAGATAAATTTAAACGAGAATCATACATAGTTAGCAAAAAACCTTCTATTCTTAATTTGGGATTTAAAGAATTTTGAATTATTTTAATTGTATTTAATAATTTTCCTAAGCCTTCTAATGCAAAGTATTCACATTGAACAGGTATAATAACAGAATCTGAAGCAATTAAAGCATTTACTACAGTTAAGCCTAATGAAGGACTGCAATCTATAAAGATAAAGTTAAATTTATTTTTTAATTTATCAACAATGTTTTTTATTCTTTTTTCTCTATTAGGAGCATTAACAAGTTCTATTTCTATACCTACTAAATCTACGTGTGAAGGTAAGAGCCATAAGTGGTCTAATTCGGTTTTAAGAATAACTTTTTCTGGTGGAATTTCTTCTAACATGCATTCATATATTCCCACTCTACCTACTTTATTTGGGTCAAAGCCTAATCCTGAAGTTGTATTTGCTTGTGGATCTGCATCAATAAGTAAAACATCATATTCTAATACAGCTAAACTTGCCGCTAAGTTTATTGCTGTTGTAGTTTTACCTACACCACCTTTTTGATTTGCAATTGCTACAACCTTTGTCATCCAAACCCTTGTATTAGAAATTTACATAAAATTAAAAAAATTTTAACTTTAATTCAAAGTTATAATTATCTAAAGGTTCTTTTATCATTTAATAAAATTTTTCTTTTTTAAAACTTTTACTTTACCATATTTAGCTAAGTCTTTAAGATTAAACATTCTTGAATCTCCAACAATACAAATAACAAATTTTTTATTTTGGATATTTTTTTTATAAAAATTGTACATTTCATCAAAACTCATTATGTTATAAGCTATGTATTTACCTTGAGCAGGGTCGTAGTTATATCCTCTAAGTTTAGCTTCATAAACATAATAGGGCAATTCTCTAAAATATGGTTTAGAACTTACTGCAACTTTAAGAAGATTATTAACTATTAAATCCCATTTTTCTTTTTTAATTGGCATATTGTACAAAAGTGAATCTAAAACGGAAATTGCATCAATTGTTTTATCTGATTGAGTCCCTATATAACCAAATAAAATGTTTTTATATCCAGATTTTTTGGGGATATAAATTTTACCAGAAGCTGCATAAGCTAATGACCTAAACTCTCTTATTTCTTGCATCATTAGTCCTGAAAAGTCTCCTCCAAAATAAAAATTAAATGCATCAATTATGGGTTCATCTGATAAATTATATGGATTTAATAAACCATAAAATCTAATGTTACTTTGACGGGCTTTTTTATATGGAAATATAAGTATTTCTTTTTCGTTATATGAAATATAATCTTTTTCAATAGGAGATAATGATTCTTTAGGATTTTTATTCCATTCGATAAGGTCTTTCAATAAATGCATAACTTCTTCTGGCGGTAATTGACCAGTATAAAATACTTGAGCTTTGTAATTGAAAGCATCTTTTAAAATCTTTATTAAAGTATCTGCTTTTAATTTTCGTAGTTCAAATAATGATGGTCTATTTAAATATGGAGACTTTTCGCCCAACATAGCATACTTTAATAGTGCATCAGATAAATTTAGTGGTTCATTTTTTTCGATTTTTCTGTTAGCTATTTCACTTTCTATAACTTTTCTTATTTTTTCTTGTTCTGGTTTTAAATCCTTTAAAAGTAGATTAATAAGACTTAAACATTTTTTTAAATTTTTTTCTAATCCATTAATTTTAATACATGTATAATCATCAGTTACATAGAATTCATAATTACACCCTAAATATGCAAATTCTTTTTTAATTTGTTGAGATGATTTATCTTTTGTACCTACTAGATTTGCTAATAAAGCTGAATATTTTAAATAAGGATTAACGTAACTTCCAATACCAAAACAAATTTTTAATTCAAAGATATCATTTAAAGGATTTTTTGTATAATAAAAATCATGAGTTTTATATATTTTGTTGTAATACACATCTGACTTAAAATCAACGAAATTTTCTTTTAGAGGTAAACTTTTAATGCTATCTATTTTTTTAGCGAATTCAGAAGATTCGTTAATATTTGAAATGACAGGTTTAAAATCAGGTTTTTTAATTTTTTCTTTTTTTGGTTTGCCAGTTTTTGAAAGGAATAGTAAATAATTTTCAGTTAGATATTTATTAGCAATTTCTATTATATCATCTTTAGTAATAGCCATAACTTCTTTAATTTTATGTTTAATTTTTTCAATGTCTTCGTTGTAAATAAAGCTCATTGCAAATGTTAAAGCTTTTTTTTCTAGTGATTCAAATTGACTATGAAGGTCTTTATAGTATTCATTTTTTAAAATTGTTAATAAAGTGTCGTTAAAATCACCTTTTTTAATTTTATTAATTTTTTCTAAGATTAATTTTTCAGCTTCATTGAAAGATTGTCCAAAGATTTTTGGTAAGAATAAGATGACGAATTGACCATAATCAGCATAAGGGTTATAAAAGGCTTGTGCAGCTAGTAACTTATTATTCAAAGTAAGTTCATCTAATAGACCTGTTAATGAAGAATTAGATAATAAAGAAGATAATATTTCAAATTTTAATTCATCTTTATGGGATGCATGGGGGGCTCTAAAACCCATTAAACCAATTCTTATAGGGCTTAATCTCTTTACAACTACTTCTCTACCTTTAAAATCTTCTTCTTCCCAAAATTTTTTTTCTGGTAAATTTTTATCTTTCCATACTCCAAATTTTTCTTTAATTTTTGGTATTATTTCTTCAGAGTTAAAATCGCCTACTAATATTAATGCCATATTTCTTGGTACATAAAAAGTATTATAAAACTCGTACATTTTATGTAAAGATGGATTTTTTAAATGTTCAATAGTACCAATTAGAGGTTGTTGACCATACGGATGTTTTTTAAAAAAACTTTTGTTAAATTCTTCCAAAAGTTTAAAAGCAAAATTATCTGAATACAAATTTTTTTCTTCGTATACAGTTTCAAGTTCGGCTTGAAAATTTCTAAACACTGGATTTATAAATCTATGGCTATAAATTTCAAGCCATTTATCAATTTCACTAGGTGGGAAAGAATTGTAAAACACAGTCATATCATACGAAGTAAAAGCATTAACATCGTCTGCACCAATTTTTTTCAAAATTTTGTCAAACTCGTTAGGTATTATATATTTGTTTGCTTTTATGGAAAGTTCATTAATAACCTTTTGTATTTGTTTTCTTTTTTTTTCATTTTTTTCTTTGGCAAGTTGTTCATACATTAAGATAATAGAATCCATGTAAACTTTTTCTTTTTCCCAATCAATTGTTCCAAGTTTTGTAGTTCCCTTAAAGAGCATATGTTCCATGTAGTGAGCTAAGCCAGTAGCGTCTGGAGGATCATTTTTTCCTCCAGCTTTTACTGCAACTAAACCAAATACTTTTGGTAAAGAATGATCTTCGCTTAAAATAACAGTTAAACCATTATCTAAAGAAAATTTTTTATAATCAAAACTTAATTCTACTTGTGCAAATGAATAAAAAATAGTAAAACAAACATATAAAGTTGAGAATAAAAACTTTAAAAAGTTCATAAGAATCAAATTTTTATAAAATTAATAATTCAAATTTAAAAAATTTATTTAGCAAAAGCAATTGCTCTAGTTTCTCGTACGACGACTACTTTAATTTGACCTGGGTAAGTCATTTCTTCTTGTATTTTTCTAGCAATTTCATTAGCCAGCAATAAGATTTGTTTATCGTCTAAAATGTCGCTACTTACGATAGCTCTTAATTCTCTACCGGCTTGTATTGCATAGGCTTTAACAACGCCTGGAAAACTGAGTGCAATTTGTTCAAGATCTTTTACACGTTTAATGTAGGCTTCGGTGACTTCTCTTCTTGCACCTGGGCGAGCTCCACTAATTGCATCACAAATTTGAACTATAGGTGCTAAGAAAGATGTCATTGGTATTTCTTCGTGATGAGCACCAATAGCATTACATACTTCTGGCCTTTCTTTGTATTTTTCTGCTAAATGCATACCTAATAAAGCATGTGATAATTCTGGATTATCATTAGAAACTTTACCGATATCGTGAAGAAGACCTGCTCTTTTAGCTAATTTAGGATTTATACCTAATTCAGCTGCCATAATAGCACATAAATTAGCTACCTCTTTAGAGTGTTGCAATAAATTTTGTCCATAGGAGGTTCTATATTTCATTTTTCCTACTAATTTAACTAATTCAATATGTAATCCTTGAATTCCAAGGTCAATACAAGTTCTTTTACCTGTTTCTAAGATGTCTTCTTCTACTTGTTCTTTTGCTTTTTCAACTACTTCTTCTATTCTTGTAGGATGAATTCTTCCATCAGCAACTAATTGTTGTAAGGCAATATAAGCAATTTGTCTTCTTACTGGATCAAAAGAAGATAAAACAATTGCTTCTGGAGTATCATCAACAATTAATTCAACTCCTGTAAGAGATTCAAATGCTTTAATATTTCTTCCTTCTCTTCCTATTATTCTTCCTTTCATTTCTTCATTTTCTAATGGAAATACTGTAATTGTTGTTTCTGCTGTGGTTTCTACAGCTAACCTTTGAATTGCTTGTACTATTATTTTTTTTGCTTCTTTATTGACTGTTAGTTTCGTTTCCTCTAAAATTTCGCTTGCCATTTGAGCAGCTTGCATCTTTACTTCTGCTTTATAGTTTTCTAATAATTGTTGTTTAGCTTCTTCGGCACTCATATTACTAATCTTTTGTAGTTTTTCTATTTGCTCATTTAATATTTTTTCTAACTCAATTTCTTTTTGTTTAACTAATTCCAATTGTTGATTATAATAATTTATAGTTTTATCAGCTTCTATTTTAAGTTTATTAACTTCCTCGATCTTTTGATTAAGTAAAGTTTCTTTCTTAATCAATGTTGTTTCTAATTCCTTCAATTTTAAACTTTTTTCATTTAATTGTTTTTCTTGTTCTTCTTTAAATCGCAAAAAATTTTCTTTAGCTTCTAGTTCTTTTTCTTTAATAATTACTTCTGCTTTTTGATTTGCCTCTTCAATTATTTTTTTTCTTTTTTTCTCTAAAAGCTTATTCCATAATAAATATGATAAAAGAAAACCAAAAACTAAACTTAAAAAAATACTTATAAAAATTACTGCTTTCATAGTGAAAAAGTTTAAAATTTTTAAAGAAATTGGTGCGGTCTTTAAATTAAAGAACGTTCAGATAAAAAATTTTCTATTTCTTTTTCTATTATATCTATTTTATCTGTATTTGAAATATTTTCATTTATATGTTTATTAACTAATAATTCATAGCAAAATTGAATAAAAGAAAAAATTATGATTAAATTATCTTTCCCTGTTAATGATGGAAAATTATGAGAATAAGCTTGACAATATTGATTAATAGTGGTTTCTATAAATCTAAAAATGTGTTCTTCTTCAGGAAGAACGTTTAAAGAAAATGTGTTATTTAGAATGTTT
>Ga0197143_1001388_pt1 | contig 20439 bp, 16 predicted proteins | sample GBS70_MetaG_FD_148603 | JGI IMG/M metagenome (GOLD analysis project Ga0197143, IMG submission 148603) | Sediment microbial communities from Great Boiling Springs, Gerlach, Nevada, United States - GBS 70_MetaG | ecosystem: Environmental > Aquatic > Thermal springs > Hot (42-90C) > Sediment...
AAGGTGGTGGTAACGCACGGGGGGCTCTCGGTGGGGGAGGACGGGGCCTCCCACTTCTGCCTCTGGGACTTGGCGGTGATGCGCTCCCTCCCCCGCACCACCGTCATCGTCCCCGCCGATGCCTTCGAGACGGAGGAGGCGGTGAGGGCTCTGGTGGAGCACCGGGGCCCGGCCTTCCTCAGGCTTCCCCGGGCCAAGACGGGGCTGGTCTACGGGGAGGGCTACACCTACCGGGGGGAGGAGCAGGAGTTCAGGATAGGGGGGAGCGTGCTCCTGGAGGAGGGGGAGGACGCCACCATCCTGGCCTGCGGCCCTCTGGTGGTGGAGGCGCTGGAGGCCTCCGAGGCCCTTAGGAGGGAGGACCTGAGGGTGAGGGTGTTGGACCTGCACACCCTGAAGCCCCTGGACGAGGGGGCCGTGCTCAAGGCGGCCTCCGAAACGGGCTTCCTGGTAACGGCCGAGGATCACAGCGTGGTGGGGGGGCTGGGCGGGGCGGTGGCGGAGCTCCTGGCGGAGCGGAGGCCCACCCCCCTCAGGAGGGTGGGAGTCAGGGACGACTTCGGGAAGTCGGGGTCCTGGAGGGAGCTTTACGAGTTCTACGGCCTCACCTCCAGGCACCTTCAGGAGGCGGTGAGGGAGGTCAGGAGGATGGGGAGATGAGGATCAAGATCGCCCCCTCCCTCCTCTCCGCCGACTTCGGGAGGCTGGAGGAGGAGATAAAGGAGGTGGAGAGGGGAGGGGCGGACCTCCTGCACTGGGACGTGATGGACGGGCACTTCGTTCCCAACCTGACCGTGGGTCCCTCCGTGATCCGCTGCCTGAGGGAGAGGACCGACCTACCCTTCAACGTCCACCTCATGATCGAGACCCCCGAGAAGTACCTGAGGAGGTTCGTGGAGGCAGGGGGGGATATCATCACGGTGCACGTGGAGGCCTGCGGGAACCTCAGGGGAACCCTCTCCTCCCTCAGGAGGATGGGGGTGAAGGTGGGGGTGGCCCTCAACCCCGAGACGCCGCTGGGGGAGGTGGAGGGGGTGATGGAGGAGCTGGACCTCCTGCTGGTCATGACCGTCCACCCCGGCTTCGGCAGCCAGAGGTTCCTGAGGAGCACCCTGCCCAAGCTGAGGAGGGCGGGAAGGCTGGTGAGGGAGAAGGGGCTCACCCTGGACCTGGGGGTGGATGGGGGAATCTCGGTGGAGACGGTCCCCGAGGTGGTGAGGGCGGGGGCCAACCTGCTGGTGGCGGGGACGGCCATCTACGGGGAGAGGGACAGGGTGCTGGCCATCCGGAGGCTGAGGGAGGCAGCGCGGGCGGGCCTCTCGGGAACAGGCTAGCCTAGTTCCCCCTTCCGCAGCGGGTCGGCCGGGCCTACTTCCTTCCCCAGCACCGCAGGAAGAACTCCAGGGACCGGTCGTAGGTTCTCTCCGCCTCGGGGGGAAAGAGGCAGCCGGGGAGCTCCCTCCTCCTCCAGTGGTACCTAAGGCACTCGCAGCAGATCCCCTTCCTGGGGCAGGGCTCGTAGGTGCAGGTGCAGGCCTTCAGGTTCTCCTGCAGGGAGCAAGTCCTTTCCCTGGGCATCCTTCTCCGTGGGGGAGGCTTAAAAAAAGGTTTGGGAGCCGGGGGTCCCGATCAGCCGGATAGGGGAAGCTCGGAGCCCGAGAGGATCAGCCCGTAGCCTATCAGCCTCCACCTTCCCCCCACCCTCCTGCTCAGGGCCACCCTGGAGTTCTGGTTGGCGCAGACCGCGCGGCTCAGCTTGAGCTCGGCCCTCTCCCTTCCCACCTTCACCGCCACGCCCACCGTGGTGGCGGTCCCCACGTTCACCACCAGCTGCTCCCCCTGGGCCACCGGTTTGACCTCCAGCTCCTCCGGAAGGCCCACCACCCTCTCCATCAGGTGCACCTCCAGCTCCAGGGAGGAGAAGACGGGGGGCATGGATCCCTGCACCCCCACCAGGCACCCCACCAGGCGGTCGGCCTTGGTGAGGGAGGGGTCCAGCTGGGTGGCCAGGCCTATCAGCCCCCCCGGGAGGGCCTCCTCCAGCTCCTCTTTCCCCGCCCTAAGGGAGGAGATTTTGGTTCTGAGGGGGGTGCAGGTCCCTCCCTCCTGGAGCCCCGGCCTGATCTCGATTTCCTCCCCCACCCTCAGCCTCCCCTGGGAGAGCATCCCCCCCACCACCCCACCCACCAGCTCCTCGGGTCTCGCCCCCGGGAGGTTGGTGTCGAAGGAGCGGGCCACGTACATCAGGGGTGGCTTGGAGAGATCCCGCACCGGAGTGGGAATGTTCTTTTCTATCTGCCCTATGAGCACGTCCAGGTTCACCCTGTGGATGGCGGAGAGGGGAACCACCGGGGCCTGGGAGGCGAAGGTGCGGGAGAGGAACTGCCTGATCTGCTGGTAGTGCTCCACCACCTTCTCCCTCGGTACGAGCTCAATCTTGTTCTGCACCACCACCACCCGGTGGACCCCCGCGATGTCCAGGGCGGCCAGGTGCTCCTTGGTCTGGGGCTGGGGGCAGGGCTCGTTGGCGGCCACCACCAGCAGGGCCCCGTCCATGATGGCGGCCCCGCAAAGGGTGGTGGCCATGAGGGCCTCGTGACCGGGGGCGTCCACGAAGGAGACCCTGCGGCAGAACTCCGTCTCCCCCCCGCAGTAGGGGCACTTCTCCTTGGTGCCGTACCTCCCGCAGGAGCGGCATCTCCTGAAGGAGGTGTCCGCGTACCCCAGGCGGATGGTGATCCCCCTCTTGATCTCCTCGCTGTGGGTGTCCGTCCAGATGCCCGAGAGGGCCTCCACCAGCGTGGTCTTGCCGTGGTCGACGTGGCCCACCATCCCTATGTTAACCGTGGCCTGAGGCATCTCCCTCCTTCCCCTTTCCCTCTCTTAATCCTACCGGGAGCTGGATGGGAAAGGTTAGGTCCGGCCCTCCTGCGGTGAAGGTAAGAGGAGGGGACCCTCCGGCCCACTCTGAAGATTTTTTTATCGCGGACCGGAGGGAGTAGGGGTACTCCTTGGCCTACGAAGGCCCGAGGGCTGAGGGTGAAAGCCGGTGCGCACGGGTTCGGTTCTTGTAGCGTTGATGGTCGTTCTGCTCTGCTTCGCCGGGTTCCTAGTGATCCGAAAGCCCCGTGGGACCACCGGCGGTGCCCCGGGAGTCGCGACCCTCGCGAAGGAGGAGAACCTCACGGTGATGGAGAACGGTGACGCCGTCATGGAGTGGTCCACGACGGTTCCCACCTTCCTGGGGGAGCTATACCAGAGATCGAGGGAGAACCTGGGGGAAGAAGTGTTCTCATCCCTCCTCTCGGAAGGTATGAGGGAGGAACAGCTCATGCTCAACGGGGTCGAGGCCAACGTTTCCGAGGTTAAAACCTCCGTCGGTCCCGACAACCTCCTGCGCGTGGAGATGGAGGCCTACTGTCCCGGGGCTTCCAGGTTCAACGCCGAGGAGAACGTTTGGGAGATCCGCCTGGGCCAGCGCCTGGAGAACGGGAGGGAGGGGGCGGGCTTCATCCTCATGCAGATGATGTTTGCGCAGATGATGCTCAGGTCGATTCCGGGAGAGCAGATCTTCGAGTACGTCTCCACCCTGCCGATAAGGCTGCCGGCCGGAGCGTCCCTTTCCAACGCGCAGGAGCTCTCCGGGCGGACCTGGAGGATCGACTTTGGAGGAGGGAACCGCCGGGAGGCCTCCCTCTCGGTCCTGGGACCGGACGAGCTCCTGCTGACGGAGAGGGTGATCGTGACCGAGAAGCCCCCGGACGATCCGGACGGGGACCTGTTCAGCTCCCTCAGGGAATACAGGAGCTTCACCGTAAAGTACAGGACGGCCGGCCAGGGCGCACCCCACCGGCAGGGGGAAGCCGGGGAGGAAGTGGGGTCCGGGCCCGACTTCTCTTGGAAGTTCGAGTCCTCCCTCTCCTGTCCCTTCGAGGTGACCCTGGCGTCGGGGACCTTTTCGCACGGGGGCAGCTCGGTCTCGGCTGAGGTGGTGCTGAGCGGGAAGGCGGATTTTGAGTTCGGCTGGTGCATCGGATGGGACTTCGAGTGGGAGTGGACCGGATGGTGGTGGGAGTACAAGCTGCAGTGGTTCAAGGCGTATCTGGAAATAGATCCCAGCGTTGAGGTGTGCGTGAGCGCCGCTTCGGGGGAGCTTTCGCAGGACTGGAGCCAAGACCTCTACGCGTGGAGCCATCCCGTGACGGTTTTCATCGGCCCCGTTCCCGTGGTCCTTGAGGTAAGGGCGGATGTGGACGGGGGAGTGGAGCTCGGTGTGAGCGGGGACCTAAGCCTGGACGCCGGGGTGAAGGCCTCGGCAGAGTACAGGGCTGGCGTGCAGTGGACGAAGTCCAAGGGGTGGGAGCCCATAGCGGAGCAGAGCTACTCGCTGATTCCGGTGGGTCCGGACATAGAGGTCAGCGCCTCGGCCTCCGTCACGCCCTACCTCCAGCTCAGACTCGGCGCCTACTTCTACTACACGGTCGGACCCTTCGTGGGGCTCAAGCCGCTCGCCACCGCCAACCTGACCCCCAGCCCGGAGAACTGGACGCTGGAGGCAGGCTTCGACGTTGAAGCGGGGGTGGGCTTCGGGGCGATAAGCGACTGGATCGACCTGCCGGATTGGTCGGCCACGCTCTACAGCTGGAGGATACCGATAGCGGCGGGTAGCCTGGGAGAGCCCCCCGGCCACTCCGTCAGGGAGACCGGCCACTCCGCCGTCTACCCGGTGGACGTCGCTGGAGGGGGAGAACACTTCATTGCGGTGGGAAGGGCGGGTGGGGGGCCGGACAGGCTCTACCTCTTCTCCAAGGTGGAGAACCAGCCGCTGTGGCACAAGGATCACGTTTGGACGGCCGCGATCAGCCCCGACGGCTCATACGTGGTGGCGGGGGGAGCCTCGTACTTCAACCCCAAGGTTTCCCTGCTCAGCTCCTCCGGGGGGGAGCTGTGGAGCTATGACGTGGGGAGCTACCCGGCCCCCGTGGACGTGTCCCGGGGGGCCCGGACGATCGCGGCGATAGGGTCTTCGGGAGGGGAGACCGCGCTCTACCTCTTCTCCGGTGACCACTCCACGCCCCTACAGCGGCTCCCCCTGGGACCCGAGGCCACGATAGGGATGGTGAGGGTTTCGGCCAACGGGGACTTCATCGCGGCCTACGTGCAGAACGGCGAGTTCAGGCGCCTCTTCCTCTTCTACCGGGATTCTCCGGTCCCGGTTTGGACCTACGACCTGGGAGGTTTCGGGACGGTGTCTTCCCTTGACATAAGCGGGGACGGAACCTACGTGGCGGCGGTGGGGGCCCTGGCGGGCTTCAGCGAGGGGGTGTACCTCTTCTCCCGTCTGGACAACGTCCCCCTCTGGGTCTTCAGAACGCCTGGGGAGCACCTCTCCGAGGTCGCCCTTTCCGGGGGGAGGTACCTCGTGGCCGGAAGCTATCGGGAAGTGGCTTCGGAGAGGAGGTTTGAGGGGAAGGTACGCCTCTTCTCGACCGAGGACAACAGGCCGCTCTGGACCTACGGGGTTTCCGATGCCGTTTTCGCCGTGGGGATCTCGGAGGATGGGAGGTGGGTCTGCGCCGGTACCAGCGGGGGCAAGCTGTACGAGTTCCTGGCCGAAACGGGGGAGCCGCTTTGGGAGTACACGACTCTTGGGTTCGCCGGGGCGGAGAGGCAGATCGGGGTCTTTACCGACGGATACGTGGTGGCGGGTGGGAGCGGCGGCAGGGTTTACCTCTTCGAGCCTTAGGGCCGCGGGCTGTGGTAACTCTAGAGGGAGAGGGCGGAGAGCAGCAGGTGGGAGAGGGTGAAGACCAGGGTGGAGGCCAGCACCATCCTCCTGGCCGTGAGGAGGAACTCCACCCTCCCCCCTCCCCTGAGCACGGAGAGGTACCAGGCCAGCAGGAGGGAGAGGAGGAGGGAGGTGAGGCCAAGCGCCAGTTTCAGGATCACCAGCTCCCCCGCCTCCACCAGCCCGGGTAGGAGGGAGGGATAGCCCAGCCCGGCAGCGGCCGCCCTCTCCCTCATGGTGAGGGAGACCCCTGACAGGAGGTCCACGGACCAGAGGGAGAGGGAGCAGACCAGAGGGATGAGGAGCATGGCCATGAGGCTCAGGTTCCCCAGGCTCTCCTCCATCTTCTCCCCAAACCTCCTCTCCACCCCCCTGAGCATCTCCAGGAACTCCCCCGCCAGCATGCAGGCCCTCCCCGCCGCCTGCTCGGAGGTCCTCCTCACCTCCAGGATGATCCTGAGGAAGGAGCGCACCAGGGGGCTCCTCACCCTCTCCCCCAGCTTCCCCCTGGTGAAAAGGGCCTCCTCCAGGCCCAGCCCCAGCCTGTCCTGGTCCCTCACCGCCTCCCTGAGCTCCAGGGAGAGCTCCGAGCCCCTCATGAGCTCGGCGGTCTCCCTGAGGGCCTCCCTCATGGACTTGCCGTCCAGCATGCGGGAGCCCATGATGCTGAAGGCCACCTCCCAGTCCCTCAGCTTTCTCCTCTCCTCCTCCCTAAGCCTGGCCTCCGGCCCCAGCGAGAGCGTGGAGTAAAGGCAGAGGGCTCCGGTTGCTCCCCAGACCACCCACAGGGAGTTGCCCCTCAGGTTGAGGAGGAAGGGAGCGGAGAGGAGGAGGAAGAGGAAGGAGGAGGCCAGCAGGGGCAGCTTCCCGGCCCGGCGGCGGGGGAGCTCGGGGGAGGGGAGGACGGGGGGCCTCCTCCCGCTGGCGTACAGGCAGAAGATCCAGAAGGAGAGCAGGACCAGCAGGCAGAGGGGGAGGAAGAAGCGCAGGCTCAGGCCCATCCCCACCATGCCGAAGAGGGGGGAGAGGCCTATCCCGGCCACGATGAGGAGGGAGCCGAAGACCACGAAGGCGGAGGTGAGGGGGACGAGCTGCCCGAGCTCCCTCTCCAGCGAAACCTCCCTGCTCTCCAGCAGCCTCTCGGGAGCCCTGGAGAGGTCCCTCAGCCTCATGGCCTCCTCCCTCTCCCCGGTGGAGCGGAGGAGGTCGAAGAGAGCCGCTCTCACCCCCTCGTCTATCTCCCCCCACTCCCCGGCCAGGCGGGTCAGGAGCTCCCTGGTGCTCCCGTACCTCCTCCTGTCCACCTCCACCATCCCCTTCCTCAGGTCCTCGGCCAGCTTCCCCTTCCCCGAGGATGCCTGAAGCACCGCTCCCCTGAGGTCGGGGCGGGAGTGGAGGGCGAAGGAGAGGATCATCACCGTGTTCACCGCCTCCTCCCTGGCCTCCCGGAGCCTCAGCTCCCTGAGGTGGAAGGGGTAGAGGTAGAACAGCAGGCCCAGGAGGAGGGAGGAGGAGAGGGAGAGAAGGGGGAGGTACCAGGGGAAGGGCAGGAGGCCCAGCAGGGCCAGGATCCCAAGCGGTAGGAGGGGGAGGAAGGGGAGGAGGAGGGAGCCCAGGAAGCCCGACAGGAACTCCCCAGGACCCACCCCGGCCTCCCCGAGGGCCTGCAGGGTGGGAGGCTGCAGCTCCCCCCTCATCCCCAGGATCCTACCCCAGAGGCGGCAGTAGGAGGGGTAGAGGGGCCTCATTCCCTCAGCCCCTTGAGCCACTCCCTGAAGGAGGCCCGGCCCACCCCCCTCCTCCTCACCAGGGAGGAGTACCTCTCGTAGGCCTTGGAGACCGCCGGAAGCTCCAGGAGGGAGGGATCACCCTCCGAGAGCTCCACCAGCTTGGCTTTCACCAGGGCCTCCCAGAGGATCTCCTCCAGGGCCTCTTCCTCCTCCCTCCCGCTCCTCCTGGAGAGGAAGGGGAGGAGCTCGCTCCCTCCCTCCTCGGGCGGCAGGAAGCGCAGGCTCCTGGCCGCCCTCGTGATAGTGTCCTCCTCCAGCCTGAAGGAGGAGAGCCTCCTCAGCGTCCTTTTCTCACCCTCCAGCAGGGAGGAGGGGAAGAGGAGGTCCTCCCTCCTGGAGTAAGAGAAGAGCTCCGAGTACTCCGGCTCCTCCCTCCAATCCTTCTTCACCTCGGAGAGCTCCACCACCCTTCGCACCGTTCCCTCCCTCCCCCTGAAGCGGGCGGTCCCCACCACCAGGTCCACGTGCTTGTAGACGGCCGAAGGCAGGCCCAGGATGTGGCAGATCAGCTCGTACATCTCCCTCCTGCTCCTGGCGTGGAAGCTGCTCACCACGGGCTGGCTTCCCCTCCTGGCGGCCGCCCCCAGCGCCGCCCTCACCGCCTCCTGCGACCTCACCTCCGCGATGAACCAGTGGGCGGGTCCTCCCCTCAGGAAGGCCTCTATCTGCCTCTCCAGCTCCTCCGGCCTTCCCACCCTTACGTTTTCCACCGAGTACCCGCACCTAACCAGCTCCTCCACGTGCAGCTCCGGGGTGTCCTGGAAGCAGATCAGGTGGTGCTCCCTCCCCACCTCGGGGAGAAGGCTCTCCAGAAGGCTGGTCTTGGCGCTTCCCACCTCCCCTATGATGAAGGCGGAGGCCCCCTCCCTCACCGCCCAGGAGAGGACGGCGGAGGCCAGGGGGGTGAGGGTCCTCCTCTGGAGGAAGAGGGGCTGGGTCCAGGTCCTCTCCCTCCTCTTCCTTACCGCCATCCCCACCCCCCTCCATAGGGCGGGATCCCTGGCCAGGAAGATCCTCAGGCCAAGCTCCTCCACCTCCACGTCCAGCTCCGGCCTCACCTCGTCGAAGGAGGTTCCCACCCTGGAGGCCAGCCTCTCCGCCAGGTGGAGGAGGGAGGGGGTGGAGCAGCGGATGCCCGTCTCGCAGAGGTCCCACCTCTCGTGGATCACCCTCACGGGCTGCAGCTCGGGGGGAGAGGGGAGGAGGAAGTCGGTGAGGTGCTCGTCCCTGCTCAGGGCCTCCAAGATCCCGTAGGAGGTCCAGCGGGAGAGGAGGCGGGACAGCTCCTCCAGCTCCCCAGCGGAGCACCTGCCCCTGCCCAGCTCCAGCAGCACCTCCCTCCACCACCCCTCCCCGCTCCCCTCCGGGGGCTCGGAGAAGAAGGCCTCCTCCAGCAGTCCCGCCAGCTCCTCCGGGAGCCTGAACTCGGGTAGGTCCAGCTCGTAGAAGGGGAGGGAGGAATCCTCCCTCCGGTGGATCCTCACCCTTCCCCCTCCGGGCAGGGAGTAGGAGTCCACCACCTCCCCCTTCCCCCGGAAGGGCAGGATGAAGCAGTCGGCGAAGAAGGGGCGCCTGACCTCCCGGAGGCACTCCCCCTGCAGGGAGAGCAGGAGGCGGCACCGCTCCCCCACCTCCCTCAGGAGGGGAAGGAAGCGGGAGGAGTTGCACTCCTCGCACTCCCTCCTCCCTCCCCTCACCCGGAGCTCGGGGGGCCGGAGGGTCCGGAGGAAGGAATGGAAGAGGGAACGGAGGAGCCTCTCCCTCTCCTCCACGCACTCCCTGCACCTCCTCCCCTCCCTTCCCATCCTAGTCCTGTCGGAGAGGAGGAGGCGGAGGGACCTCAGCTCCCTGAGGAAGGGGGAGAGGAAGGGATAGAGGCGGTGGTGGGGGCGCAGAAGCACCACCCCGTCCACCTCCTCCGTGAGGGAGCCCAGCACGCATTCCCTGCAGGAGGGATCGGAAAGGGTGGCCCTTCCCCCGCAGGGGTGGCAGTCGATCTCCAGCAGCCGGAGGGGGCCCGAGGTCCTCACCTCCCTCTCCCCGGCCCTCATAACCTCCCCCTTCTGTTCTCCGTCCTTTTGTGGCTTGGGGTTGGGGGTGCTCACCTAAGGAAGCCCAGCACCCTCTCCCTGAAGGAGGGCCTGTACCTGCGGAGGTACCTCCCCAGCTTCTCCCCGTTCACCCTTTCCCTGAACCCTTCGGCCAGCTCCTCCCTCATTTCCCCGAAGTAGACCAGATCGATGAGGGTTTTCTCCACGTCGCTAACGGGAAGGAGGAACTCCCCGCTCCTGAGGTACTCATACCCGAAGAAGTAGCGGGGGGAAATTCGCCTGACCCAGGCGTTGTGTCCCAGCACCTCCCTCACCCCCACCCTCACCCTCCTGGTGGTCAGGATTATGGGGGAGGTTTCCTGCTCCCAGAGGTTGTGGAAGCTCAGGGCGTCCTGAAGGCCCAGGTAGGCGGGCTTCAGGCAGTAGACGAGGAGGGAGGGATCGGAGTGGATCGTGTAGTACCCCTTGGTTATCCTCCTCACCTCCCCCCTCGTGAGGAGGTGGTTCATCACCACGCTGGCGTAGCCCCGGTCGGGCAGGAGCAGGGAGATCGAGCGGAGGTCCGCCACGGGGGTCCTCCTCAGGTACTCCCTCACCCTCTGGATGTGTTTCACCCAACCTCCCTCCTCAGGTACTCCAGGATGGCCTCCGAGGTGGGGACGGCCCCGAAGAGGATGAGGGCCTTCAGCTCCCCCTCGTCCACGGGTTCCCTGAACCCCTCCAGAAGCCTTCGGAGCTCCCGCCTCAGCTCCTCGGTTTTCTCCGCGTACCTCAGCATGAAGAAGAGGTCGTAGAGATCCCGGATCCTCCTCCGCGCCAGGTAGGCGTCGATCTTCTCCCTTATCATCTCCTCCGGGGGGAGGGTCAGGACGTTGAGCAGGAGGCCCTCGCAGGTCTCGTACTCCCTCACCACCCCCCTCACCCTTCTGAAGGTGGCCTCCAGCCTCACCTCCGTGTCCCCCAGGGCCATCAGGGAGTAAAGGGCCCTGGGAGTGGTCCTTCTCTTCAAGAGGCGTAACCCGGCCTCAGCCAGCCCCCCGAAGAGGTCCTCCAGCCCCTGCCTGGAGCCGAGGTAAACGTCCAGATCCTCCGAGAACCTGTTTCCGGAGTAGCAGCGCCAGATGGCCGTCCCCCCGTGCAACACCGCCTCCGGGAAAGTTCTGTACAGGATTTCGACGACCGTGTCCTGCAGCACCGCCACCCTCCGGTGCCTCTCCCTCCTCATCCTGAGGTACAGCGGGATCCTCTTCTCCACGTTTTCTTTTTGATTAACCAAACTTATAAATAATTATATGTTTGGTTAACTCTGGAAATCCCTTCGGGTGAAGGCTTGTTGGAACCGCTGAGTCCCGGAAGCCTTTTTCCCCCGCGGAGAGCGTGAGGAGGATGGACCTTCCCTTCTATTTCCTCTTCGGGGCTCTCACCGCCCTCCTCCTGGCCTCGGCCTTCCTCCTCCAGCTCACCTCTCAGGCCAGGGAGGCGGTGGACGAGCAGGCGGAGGGTCTGCTGGAGGCGGTGGCCAGGGCGGCCTTCTCCCTTCTTCCGGGGGAGGAGACGAGGGTGGACCTTCCCCCTTCGGTGGGGGGATGCGGGTACGAGTTCTGGGCGGATGAGAACGGGCTTCACCTGCTGGTCTTGGACGGGGTTAGGAGGGGGAGGCTTTACTCCCTATCCCTGCTCGAGAGGGTGGAGGTGGAGAACTCCTCCTTCAGGGAGGCGGTGTACCTCAGGCGCGCGGAGGAGTCCTTGATCCTTTCCTCCTCCCCCCTTCCCCCACCTTCCTTCCCCTCCCCCTCCGTGGGGGAGGCCCACCTTCCCCCTCCCTTCTACTCCTTCGCCAAGGACCACCCCGTCCCGGCGGCGGCTTTGCTGGAGGCTTACTCGAGAACGGGAAGGGAGCCGGCGGGTTACGTTAGGGAGGAGGGGGGAGTCCTGGTCTTCCTGGGAGAGAAGTGGCTGGAGGTGAGGGGAAAGGAGAGCGGGGAGAGGGTGGGAAAGGTGGAGGGCGCCTGGGTGGTGGAGGAGGTGGGGGAGGTAGAGGGGAGGGCGGGATGGGAGGTCTGCCCGGGCGTGGTTGAGGCAGTGGAGGGAGGATGGGCCCTTTCCTCCTCCCAGGCCCTCTCGGAGTTCCTGGGGAGGGCGTGGGAGAGCGGGGGGGAGAGGGTGAGGCCCGAGAACCTGCGGATCAGGGCTTCAGCCGTTTGGACGGAAGTGGGCTCCTTTCCTTGCTGGCGTCTGGACTTCCGCTCGGGGGATAGGGCCTTCGTGGTCTACTGGAGGATGCTGCGCTGGTGGTACGCCGAGAACTCCCCCGGCTTCCTCATGCAGAGCGAGCCCCCCCTGCAGCCCCTGAGCTGATGTCCCAAAGCTCCACCTCCACCTCCTCTCCCTCCTCCACCACCTCCGTGTCCTCGGGCACGGTGAAGAAGCCGTCGGAGCCGGTGAGGGAGCTGAGGATCCCCGATCCGGTCACCCTCAGGGGCTCCGCCCAGAGCCTTCCCACCCTCTCCGCCAGCCTCACCCTAACCACGTCCACCCTCCCCAGCGAGGAGGCCACCTTCCTCGCCAGTCTGGCCTTAACCTTCCGGAGCCCGCGATCGGGGGGAAGGCCCTGAAGCAGGCGGAGGGCCGGCCTGACCAGGAAGGTGAAGGAGAGGAGGCAGGCGGCGGGGAAGCCGGGAAGGCAGAAGACGGGCTTTCCCTCCACCCTCCCGAAGGCCGTGGGCCCTCCCGGCCTTAGGTTCACCCCGTGGAAGAGGAGCTCCCCTCTCTTGCCCACCACCCTAGGCACCAGGTCCCTCTTCCCGACGGAGCTCCCCCCGGAGATCACCATCACATCCACATTCCCTATTCCCTCCTCCAGCCTCCTCTCCAGCTTCTCCTCCTCATCAGGGCATCTTCCCAGGGGAACGGGTAGGGCCCCGCAGCAGCGCACGGCGCAGGTCAGGGAGTGGAGGTTGATGTCAGGGATTTTACCCGGCCTGAGCCTCTCTCCTGGGGAAAGCAGCTCGGAGCCCGTGGAGAGGAGGGCGACCCTGGGCCTCCTGAAGACCCTCACCCTCCTCAGCCCAAGGCAGGCCAGCATCCCCACCTCCGCGGGCCCCAGCCTCCTCCCCCCCTCCAGCACCCTCTCCCCCTTCCTCACATCCTCCCCCCTCGCGGAGACGTTCTTCCCGGGTGTGACGGGGGCCAGCACCTCCAGGCTCTCTCCCCTCCTCCTGGTCTGCTCCAGCATCACCACCGCGTCCGCCCCGGGGGGGAGGGGATGTCCGGTCATCACCTCCACCGCCCTCCCCGGCCCCACCCTTCCCCTCACCAGCCTGAGCCTTTTGGGTGAGTTCTCCCCCGCCCCGAAGGTGTCCCACGCCCTCACCGCGTACCCGTCCACGGCGCTCCTGTCGAAGGGGGGGAAGTCGGTGGGGGAGAGTAGGTCGGAGAAGAGGATCCTGCCGCAGGCCTCCTCCAGCGGCACCTCCTCCCAACCCAGGGGGGAGAGACCCGAGAGGATCAGCCTGAGGGCCTCCTCCAGACGGGTGTAGGAGAGGAAGGGGCGCCCCATCCTTCCTCCTATCCCCCAGAGGCTAAAACCCGCCGCGGTCAGCCCGAGCGGGAGCCGGAACCGGCTCTTGCCGGGCCTGGGCTTCACTCCCGGGCGTGCTTCACCAGGTGGCCCAGCTCGGGGAGGAGGAGCCTCATCCCCACCTCCACGGAGGAGGGGGCACCCGGGAGGCAGCAGAGGATCTTGCCCCTGGCCACCCCGAAGGTGGCCCTGGTGAGGAGGGCAGGAGTTCCCACCATCTCGTACCCCACGGCCCTGAGCCTCTCCCCGAAGCCCGGGAGCTCCTTCTCCATCAGGGGGCGGAGGGTCTCGATGGTTACGTCCCTGCGGGTTATCCCCGTCCCCCCGCAGGTGAGGATGGCGTCCACGGAGGGATCCTCTAGGTGCCTCCTCACCGCCCCCAGGATGAGGTCGGGCTCGTCCGGTACAATCTCCCTGGTCACCTGGTGGCCCTCCTTCCTGAGCCTCTCCTCCATGATCCTCCCGGAGAGGTCCTCGTCCCTTCCCTCCCTCCAGGCCCTGTACCTGGAGTCGCTCACGGTGATCACCGCCACCCTGAGCCTGGTGGGGGCGGCCCTCCTGTGCTCCTCGAAGCTCATCCCTTCACCTTTTCCACCACCCTTATGTCCGTGATCCTGGTGGAGGGGTACTGCCCCCTCTCGTCTTTCTCCATCCCCTTCACCATGTCCCAGACCGTGAGGAGGGCGGCGGACACCCCCACCAGGGCCTCCATCTCCACCCCCGTCCTGGCCTTTGCCCTCACCTCCACCTCCGCCTTCACCCCTCCCTCGCAGGGCTCCACCCTGGCCTCCACGTGGGTGAGGGGGAGGGGGTGGCAGTGGGGGAGGAGCTCGGGGGTGCGCTTGCAGGCCAGCAGGGCGGCCAGCTCCGCCGCCGCCAGCGGATCCCCCTTCTCCACCCTCTTCTCTCTTATGGCCTTCACCGTTTCGGGCTTCAGGAGGAGCCTCCCCTCCGCCCTGGCCCTCCTCACCACCTCCTCCTTCCCGCTCACGTCCACCGTCCTCATCTCCCCTCCTCTTCCCTCCACCGTCTTAACCCTTATCGGGTGGGGCCCCTTGCGTGATGTCGGCTCCACCTCCACCTTTCTGAGGGTTCTTCCCTGATTCGGGGGCACGAGGTGGAAGGGAAAATCGCCGGCCCGAACCTCCTCCGGTCCCTCTCGGGGTAATTTTGTATGCTTTTTTGTAGAAAAAATATTACGGAGAAGGTCCTTTCGCCTCCTGTCGATGGCTCCTTCGTCTTCCAACGTTCTCGAAACTCTTAAATAGCCACCTCTGGAAGGTTGAACCGAAAAAAAGGAGGAAAGAAAATGAAGGAAAAGGCAGCCATAGCGATCGCAGTGCTGATGCTAGCCTCGCTGGCAGCGGGGCTCTCGGTCAGCACCACGGTAAGCGCAGAGCACACGCCCTCGGTTTCCGTGGACAAGACGGTGGTGCGGGGACCGTCCAGCGGTGTCTTCACCTTCACCGTGGTCAACGCTTCCGGCTCGGATGCCATCAAGGAGGTGCAGATCACCCTCCCGAGCGGCTGGACGGGTGGAGATCCGCTGAAGAAGCTCCTCAAGGATAATGAGGTGCAGGCGGCCGATAATACGGTGGTCCTGCCTGCGGGCACCATTATCGAGGTGGAACTCGATAACACCAACGAGAACTCGTACTTCGTGATCCCCGAGAACACCGATGTGATAATCCCCGTGGATAATCGGTTTTACTACGGTGGCTACATTTACACCTTGAGGGAAAGCGCCATAATGGAGCCTCGGCAAAACACTAACACCGAGAATATGCAAGTATTGATACCAAACTACCTGGCAGACAATGAGGAGAACCTAAAGGTTCCCATGGCTCTCAAGGTTGTACTCACCGATAACAGGCTGAAACTGGCACAGGACACTCTCGTAATATGGTCAGGTGGTAACACCGTGATACTGCCGGAAAACGTGTTGTTCAAGGTAGTGGGTAAGCCGGAAAACACGCTGGAGAACGAGAACCTGGCTCTCGCGACGGAAATAAAGGTGAAGGTAACGGATAACAGGTTCAGGTGTGTTTCTTCCAGCCTGAACACCGCTCCTTCCCTCGCGGGAACAAACATGGCGGGGGCCGAAGTAGAGCTCGTGGACAACATAGTGGTAATACCGGCAGGTACCATTGTGGGGATCGTGGGTAAAGTAAAGGCCATAATTGCCGAGAATACCGTGGTAATAAGGGAGAACGGTACCCAGCTTGAGGTTACCGACTTCGAGAACGTTCCCGCCAACTGGATGCAGGAAATTTTGTCAAATGGAGCCAAGTGGACCGCCATAGGGGACAACACGCTGAAGGGCGGAGAGAGCCTCTCCTTCCCGGTCTCCCTGGCGGCTCCCTCTGCAGCGGGTACCTACACCTTCTACGTCACCACTATTGATATTAACGAAATCGTCAAAGACACCCCGGTCCAGATTACCGTCGACAGTGCCGCACCTTCCCTCACCATCTCGGTTTCCCCGAGCTGGGTGAAGGGAGGGGTGGAGGTGACCGTGACCGTGAAGGGTGACGAGCCCTTCACCTTCGACAATGTGTTCGTGGCGGAGAACAACGGGGAGAACGTGCCCATCACCATGACTCCCAACGAGGACAACACGGAGTGGACGGGAACCTACACCACGGGCGAGAACGAGAACAGGGATGGGTTCGCCACTATATGGGTGGTGAGAGCCAGGGATGCCGTCGGTAACGAGAACACGGTTTCCGACAACACCAAGCTCTTCGTGGACAGGAGGAAACCTATAACGCCGAAGCTGATCGACCTGCGCTTACCCGGCGCTTGGGATTCCAGGTCCAGCTTCGCCATCAACTGGACCCTCAACGCCGATAACGATAACCTGGTGTGGACTCCAGATACCTTCAACCCCGAGGGCATGAAGCTCGTAATCCTGGTGGACAACACCCCGATCGAGCTCACCGCCGGTCCCACCGGAAGGGTAAGCTACGCGCTGACCCTATCCGATGGGAAGCACACGGTGGGAGCCTACATCGTGGACAAGGCGGGTAACGTGGGTGCGGAGAACCTGGAGAACGTGGTGATAGACAACAACAAGCCCACCGTCACCTTCGTCTACCCGGAGAACGGCCAGTACATAAAGGACAACAAACCCACCTTCCAGGTGATCATAGCGGACGCCGTGGGGGTGGAGAACGGCAGCATGGACGGAGTGGGTGACAACGATGGGTACGTGGTGACTCTCTGCTACGAGAATGGTACTCCCATAGACGACCTGGTGCCAAAGGTCTATCCCACCGCCACCGACAACGTCATGGGACGCATCGTCTTCACCACCTTCACCTTCGAGAACGCCTGGCCCACCGAGCTGCCGGACAACACCTACATACTGCGCGTCCTTGCCGGAGACAACTTCAGGTTCGAGAACCTCTCGATTAAGTTCACGGTGGACACCAAAGCTCCCAACAAGCCCCCAGAGGACAGCCTGGTGGGCAGCATAACGGCCGGAACGCTGGACAACCCCACCGGGACCAAGACCAAGACCCTCACGCTGAGGGGCACCGCCGAGGCCAATGCCACCATCAAGGTCTACGTGACCACGGACGGAGGTGTGACCTGGAGGGAGGTCACCGCTTCCAGAACCACGGCGGGCACGGACGGATCCTGGCTCACCACGCTTGACCTGAGCGCCTACGCCGGGGAGACCCTCGGAATAGCCGTTAGTGCCACCGATGCCGCGGGTAACGAGAGCGACAGGAGCCTCTACGGATACCTGATTTACGATGCGAGCGCCCCGACGGTCAGCATCACTTCCCCGACCACGGGGACCAAGACCAGCAAGGCCAGCATAGAGGTAACCGGAACCGTGACCAAGGACAGCTGGGAGGACTGGGGCGACATTATCCTTAGGATACAGGTGGGAACGGGAAGCGTGACGGTTCCCGTATCTGGAACCGGGAACACCGCCACCTTCTCCTACAGCGTGGCCCTCTCGGAGGGCACCAACACCATCCTGGTATGGGTCAGTGACGGTCTGAACAGCAGCTCCGCCTCCGTGACGGTGACCAGAACCGTCACGCCTTGGGGCACCTACGCCGTGGTGCTGGTGATCATAGCGCTAATAATAGCTGCGATCGCCATCCTGAGGGTTAGGAAATAAGCCTAAGCTCCCCTTTTTCTTTTTCTTTTTTTTACCTTTTCAGCCATCAGCTTGTTTTGGGTTCAAAACCACAGGGTATCTTTTCTCCTTTTAAACCGGGAAGCCAAAGAAAAAGGATGGAACTTTCCCAAGAAGTCGGAAAAATACTGAGAAAGGTGAGGGAGCTGGATGTGGGGGGTAAAGTTCGGTTCATCGCCCTCTACGGCTCCGTGGCCGAGGGCAGGGGAAGCGGGTTCTCCGACATAGATGTTGCCCTTTACTACGAAGGGGAGGAAGAGGAGAGGTTCTCCTTCAGGGTGGCCCTCTAGGGGGAGCTGGGGGAAAAATTCGACGTTCAAATCTTCTAGGATCTTCCCCTCTACGTGAGGAGGGAAATAGTGGCGAGGGGGAAGGTGATTTTCTACACGGATTACGCTTTTTTGTTCGATGTTTACCTCCGGACGCTGAAGGATTATGCCGATTTCGAGAGACATCTCAATACCTATTATTCCTACTTGGAGGGTGGAGGTTGAAGGAACCCGATAAGAGGAGAATTCTGGCGAAGCTGGATGAGAGGTCCAGGTACGTGGAGGAGCTTAGGGAAATGCTGCCCTCACAGGAGGAGTACTGCCGGGACCTCGTCAGGCGGAGGGCGTGCGAAAAAAACCGTGGAGCTGGCTATAGAGGCCCTGCTGGATGCTGCGGCGATCTTGGTTTCCTCCCAGAGATTCGGTCTTCCGGAAAGCGAGGAGAGCATCGTGGACCTCCTGGTGGAGAAGGGTGTCATAACCAAGAGCTCGGCAGGAAGGTGAAGGGTATGAAGGGGTTAAGGAACATCCTCGTCCACCGCTACGGGAGGAAGGAGGACAGGCTCGTCTACGCCTTTCTGACCCGGAACTTGGGGGACTTCGCGGAGTTTGAAGCTCAGGTGAAGAGATATCTGCAAAGGGTTTGAGACGGGATCCCACAGGGCCCCTCGCTTGAGGGCCAAGGAAACGAGGCTGGGGTGGTTTCCCAATTTTTCAAGCCATGCATGGCTTGGCCGCACTTGGGACGTGGGCCCTCGCCGGTTTCCTGTGATTGCTGTGTATAGCGGGAGTCGTCCAGAATTCGTGGTGGGAAGCACTCGGGGACGGGGTGAGGTCGGCCACGAGGGGGAAGACTACACCTCCTGCTTCAGGAGCTCGAGCGTTCCGTCCAAGGGGTGGATCACGGCCACCACCTCCCCCCTCTCGAATACCCTGACCATCCCGTCCTCCCCCGAAACCGTCACCCCCACCGCCCTGGTCAGGGAGGTGATGCCCGCCACCGCCCTGTGCCTGGTCCCCAGCCCCTGGGGAACCCTCACCTCTCCTTCCGCCACCAGGTACCTCATGGCTGCCAGGATCCTCCCGTCTTCCCCAACCACGAAGGCCCCGTCGAAGGCCTTGGCGTACCTCTTCACCAGGTCCCAGTAGTGCCTGTTGGTGATGCGGATGTCGTGGCCCTCGAAGGGGTTCAGCATGAGCTGCCTAGACCTCTCCAGCACCCTCTCCTCATCCCCCACCACGAAGGCCGCCCCTATGGGGGTTCCACCCGGGGGGCGGGCCAGCTCCCTGCACAGGTCCACGGTGGCCTTCAGGACGAGTTCGCTCTCCAGCCTGGCCAGGACGGGTTCGCTGCCCCTCACCCTGTAGAGGAAGAGGGAATCCAGGAAGCCGCTCTCCCCCTCCACCAGGCAGACCAGCAGGTCCCCCTCCGATACCAGCCCCCTCGTGAGGGCCAGGGAAACGGCGTGAAGGATTCTCTCCTCCCTTCTCCGGGGAAGGAAGGAAAGGTGTAGGTTGGAAAGCTGCGGGGGATTCTCGCCCACCGTCACCAGGATGGGCTGGAGGTCCCCCTCAAGGGGAAGATCCTGAGAGGTGATCACCAGCAGGTTTCTGGCATCAACTTTGGGAAGGAGCAGCCTCGCGCTTTCCAGCAGTCCTGTGGTGGGGTTCATCCTTTCTTCTCCCGGTCCCCCCCCACCGTTGCAGCCAATTCCTTCTTTGTAGGGGGTTTCTTATTAGGCTTTCGATGGGGATGGGGAAGCTAAGCCCCGGGGTCGGGCTTCAGGGGTAAATATACTTTCCGGGGAAGAATCTTAGGGGAAGGATGCTCTACCGGATTCTGGCGGAAGTCCTCCAGAAGCTGGAGCAGACCCCCGGCTACCTGGAGAAGAACGCCCTCATCGTGGAGCTCCTGAAGCAGACCCCGCTGGAGGAGATGGAGCGGGTGGTCTACCTGCTGCTGGGAAGGCCCTGGCCCGCCTACGTCTCCAAGGAGACGGGGGTGGGACCCCAGCAGCTCAAGAAGGCCCTCTCCCTGGCCTCCGGTCACTCCCTGGCCGAGATAGAGAGGAGGATGGCCAAGGTGGGGGATCTGGGGGAGGTGGCGGCCGAGCTCATGAAAGAGAGGAAGCAGGTGACCCTCTTCTCCCAGCCCCTGACGGTGGAGAGGGTTTTTGATAAGATCAAGTCCCTTCCCGAGCTCACGGGGGAGGGCTCCATGGATAGGAAGATTGGGGTGGTGGCGGAGCTCCTGAGCGACGCCACCCCCCTGGAGGCCAAGTTCGTGGTCAGGACGGTGCTGGGGGACCTGAGGGTGGGAATAGCGGAAGGGAGGATGAGGGATGCCATAGCGGCCACCTTCGGCCTTCCCCCGGAGCTGGTGGAGCACGCCTACATGCTCACCACGGATTACGCCGTGGTGGCCAAGGCCGCGGCCCAGGGGGAGAAGGCCCTGAGGAAGCTGGGAATAGAGGTGGGGCACCCCGTCAACCCCATGCTGGCCCAGAGGGCGGAGAGCGTGGAGGAGATTCTGGAGAGGATGGGGGGGAAGGCGGCCTTCGAGCTCAAGCTGGACGGGATAAGGATCCAGGCCCACAAGGACGGGGAGAGGATCACCCTCTTCACCCGCCGGATGGAGGACTACACCCACATGTTCCCCGACCTGGTGGGTCCCCTCAGGGAGGCCCTGAAGAGCGAGAGGATGGTGGTGGACGGGGAGCTGGTGGCCATCGATCCGAAGAGCGGGAAGCCCATGCCCTTCCAGGAGGTGCTCAGGAGGAGGAGGAAGTACGGGATAAAGGAGAT
>Ga0197143_1001391_pt1 | contig 20417 bp, 19 predicted proteins | sample GBS70_MetaG_FD_148603 | JGI IMG/M metagenome (GOLD analysis project Ga0197143, IMG submission 148603) | Sediment microbial communities from Great Boiling Springs, Gerlach, Nevada, United States - GBS 70_MetaG | ecosystem: Environmental > Aquatic > Thermal springs > Hot (42-90C) > Sediment...
TAAGGGTTGTTTTTTTACGGGGTCTTCAAAGGTGGCAATTTCAATCACCTTACCACCCCCTTCAATCAGCGTTTCTTCTTAAAAAGGTTGGTATGTCTAAAATTTCTTCGTCAAATATATTAAAACTGCTTTGCTTTTGTTTTTCACTTTTCTTCTTTAAACTTTCATCCATTTGTATAATTTTTTCTTTCTTTTCTTCAAATTTTTCAAGTCCTGTAGCTATAACGGTAACTCTTAAAGAATCATCCAGATTCTCGTCAAAAACAACTCCCCAATAAACCTTTGCATCTGGATGTAATTCTTTAGCAATTATTCCTGTAATTACTTGTGTTTCATGAATGGTTAAGGTATCAGGGTGAACACTTATATTTAACAATAATCCTTTAGCTCCAGAAATTGAAATATCTTCTAAAAGGGGGCTATAAATAGCCATTTGGGTTGCTGTTTCAGCTCTTCCTTCACCTTTTGCTTCTCCCATACCCATTAAAGCTGTGCCTCCACCCTCTCCCATTAATGCTTTAACGTCTGCAAAATCAAGGTTTATATATCCGGGAGAAAAAATTAAATCAGAAATCCCTCTTACTGCATAATATAACACATTATCCGCTTTTTTAAACATATCTGCAAGTCTTTCCTGGGGTGATCCCAAGGTAAGAAGTTTATCATTTGGAATAGTAATAAGAGTATCTACACATTTTTTTAATTCTTCCAACCCCTGTTCTGCCACTTTCATTCTAAATTTACCTTCAAAAGAAAAAGGTTTAGTAACTACAGCTACAGTTAGAATACCTAAATCTTTACAAATATTTGCTATTACAGGAGCTGCTCCTGTCCCTGTTCCTCCACCCATTCCTGCTGTAATAAAAACCATATCAGCATCTTTCAAAACATCTCTTATTTCCTTTTCGCTTTCTTCAGCTGCCTGCTTTCCAATTTCAGGTTTACCACCAGCCCCTAAACCTTTAGTTAATTTTTTACCTAATTGTATTTTAAGAGGAGCAGGATTAAGTTCTAAAACTCTAAAGTCTGTATTTGCTGCTATAAATTCAACTCCCTGCAGTTTATTTTTTATCATATTAGCTACTGCATTTCCTCCTGCTCCCCCAACACCTATTACTTTTATATTTGGCTGAACTTTAGTTTCTTCATCTAACAATTCAAAAGAAATGCCCATTATTTTAACCTCCTCTTATAAATTTAAATAAACTTTTTCTTAATTTTTCAATTATTCCTTCTCTTTTTTCTTCTTTTATTTTTTCTTTTAAGTTGTAAACATACCAAAGCATACCTACTGAGGTAGCAAATTGAGGATGATAAATCTCTTCTGTAAGACCAGGAAGCTGTAAAGGATAGCCAATTCTTGCTGGTAAATCTAATAATTGTTCAGTTAAATAAATCATTCCAGGAAGAAGTGCCGAACCACCAGTTATTACCACTCCACTTCCAAGTTTTGATTTAATATCTAAAGTACCTTCATTCTCAAACACCTTTCCCCGCAATTCTCTTTCAATCAATTCAAAAAGTTCTTTTATTCTCAATTCCAGTATTTCTGCAAGAATTTTCTTACTTATTTTTTTTGAGGGGCGATTTCCTATTCCAAGAACCTCAATAAATTCTTCATCATCTACAAGTTCTTTTACGCAAACCCCATGTTCAATTTTTATCTTTTCTGCTTCTTTTCTTGAGGTTCTTAATCCTACAGCTAAATCGTTAGTCAAAAGTTCTCCCCCTACAGGAAGCGAAAATACGAACCTTAAAACATTATCCCAGTAAATTACTATGTCTGTTGTCCCACCACCAAAATCAATAAGAATAACCCCTAATTCTTTTTCTTCAGGAGTTAAAACACCCTCTCCAGAAGCTAATCCTTGAAAAATGACACCATCTACTTCTAAATTTAGATTTTCAAAGCACCTCAGCAAATTTTGAAGATTAGACCGATTGCATGTAATCAGCTGAACATGAGCTTCAAGCCTTACTCCTGACATCCCAACAGGTTGAAGTATTCCTCTCGTCTGATCAACTATAAATTCTTGAGGAATAACATGTAAAATAACTCTATCTTGAGGAAGTTCTATTGTCTGAGCAGAATAAAGCACCTCTTCAACTTCAGAAGGGGTTACTATTTTTTCTTTTAAAGCCACTACACCTGAGCTAAAAACCGTTTTTACGTGACTTCCAGCAATACTTACATAAGTATTTTCTATAGGAACTTTTGCTTGAATCTGGGCTTTTTCTATAGCATTTTTAATACTTTGAGTAGCTTCATCTATATTTATTATGGCTCCTTTCTTAAGACCCTTTGAAGGAGCCAATCCCATCCCTGTAACCCATACTTTTTCTTCTTTTTCTTCACCAATAAGCGCACATATTTTGGTAGTTCCCACATCCACAACCAGAATACCTTTCTCCTTCCCCATAAGTTAACCCCTAAATTTTATTAATGCCGAACCTAATGGATAATCAAATCTTATAAGTTCCACTTTTTCAATCAATTCTTTTTCATATAAATAAGCCATTATTTTATCTAAATTCTTGTAAAAATAGGTCCAATCTTTTTCAGAAAAAAGAGGAAAATAGATTTTTATACCATTTTTAGTAACAAAAATGAGCTTATCTTCTTCTAAAGTAACCATAGCTAAGTTCTCATAAACAGGTAAATAAATTTTTTGATTTTTTAACCAAACCAAAAAATTTAAAAATTTCTCTTTAAATTCTTCATTTTTAATTTCAACAACAGGATAAAATTGATAATCTTCAGGTAAAATAGGCTCTATAATAATTCCCCTTTTATCTATAAGATAGCCTTTATTATCTTGAGAAATAATTGCAATAGGTTCTTTTTCTTTTATTTTTATCTCAAGTGTATAAGGAAGATGTCTTACTATAACAACCTCTTCAATCTTAGGATTAAGAAGAATTTTTTCCTTTATTTTCCTAACCGGTATGGAAAAAAGTCTCTCTCCACCTTTTAAACCAGTTAATTCTATAATTTCTCTTGACTTAACCTTTTTATTATTTAATACTCTAATTTCTTTCAATACAAAAAGGTCTGTAAAATAAAGTAAATAAATTATTCCAGTAAAAATAGAAATTATGCTAAAAACGCCCCAAAAGCACTTATTTTTAGCTAAATTTTTTATTAAAGAGAACATCCTAAAAAATTTACCTCCGGCTCAAGTTTTATTCCAAATTTTAAAAATACCTTTTCTTGAGCTAACTTCATAAGCTGTAAAATTTCTGAAGCTTTTGCATCTCCAAGATTAACTATAAAGTTAGCATGTTTTTCAGATATTTTTGCTGATCCTATCTGATAACCTTTTAAATTACAAGCTTCTATTAATGCACCAGCATAAAGGGAGGGTGGATTTTTAAAAACAGAACCAAAGGTTTTTTCAAAAAGAGGCTGGGTCTTTTTTCTTTTCTCTAAATATTTTTTAAGAAGGTCTTTTATTTTATCCCTTTCCATTTTTTTAAATTTAAGTTCTGCACTGATAACAATACCATCTTCTTTAAATTTCCTATATTCCCAAAGATCTTCCTTAGCTTCTATGTTTTTTATTTCTCCGTTTTTAAAAATTTTTATACTTTTTACCAGTTGAGAGATAGTATTTTCAAAGGCCCCTGCATTCATTTTTATAGCTCCACCCAAAGTTGCAGGTATTCCTCCTAAAAATTCAATACCTCCAAATCCTTTTTTTATTCCCGTCCCTATAATCTCATTAATCCTTGTGCCTGCAAGTATTTTTAAAATGATATTTTCTTTGTTTTCTTTAGCTATTTCTATTCCTCTAAATTTACTAAGATTAATCACCACTCCATTAAATCCCTCATCTGACACAAGAAGCTTACTTCCTCCACCAAGGATAAAAAAAGGAATTCCTGTTTCTTCAAGAAATTTTAAAATAGAAAACAAATACTCTTCTTTCTCTGGAAAAATCATTCTTCTACAAGGGCCACCAACTTTAATACTTGTGTAAGGAGCTAAAGGTTCATCAATTTTAAAAATCACATTTAATTCCTTTAATTTTTCGTCTAATTCTTTAAACCACATTTTTTGATCTTTCTTCATTTTCTTGTTCAAGAAGCATTTTATGTAATTTATAAATATTCCCTGCTCCCATAGTTAAAATTATCTGATTTTCTCCTGCTATTTTTTCAAGAAGTGCGAAAATTTCTTCAAAGGTTTCTCCGTAAAAAGTGGGATTAGGAGTTCTTATATTTTTAATACTTTCAAAAAAGGTAAAACCAGAAATCCCAGGAATTGGTTTTTCACTGGCAGGATAAATCTCAGTTAAAATTAGTATTTCAGGATCTTTTAAAGCAAGTAAAAATTCATCCCACAAAGCCTTCATTCTTGTGTAACGATGAGGTTGAAAAACAAGCACCAATTTTTTATCTGGATAGACTTCTTTAATGGTAGAAAGAGTGGCTTTAATTTCTGTAGGATGATGGGCGTAATCGTCAAATAAAATTACTCCTCTCCAAATACCTTTGAAATCAAGTCTTCTTTCAACACCTTTAAAATTCTCTAATACCTTTATAACTTCGGAAATAGGAAAATTTAAAATTAAAGAAATTCCTATAGCTGCTAAAGCATTTAAAGCATTATGTTTTCCTGGAAGAGAAAGTTTAAATGAGGAAAGAGGTTTGTTTAAATAATAAATTTCAACTTTTGGATAGGCAGAATCTTCAACAATTTTTCCTAAAAGATGATTTTCCTTTGTAAATCCGTAAAGTAAAAAGGGACCTGAAATATCTTTTAATATTTCTTTTACTCCAGGATCATCTCCGCACAAAACTACTTTTCCTTCTGGAGAGCATCTTTTTATAAAATTTATAAAAGCTTTTTTAATCGCATTAAAATCTGCATAAAAATCAAGATGTTCTTTATCAATGTTGGTGATAACTTCTATGTAGGGGTTATAACAAAGAAAGGAACCATCACTTTCATCTGCTTCAGCAACTAAAAATTCTCTTTCACCAAAAAGAGAATGCGTTTTAAAATTATTTATTATTCCTCCTACTACTACAGTAGGATTTTTCCCAAGTTTAATTAAAACCTCAGCAATCATAGAGGTAGTTGTTGTTTTACCGTGTGATCCTGCTACTACAATACTTTTAGGATAAAGATTCATAACTTCTGATAACATCTGAGCTCTTGGAATTACCCATATTCCTAATTCTTTTGCCTTTAAAAGTTCAGGATTATCTGGAGCTATAGCTGAAGAATAAACTACAATATCAACTGAATCTAAATGGGAGGGAGAATGTTGATAATATACCTTAATTCCTTTTTTTTCTAATAATTTTGTGTATTTGCTCTTTGCAATATCACATCCATCTACTTCATATCCTAAAGAATGCATTATTAAGGCAAGACCGCTCATTCCAACTCCGCCAATCCCAATAAAATGAATTTTCTTTTTATGAGACATTTTTCACTAATTCCTCCATTTCTTCTATAATTATCTTTCTTGAATCCTTAACAAAATGACTTTTCATAACTTGAGACATATCTTTTAACCTTTCTTCATTTTCAAGCAAAGATTTTATCTCTTTTAGAACTTTTTCAGGAGTTGCTTCTTTTTGTCTTATTAAAATTGCTCCACCCTTTTCCTCAAGAATTTTTGCATTCTTTTCCTGATGATTTTTGGTAGCATAAGGAAAAGGAATAAAAATAGCAGGAAGTCCTACTGCAAAAAGTTCAGCAAGAGTTGTTGCTCCACATCTTCCTAAGAATAAATCAACTTGAGCATAAACCCAGCTCATATCTTCTATAAAAGGAAAGACCTTTAAACGGGCTTTATTTTCTTCTTTTATCAAATTTTTGTATGCTTCTTTAATTCTCTCAAAATCATCTAAACCAGTTTGATGAATAATTAAGAGGTTCTTATATTCATCTAAAAGCAAAGGCACTATCTTTAAAGACAACTCATTTATAAATCTTGCTCCCAAGCTTCCTCCTAAAATCAATAAACCCTTTCCAGAATGCTCTCTTGGTTTTAAATTTAATAAGTCTTCTCTTACAGGATTTCCTGAAAAGATTACTTTTTTTTCAGGAAAATATTTTTTACTTTCTTTCATACTTACAAAAATCTTATCTACCATATGGCTTAGAATTTTATTTGCTAATCCTGGCTCTATATTTTGCTCATGAAGACCGATCTTTTTACTTTTAAGCTTTCCTACTAATACAACTGGAAAAGAAATATACCCTCCTGTAGCAAAAATAATATGAGGATTTAAATCCCTAACAAGTTTATATGCAGATCTTATAGCTTTAATCATTTTTATAAAGGCTCTTATTTTATCTTTTAAGGATCTTCCTATAAATCCTTCTACATCTAATCTATAAACTTTAAAGGGCTTATTTTTTAAAATTACCTCCTCTATTTTCCTTGTCCCAGAAATAAAAGATACTTCTCTTTGCATTTTTAATAGCTCTTGTGCAATAGCTATACCAGGTATAATGTGCCCTCCGGTTCCACCAGCAACAATAAGCCACTTCAATGGAGTATCCCCTCTTTCTTTTCTTTAAAATAAAAAGGAGCTAACTCTAAAACTATTTTTCTAAAAACTTCTCCCCTTTCTTTATAATCCTTAAATTGATCAAAGCTTGAACAAGCAGGGGAAAGAAGTACCATATCTCCTGGTTTAGCAAATTTTATAGCTAATAGAGTTGCAGAACTTAAGGTCTCACTTAAATATGTTTCAGTAATTCCACTCAATTCTTCAGCCATAATAAAGCGAGATTCTCCCATTAAAATTAAAATTTTTACCTTTTCTTTTATATAAGGAATTAAAGGGGCATAAGAAGCTCCTTTGTGTTTACCTCCGAGAATGAGAATTATAGATCCTGGAAGGCTTTTTAATGCTTGCAAAGTTGCATCTACATTGGTTGCTTTGGAATCATTTATAAAATAAACCCCTCCAAATTCTCCTATATATTCAAGTCTATGAGGAAAGCCCCCAAATTCTTTTATTAATTTTTTTATACTTTCTTCAGTTGCGGAAAGAAGCCTTGCTCCTAAACTTGCTACCATAAAATTTATTTTGTTATGAATTCCAAGAAGCTTAAAACCAAAAAATGAATAAAATTCTTTATCTTCCAGATTAATAATAAAACCTTCATCAGAGGCAATATTATTAGGCTTAAGATAAGCTATGGCTTTCTCATTTTCCTTTTCATCAAAAAAGAAAATCTTACTTTTTATTAATTTACCAAATTTTTCAAACCACGATTCTTTAAAAGGTAAAATGGCATAGCCATTCTCTTTTTGACATTCAAAAAGTCTATATTTGTAATATGCATATTCTTCATAAGAATTATATCTTTCCAAATGATCAGGGCTAATATTTAAGAGAATTCCTACCTTAGGAGAGAAGGTGTTAATATTTTCCAGTTGAAAACTTGAGACTTCAAGTACAATTTTATCTACTGAAACATCTGAGACTGCAAGTTCAGATAAAGGTATTCCATAGTTTCCACCTGTAAAAACTTTATATCCTGAAAGTTTAAGAAGTTCTGAAACTATAGCAGTAGTTGTGGTTTTACCATTTGTACCAGTTATAGCAATGGTTTCTTCTTTATTTTTTAGAAATTGCCAAGCAATTTCAAGTTCACTTAATACTGATATGCCTTTCTTAATACAATCTTTGTATACTTCTCTTGGAACTCCTGGACTTGTTACAATAAGATCTGCTGAAAGAAGGGTATCCCTTTTATGTCCTCCTAATTCAAAATAAACTCCCTGTGCTTTAAAAGAATCTAAAATTTCAGAGGGAAGCTCATCTAATTTTCTTACCTCAGAAACTATAACTTCAGCGCCTTCTTTTAGAAGAAGCTTAGTTACTGCTTTCCCACTTTTCCCAAAACCTAAAACTACTACTTTTTTGCCTTTTAATTCCATAAGTTTTACCTTATTTTTAATGTACTCAAAGCAATAAGACCAAAAATTATAGAGATAATCCAAAATCTAACTACTACTTTATTTTCTGGCCAGCCTTTTAACTCAAAATGATGATGTAAAGGAGCCATTTTAAAAATTCTTTTTCCTTTAGTAATTTTAAAATAGGCAACTTGTAATATAACTGATAATGCCTCAAGGACAAATAAACCTCCAGCTATTACTAAAAGAAATTCTTGTTTTATAATAATAGCAATAGCTCCCAGGGTTGCTCCCAAAGCAAGAGAACCCACATCTCCCATAAAAATTTCAGCAGGGTAGGAATTATACCACAAAAACCCTAACCCAGCTCCTACTAAAATGGCACATAAAATTGCCAATTCTCCAGCATAAGGTACATAAGGAAGATATAAATAACTTGAAAACTTTATATGCCCAGCTACGTAACTTAAAATACTATAAACTCCGGCAACTACTATGAAAGGCACTATAGCAAGCCCATCAAGTCCATCTGTTAGATTCATAGCATTAGAACTACCAATTATTACCAGCATGCTAAAGATTAAATAAAGGCTTCCAATATCAACGATTAATTTTTTAAAAAAGGGGAAATTAAGGGTAGTAGAGAAATTTAAATATTTAAATAAAACTAAATAAAAAATACATACAATCGTAATTTGAGCTAAAAATTTCTCCCTTGCCCTTAACCCAAGATTTTTTTTCCTTTTTATTTTCAAAAAGTCATCTAAAAAACCCATAAATCCAAAGCTTAAAAGAACAAATAAAACTATCCAAACTAAATAATTGGTAAGATTGCACCACAAAAGGGCAGAAACCATAATAGAGGTAACTATAATAACACCTCCCATGGTGGGAGTCCCTGTTTTAGCTTTATGATGAGAAGGTCCCTCTTCTCTTACAATTTGTCCAAACTGTTTTTGTTTCATAAATCTTATAAAATAAGGCATAAAAATGTAAACTAAAATAAAAGCGGTTAAAGCTCCACAAATCATTCTAAAGGTTATATACTTAAAAACATTAAATATGATGGATATATCTTTTAAAGAATAAAGAAGGTGATAAAGCATTAGTTTAGCTCCTCATGTAACTTTTCTACTACCCTTTCCATTCTTAAAGCTCTTGAACCTTTTACCAAAATAATTGTTTTTTCTTTTTCTTCTTTAAATTTTTTAAAAGGAAATTTTTCCAAAAATTCTTCTACGCTATTAAAGATATCACAATTTTTATTTGGGATTTCTCTTTTAAAGCCCTCTTCATAACTTTTTGCCATCTCACCTGTAAAAATAGCAAAATCAGCAACCTTAGCTACAAAACTTCCTATTTCCTTATGAAATTTTTCAGATTTTTCTCCCAGCTCTCTCATATCTCCCAAAATAACTATCTTTTTCTTATAGTCTTTTGAAATCTCTTTTAAAAATTCTAAAGCTGCTTTAACAGAGCCAGGATTAGCATTGTAAGTATCGTCTATAATAAGAAAAATTTTTTTCTCAAAAATTTTAAATCTCTTATAAAGAGGAATTTCTTTTCCTATCAGAGGAACAATTTCCTTTAAATCAAGTTTTAAAGAAATAGCAACACAAAGACCTGCTAAAAGATTTAAAAGATTGTGTTTCCCTACATTTTCTATCTCTAAAAAATAAGAGTTGTTTTTAAAGGTTATTTCACCTTTTATTTTATTTTCAGAAAAAACTAAATTCTTTAAAGAAAGATCTGCATTTTCACTAAATCCAAAAGAGAGCTTATCTTGTGAAAAGTCTTCCACTCTCTTTCTTAAAATTTCTTGGTCAAAATTGTAAATAAGGGTACCATCTTTGTGGGTATTTTTAAATAAGCTTATTTTTTCTTCTAAAACACCTTCTACGGAACTTAGTCCTTCTAAATGGGCAGGATAGATGGAAGTTATAACTGAGATGTGAGGTTTTACAATTTGGGAAAGTCTTTCTATTTCTCCCTTTTGATTAGTTCCAAGTTCAAGTATACCTACTTCTGTATCTTCTTTTATAGAAAGAAGTGTAAGAGGTACACCTATTAAATTATTATAATTAGCATAGTTTTTGGAAGTTCTAAAGAACTTAGAAATTATGTTATAACTTAACTCTTTAGTAGTGGTTTTCCCACATGAACCTGTTATAGCTACAAAAACGGAGTTAAGTTTGTCTCTCCAGAAACTTGCAAGATCTCCTAAAGCTTTAAGAGTATCTTTTACTAAAATTATGGAAATAGTTTTTGGAATTTCCTCAAGTTTGAATCCCTTTGGGAAACGAGAAATAACTATCCCTTTAGCACCCTTTTCTATAGCATCTTTATAAAATTCATGTCCATCAAATCTTTCACCTTTTAAAGCAAAGAAAAGATACCCTGGCTTAATAATTCTTGTATCTGTTGAAATTCCTTTAAAACTTATACCCATATCTCCATTTATAAGAACCCCTGAAGTAGCTTTTATTATATCTTCTGTAGATAAACTAATTTCTACATTCATTGTAAGCTTAAAACCTTTATAATTTTTAAAATTTCTTCCTGATCAGAAAAGGGATATTTTTTACCTTTTATCTCTTGATAGGTTTCATGTCCTTTCCCAGCAACTAAAAGAATATCACCCTTCTGTAAATTTTTGATAGCAAATTCTAAGGCTGCTCTTCTGTCAGGAATAATTTTATAAGGTTTTGACGAATTTATACCCTTTTCAATATCTTCAATAATTTTTAATGGATCTTCAAATCTTGGGTTGTCTGAAGTTAAAATTATTCCATCAGCAAGCATACTTGCCACCTTACCCATAAGAGGTCTTTTACCTTTATCTCTATTTCCACCACAACCAAAAAGTACAATTAGTCTATGTTCTTTAATTGAAACCAAACTTTTTAAAGCGAAAGCTAATGCTTCTGGAGTGTGTGCATAATCTACAAATATTTTAGCACCTTTATATTCAGATACCAATTCCAGTCTCCCAATAGGATTTTTAAGTTTTTTAATAGGTTCTAAGAGGTCTTCAATTCTATATCCCATAGCTAAAAGAATTCCTAAAGTGGTTGCCAAATTTTTAGCTTGATAATCTCCTAAAAGCTGGGTTGGAATTTTATACTCCTTATCTTTGATTTTAATTTTAAAACTTAATCTATTTTTCTCATTTAATATTTCACATTTAATTTCTTCATTATTAACTAAAAGGGGAGACGAATTTTTTAACTCTTCAGCTAATCTTTTGCCATATTCACTTTCTAAAGAAATAACTATTTTCCCAGTTGGTTTTAAGTAATGAGTAAATAGTTTTTTCTTTGCTTGATAATAATTTTCCATATCTTTGTGGTAATCCAAATGGTCTCTTGAAAGATTAGTAAAAACTGCTATGTCAAAGAAAAGCCCTAAAAGCCTATCTTGATGTAGAGCATGTGAGGAAACCTCAGTTACACAAGCTTTAAAATCTTTATCTACCATTTCTTTTAATAAACTGGCAACTTTTAGAATTGAGGGGGTAGTTTCAAGGGCAGGAATAATTCTATCTGTTTCATAAAAAAGAGTTCCTATGTATCCACATTTAACACCTAATGAATTTAAAATATTTTTGGTAAAGTAGCTTACCGAGGTTTTCCCATTTGTCCCTGTAACACCAATTAAAAATATCTTTTTTTGAGGATTTTCAAAAAAATTTAAGGAAAGAGTAGACAAAGCTTTTTTAATATCTTTAACCTGAATCTGGATTGTTCCTGGATAAACTTCACTGAGATTTATATCACTTTCTCTAATAACCACCAAAGCTCCGTTTTTAATAGCTTCTTCAATAAAAGCTTCTCCATCAAGATTAGTTCCCTTTCTTGCAACAAAGATAAATCCGTCTTCAATCTCTTTAGAATTTTCAGAAATTCCCTTTATTTTTAAAAATTTATAAGGTGCAAAATTTTCTATAGGTTGGCTCCCGTAATAAGCTTTTACAATTTCCAAATTTTTGATAAGTTCTCCTAAGGGTTTCATAACATAGAAATTAAATAATTTATTATTTTTTTATTCTTGTTTAGTAAATCTTTCTCTTGGGAATCAAAAACAAATAAGGAAAGAATCAATTTATCATCCTTAAAAGCTACTGTAATAAATTTATTGCCTAAATTGTAAATATATTCTTTATTTTCAGAAGAAGCTAATCTTGGTTCGCAGATCTTTGTTTCTTTACGCAAAATTGTAGGAATAACGGGTCTATCACAAACTTTATCCATATACCATTTAGCAACATGCCAAATATTTATTTTTGTAGTATCCATTTCTTTAAGTACTAAATTTTCTCCTAAAACCCATTTAAAATCTTTTATTTCAGAAGGTGGGATATTAAATAAGTTTAAAGGATAGTAACTATCAAAAAGTTTTGAATTTTCATTTTCTAAATAACAAAGCAATTCACCAGTTTTAAGATCAAAAATAGCTATTCCAAAGGATAAAATATTTAACTCATAAATAATATTGTAAACCTTTTTTTCTAAATTTAAATCAATAGATAAGACAAGTGGATTCCCCATACTTAGGTGTTCATTAAAGATCTTTTCCAGTCCTGATACACCATGTCCATTAAAGGTTTCTCCTATGAGGAATTTTAAATAGGGTTGTAGAACTTTTCTTTCAAAAGTCTTTTCAATTATTACATTTTTTTCTTTTTTTAAATTTTCAACCTCCTCCAAGCTAAGGTCTTCTGAAAGAAAGATAATTCCTTTTTTAGATAGATTTATAGTAGAGCCTAAATATTTATTAAGAATGTTTATATCTGAGGAACTGAAAAGAGTATTATCCTTAAGTAGATAATAGGCTTTATAATTTTCTAAAGATATAGCAAGAGGGTTAAAGTTTCTATCAAATATGTAACCTCGTTTAATTCTATATTCAGGAGGTTTTCCAGTTACTCTCTCTGCTGAGAAGTTAATTAGGAGAATTACTAAAACTAAAAAAATACTTAAGAATAATAAAAAATTTTGTTTCTTTTCCATTTATTCTAACCTAAACATATCTTCTTTTTGAGGCGGGGAAAGCCCAAGAGTTTTTGCCTTCTCCAAAACCACTTTCTTTGAAGTTAAAAATTGATGTTCCTTTTTTAAAATTTGGTTTTCCTTAAGTAAAGAAACTTTTTCTACTTTTAGTTTTATAAGAAGATAGGTATTATAAGCAATAGCGACACTTAAAACAAAAATTAAGATACCCAAGAAAAAGATAAAACTATCGGTTATAAATTCTTTTATCCAGTCTTTAAAAGAAATAGCTTCATCTTTGCTTTTATCCTTTTTATTTTTATAGTTATACTCTATGGTTGGTCTATAAATTATGGTTTTATTATTCATATCTTTTCCCCCACTCTCATTTTTGCACTTCTTGCTCTTGGGTTTCTTTTTATTTCTTCTTCTGAAGGAGTTATAGGTTTTTTGGTAAGGACTTTAATTCTGGGATCACTTTTAAAAAAAGTTTTGACAATTCTATCTTCTAAAGAATGAAAAGAAATAATTACTATTCTTCCGGAGGATTTTAAAACATCTGGAAGTTTTTTAAGAGCAATTTCTAAGTTTTCAAGCTCCCTATTAACTTCTATTCTTAAACTTTGAAAAACAACTGCCAACAAATCTTTTTTAGAAGTTTTATAAAATTCCTTTATGGCTTTTACTAAATCCTTTGTAGTTTCAAAGGTTTTTTTCTTTCTTTTTTCACAGATAAATTTGGCAAATTTATCTGCCTTAGGAACCTCCCCCTTTTTAAAAACACTGCATAAGCTTACAAAGTCGTAATTATTTAAAATATCCTTAGCAGTAAGATTTATGGAAAGATTTATTCTCATATCAAGTGGTTCATCTTTTTGAAAGGAAAATCCTCTTTTACTCCCTTCTAAAAGAAAAGAAGAAATTCCAAGATCTAAAAGAATTCCATCTGCTAAAATATCTTCTTTTTGAAGAATTTCTTTTATAAAAATGAAATTTTTATTAAAAAGTTTTACTCTGCTTCCGTATTTTTTTAATCTTTCTTGAGCTATTTTGAAGGAATCTTCATTCCATTCAAAGCCATATAAAATACCTGATGGTTTGGAAGCTTCTAAAATTGCAGAACTATGCCCTCCTAATCCAACAGTCCCATCTACATAAATTTTATTTTCTTTCACATTTAACCACTCCAATACCTCTTTTAATAATACAGGCTCATGATGATAAATTTTTTACTCCTGTAAGATAAGGATTTATAATTTGCATAACTTGGCTAAAGTTTTCTTTAGTTTCTTTAAATTTAGATTCCAGATCCTTAGGATTCCAGATTTCAAAATGGGTTAACATTCCTAAAAGGACTACTTCTCTTTCAAGTTTAATCTCTTCTCTTAAAGATTGGGAAAGAAGAATTCTTCCTTGTTTATCAGGTTGATATTCTTCGGCAGCACCTAAAAAATATCTTACATATTGTCTTACTTCTGGAATGTCCCAAGGAAGAGATAATAATTTATTTTCTATCTTCTGCCATTCCTCTAAGGGATAGGCTACTAAACAATCTGGATAATTGGTAACTACTAAATTTTCACTTCCATATTTAACTCTCAGGATCTCTCTAAATTTAGCAGGTAAGCTAAATCTTCCTTTTTCATCAAGAGTGTGTTTAAACTTGCCTCTAAACATTTTATACCACTTTATACCACTTTATACCACTAAGATTATTTAAAAAAAAATAAAAAGTCAAGACCTATTTTACAAATTTAAACAAATTTTATTTTATAACCATTTTAAAATATACCACTTCCGAAGTGGTAAAAATATACCACTTCCGAAGTGGTAATTTGGGTGGGATAGTTTGAAAATTTTGGGAATGTTTTTAAAATAAAATTGTGCTTTTAGAATTAAAAATTAGTAATCTTGTGCTTATAGAAAACATTCATTTAGATTTAGATAAAGGATTTGTTGTATTTACTGGGGAAACAGGAGCAGGAAAATCCCTTCTTATAAAAGCTGTAAAACTCCTTTTAGGAGAAAAGGGAGGTGCTAATTATATAAGACCTGGAGCTAAAGAAGGAGAGATTGAAGCTATTGTCTGGGGAGGAGAAAGGCTTTTTCAAAAATTACAAGAAGCAGGATATTCCCCTCAAGAAGAAATACATATTAAAAGGATCTTTTCTCCTAATAGACAAAAAATCTATATAAATGGTTCTCCTGCAACTCTTGCTGAACTTTCTAAACTTACTAAAGATTTAATTTTACTTACAAGCCAACACGAATTTTATACTCTTTTATCCTCAGAAAAGCAACTTGAATTTTTAGATCACTTTTTAGAACTTAATCCTTCCCTAAAAGAATATCAAGAACTTTACTATAAATACAAAAACTTGGTATCTCAAATAAAGGAATTAGAAGAAAAAATAGCATCCTTACAGCTTAAAAAAGATTTTTTGCTTTTTCAAATTAAAGAAATTGAAGAGTTAAAACCTGATCCAGAGGAAGAAGAAAATCTTCAAAAAGAAAGAGAAAAACTAAAAAATCTTTCCTTTTTAAAAGAAAAAACCCAGTTTCTTCTTTCAAACCTTGAAGAAGTTGAAAAAACCTTTTATCAGATTGTTTCTTCTTTTGAAAGTTTAAGCAAAATTGAACACAAATTTAAAGACCCATATTCTAAAGTTTTTTCTATGTATTATGAACTAAAAGAAATAGCAAGAGATTTAATTGATTACGCAAGTCATCTTCCTGAAGATGATACAGCATTAAATGAAATAGAAGAAAAGCTTTCTAAATACGAAAAACTCAAAAGAAAATATAAAAGAGATACTCAAGGACTAATAAAACTTTTAGAGGAGTTAAAAGAGGAAATAGATCTTTTGGAAGTAGGAGAGGAAAATTACGAAAATTTGTTAAAAGAGGAAGAAATATTAAAGAAAAAGCTAATAGATGCAGCTTTAAAATTAAGTGAGGAAAGATTAAAGGGTATTCCTAAACTTCAGAATCTTTTAAAAAAGGAATTAAAGGATTTAGGGATGGAGAAAGCTGATTTTAAAATCGAGCTAACACTTAGAGAACCTAAAATTGAAAATCTTAGCCCTTTAGGGCTTGATGAAGTAACATTCTTGTTTTCCTCAAATCCCGGAGTTCCTTTAAAACCCCTTGAAAAAGTTGTATCAGGAGGTGAGCTTTCTCGTATTTTTCTTGCTTGTAAATCTATTTTAAAAGAAAAGCACGAGGCAGGTAGTTTAATATTTGATGAAGTTGATGCAGGAATTGGAGGTACTACTGCTAAAAAAATTGCTCAAAAGCTAAAAGATCTTTCACAAAATTATCAAGTTTTATGTGTTACCCATCTTCCTCAAATTGCAGTTTTAGCTGATATACATTATGTAGTAGAAAAGGAAATAAAAGAAAAAGAAACTAAAACAAAGATTAAAAAAATTGAAGGAGAAGAGAGAATAAAAGAAATCGCAAGAATGCTCGGTGATCCTAAAAATTTAGAATTAGCAAAAAGCTTCTTAGAGGCTCAAATTTAACTTAAAATGCCTACTGCTTTTCTTCTTTTCTCAGAAGGACTTGACAGCCTCTTAGCAGGTCTAATACTTAAAGAACAAGGCATAAAAATAGTTGCCATAAAATTTATTACCCCCTTTTTTGGATGGAAATATAAAGAAAATCCTTCTCTTTTTTATGAAAAAATAAAGGCTCTCGGATTTGATGAGGGACTAATAATAGACATAACTGAAGAATATATAGAAATTCTTAAAAAACCAGAATATGGCTATGGAGATTATGCTAATCCCTGTATAGATTGTAAAATTTTTATGTTAAAAAAAGTAAAAACACTAATGGAAAAATATAGAGCAGATTTTATTGCTACAGGAGAAGTTTTAGGACAAAGACCTATGAGCCAAAATAAAAACGTTTTAGAATTAATAGAAGAGAAAGCAGAACTTAAGGGAATTTTATTAAGACCCCTCTCAGCTAAGCTTCTTTCTATAACAGAGCCAGAAAAAAGAGGGCTTGTTAATAGAGAAAAACTTTATAGTATTTCTGGTAGGAAAAGAACAACCCAGTTTGAACTTGCAAAAAAATTTAATTTAAAAGAAATCCCTACTCCAGCAGGTGGTTGTTTACTCACAGATCCACAAATTGGAGAAAGGGTTTTAAAAATTATAAAAGAAAAAAGACCCCTTAATTATAAGACTTGTCAACTTTTAACGCTGGGAAGACATTTCTTAGAAGAGGGACTTTGGGTAGTTCTCGGAAGAAACAAAGAAGAAAATGAAAAAATAAAAAGGATAGTTGAAAACAAATATAAAATCTATACATTAAATGTTCCTGCACCTTTAGCTGTAGTTATAGAAGGAACACCACCCCAAGATTTTATTAAGAATTTACTTATAAAATATTCTAAAAAAGCAAAAGATAAAATTTCAAAAGGAGAAGAGGTTTTTCTTGTGTCTTAAAATGTTTAAGATAGTTGCCTTGCTTACTGATTTTGGAACAGAAGACCATTATGTTGGTGTAGTTAAGGCAAAAATTTTAAAAGAACTTAAAAAGCCTTTAAATGTAAATTTTATTGACATAACTCATAAGATACCTCCTCAAAATGTAAGAAAGGCAGCACTTAGTCTTTATTTTTCTTATAAATATTTTCCTTTTGGCACAATCTTTTTAACTATAGTTGACCCAGGAGTAGGCACAGAAAGAAAGGCATTAGTAATTAAAACAGATAAATTTACTTTTGTTGGTCCAGATAACGGGATATTCTCTTTAATCTATTCAGAAAATCCAGATTTTACCCCCTTTGAAATAATAGAAAGCAAGGTTTTAAAAGCACCTTATAGCTCAACTTTTCATGGAAGAGATCTATTTGCTCCTGCTGTAGCCTATATTTTAGACGAAATCACCTTTGAAGAATTTTTAAAACCTATCTCAAAAGATGAACTTAAAGTCTTAAGTTTTCCACTTCCAGAAAAAACTTTAAATGGATATAAGCTTTCAATTTGGTATGAAGATAGTTTTGGAAATATTATTACTAATTTTCATAAAGATAGGGTAAAAGGACCTTTTAAAGTTTTTGTTAATAAAAAAGAAGTTCCTTTAGTTAAATCTTACGGATATGCTAAAAAAGGAGAATTAGTAGCTCTTTTTGGAAGTGAAGGTCTTCTTGAGATTGCAATAAGAGAAGGCTCTGCCTCTAAAGTTTTGGTAAATCCGGAAATAGAAATTATAATGGAGGAAAAGAAATGAAAGTCTACTTAATTGGAATTGGTGGAATAGGAATGTGTGGTGTTGCTGGTATTTTAAAGGAATCTGGTTTTATGGTTTTTGGCTCAGAAAAAGGACCCCTTTATCCTCCTTCTTCTCAAGTTCTTAAAAATCTATCTATCTCTATATATGAGCCTGATCCTCAAAATATGGAAAAAATTAAACCAGATGCAGTTATAGTGGGAAATATTGCTAAAAAGGATGATGTAGAGGTTTTAGCTTCTCAAAAATTAGGAATTCCTCTTTATTCTTTTCCTTCCTTTTTAAATCAATTTATCTTTAAAGATAAAAAAGTTTTAGTTTGTGCAGGAACCCACGGAAAAACAACCGTTACAGCTCTTTTAAGTTATACCCTTGAAACTTTTGGATTAGACCCTACCTATCTTGTAGGAGGTGTTTTAAGACATAGTGAACTTAATTTTAGAAAAGGGAATGGTTCTTTTGCTATAGTTGAGGGAGATGAGTATCCTGCTTCATTTTTTGATAAAGAACCTAAATTTTTGTATTATAAGCCTTTTTCGCTTATATTGACAAATTTAGAATATGATCATGCTGATGTGTATCCAGATATAGAAAGTCTTAAAGAGGTTTTTAAAAAATTAATAAGTCTTGTTCCAAAAGAGGGAGTAATAGTTTATAATTCTGATGATAAAAATTTAGCAAAAATTATAAATACTACATCTTCTAAAGCTAAGATAATTTCTTATGGTAGAAACCAGAAAGCTCACTTTGTCTTAATAAAAAGTAAAACTCAATTTAAAAATAAATCTTTTTTAAATTCTATAGTTGTAAATACACCTTTTGAAAAGAATTTAGAATTTTATCTTTCTCTCCCAGGAGAACACAATGCCCTTAATGCTTTATGTGTGCTTTCTTTACTTTACGGTTTAGATTTATTAAATAATAACTGGAAGAAGGCTTTTAAAACTTTTCCGGGAGTTAAAAGAAGGCAAGAAATTTTATATGCAGATAAGAACTTAGTTATAATTGATGATTTTGCTCATCATCCAACTGAGGTAAAAGTTACCTTAGAAGAACTTAAAAAAGCTATTAAACCTAAAAAGATAATACTTGTTTTTGAACCAAGAACCAATTCCAGTAAAAGAAAAGTTTTTCAAGAGGATTATGTAAAGAGTTTAAGCCTTGCAGATGAAATTTACTTAAAAATTCCTCCTTCTTTAGAAAAAATACCAAAAGAAGAAAGACTTGATATAGACTTTTTATTAATAGCTTTAAAAAATTTAGGAAAAAAAGCTTATTTTCTTGAAAATAATATTGAAAAGAATTTAGATTTTAGTAAAATCAAAGAAGAGAAAAAACTTTTTGTATTTATGTCAAGTGCCTATTTTGAGAAATTGGAAAAAATTAAAGATTATATTTTAAAAACCGAAATAAAATAATAAAAGTAATTTAAAATGGAGGGCTGTATGAAAAGAAGAGGTTTTACTTTAGTTGAATTAGCAATTGTTTTAGTAATTATTGGTTTAATTTTAGGGGCTATTTTAAAAGGACAGGAATTAATTAACAATGCTAAAATGAAGCGTCTCTACAATCAATATAGAGAAGTTTTAGCAGCAATCTATACTTATTATGATAGATACGGAGCTTTTCCGGGAGATGACCCTTATGCAAGCACTCGCTGGACTGGTGTTCTTAATGGAGACGGAGATGGATTAATTGAGGGTTTTAACATTAATTGTGGAACAGGTTCTGGGGGGGAAAGTTGTCTTCTTTGGCATCATTTAAAACTTGCTAATATTATAACAGGAAGTCTTGATAATAGGGCACCAAGAAATCCTTATGGAGGAAGTGTAGGAGTAGGATATACAACAGTTCAAGCTCTAACTACTCATTGGATTGGTTTTGATAATGTCCCAGGGGATGTATGTTTATCAATTGATCAGCAATATGATGATGGTGTTTATAATACTGGTTCTATAAGAGGTAGCGGAGACTATGGAACTAATCCCAATACTATTTACGATTTATATATTAGATTGTAAAAGTGAAATTTTCTAAAAATTTTGCTTTTACTCTTGTTGAGTTTGCTATTATTCTTGTTGTTATTGGGCTTCTTATTGGACTTGGTGCAACTTTAATTGGAACATTAACAAAAAGGACAAAATATACTGAAAGTAAGGAGGTAGTAAAAAGAGCAGTTGAAGCCTTTAAAGGTTATGGAATAAGATTTGGATACTTACCTTCTGCAAGACCAATTAATGGTTATAATCCTTCTTCTTCTGATCCAGCTTTTAATCAAGTAGGAGTTAATGGT
>Ga0197143_1001392_pt1 | contig 20409 bp, 15 predicted proteins | sample GBS70_MetaG_FD_148603 | JGI IMG/M metagenome (GOLD analysis project Ga0197143, IMG submission 148603) | Sediment microbial communities from Great Boiling Springs, Gerlach, Nevada, United States - GBS 70_MetaG | ecosystem: Environmental > Aquatic > Thermal springs > Hot (42-90C) > Sediment...
ACAACAGATAGGTTCGGCCGAAAGATCAGAAAAACTTAGAACCTATAACTTTATGCAAAATAGAGTGACAGATCACAGACTTGGTGTAACTTTGTATCGCCTTGAAGATGTACTAGATGGAGATTTATACCTACTATACAAAGCTTCTCAAGGTAATGGTGAAAAATCAAAGAACGAAGGTTAAATTTTAATTCAGATTCCGGATTGAAATCTAATTCAGATTGAATCTTGGCTCTTGATATTAATTAAGTAAAAGTGCAAAGATAAAGTTGCCGGGAGCAATTTGGGGAAATTTCGGATTTCCCTTTATTATATGAGCCGAAAGGCAAAGTTGCAAAATATCTGCAGAGTTTGATTTTGGTGGGCCTCATTTTGTCCATTCCTTTAATTTTCTAATAAAAGTTAAATCTTCTGTTTCTTCTCTCCACTCTTTTATTATCTCGTTTATCTTGTGTTCTAATTCTTCTGGTGTCATTTTCTCAGGAGGGCTGCAATCTACATTTTTTGATGTGAAAAACTTGTAAATTTCCATAAGGGGATTTTCTTGCCTGAACTCAATTACTTTAACTCCTATTTTTTCAGATTCTTGTATCATCATTTCTGTTAATCTGTCAATCAAAAATAGACTTACTTTTCTGGCAAGTGCTTCATCACCTATTTCTGGATTTCCAATTCCAAGCAGTTTTAACTCAACGGTTAGAGGCTTTTTGTCTCTACTGAAAACTATAGCATCTATTTCTCTGTTTTCAACCAGTCCTTTTTTCTTCATTTCATCAGTTGTTAAAATATAGTTATCTTCTGGAATTTTCAGAAGGTGAAAAATCACGTAGAGTAATCCTTTTTCGGTTTTCTTCCCTACTTCGCTCCAAGCTCCTCCTTGAATTGTTAGTTTCATTGATGAGATAATATTAACGAAAAATAAACTTTCGACATAGTCTAACTCGACCTGCTTATCACCTTTTTTGATTATTATTTTAATCTGGTATAAATCGTCAGTTTTTGCGAACTCCTCTAATAGTAATTGTAAAGTTTTAGTATTTTTCTTACATAAATCTAGACATACCTCCTTTGAGGATGTTCCTCCCGTCATATTTTTTACGGTCTTATCATTCAGACCACCAAACCACAGAAGTTTAAGTTTATTTTCTTTTCCTCTCTTTTTAGAAGTGTCATCTAAAAGTTTTTCAAGCCAATTATCACCTTTCTGTTTATACTCAAAAATCTCAGAAATTAATTCCTGCGCTTTATCAATAAATCTTTTGTTTATTGTTGCAAGAACATAGGTTCTATAATCCTGACCTGTAAGAATTGAGCATATTATTTTGCTAATAAATTCTTTCATATTCTTATTTCTTTATTTTTATATCCTCGGATATTGTTTCTATTGCCTCATTGATCTTATCAATGTTCTTTAATAACCGTTCGCTTGAAGGTTTCTTACCTCTAATAGAGGTGCCAGGACCTTTCTTTACCTGCTCTCTAAATTTTATCATTTGTTCTTTTACAACTTCTGAAACAAAATCATCATCATCCGCAGAAATATTCGTGTTATCTACTTTTTGCATCACAAGAATATACTCATCATCAATTTTTCCAATATCAGCACTTGTATATTTCCTTGTTTTATCAATATTTCTATGAATTGTTTTTATCAGCCTAAATCCTATTTTTTTACCCATTTCTGCAAAGAACTTATGACTTTCAATCAATTCATATTCCAAACTGGAATTTCCTACTACAATTACGCATAGCTTACCTCTCTTCAAAACTCTATTCATCTCAATCATTGAACGAAGCATATCTCCTAAATATTCTGAAAGTAATCTAAATCTATTCATTATGAAATGAGAATGTCCTCCTATCTCATGTTTTCTAAATAAGTCAAAATCCATTCCAAGCCAGAGCATGTTGTACATATGTACCCTGTAATAATCTAGCGCATTTACATAAGGGGGGGAAGTTACTATGAGGTCCACTGAGTCATTTTCAATCTCTAATTTTCTTGCATCACCACAAATTACTTTTACTTTTGGAATTGTCTTGATAATTTTTGACATCTTATTTATTTCATTCTGCATAGATTTCACTTTTTTAATAAATATGTCATCGACATCAATTCCATTAGCATTTTCTATTAATGACCATATAGTTGATGATAGAGCAACTCTACCAAAATCAAATAAGTTATGATGTCCTTCGTCTCTTATCTCCAATAAAGTTTCACGGATACTTTCTAATTTTGAGATTACAACTCTGTTGAAAATTTTACTTATCTTCCTATTAGGTAAATTGTTTATTCTTTCATCAACCTTTCTATAATCTAGATCCAAGTATCGTTTCATAACTGATAGTTTTTTATTAAAATATTCGAACTCATTTTCATCAATCAAAGTAGTTTTTACCTTGGTTATCAAGGTCGCAAGCGGATTGAGGTCGTTTCCGATTGAGTTCCGATTATTTAAAAAAGCTTCCACTAATGTTGTCCCACAACCACACATTGGATCCAAAACGGTTTCCCCTTCTTTCGTAAATAACTTGATAAAACTCAGAGGTATTTGGGGGATAAACCTTGCGGGGTATGGATGAAATGAGTGTGTAAGATATTGGGTCTTAAAATCCTTAAAATCCCAGTCAATTTTATCTAAAATTTTAATAGCATCATGAAAAGAATACTCTTTGTTAATAAGTTCAAAATATTCCTGCTCGGGACTTTTTATTTCCAAGAGTGTTTTCTGTCGATCGCCATATAACATATCATATATATTTTGGGCATCGGGTGGGAAGTTGCGAAAAGAGCGGATTCTTTTATTTTAGCAGTGGGCTCCTTGTTGGGTCGGGCTCTGATCCATTCCCCATTCTCACCTCTCCGGCTCTTTCCTCTTCTCTTTGGACATTTTCAGGTCAGGTCATCAGTCATCCAGTATTCCACTGGGGGCCTCTGTGCAAGTGAAAACCCGCTGAACGGCAATTAAAAACTAGATGTAATTTAGGTCATCATACATGGGGCTGTTCGTAGGTAGGCTTGGTCCTCCCTGAAGAAAAATTGGGTTTAATATGCTCCTAATAATATAATTATAGTATAATAGCCTAGGGAGTAATGCATAACCAAACTGCGTAAGTCCTAAATTAAATTTTGATGTATTGTTTCCAATTTCTCATAATAAAAACATTTATTTTACTTGGTAGGACCCTTAATTTCGCTTATCTTAATTATTGAAGAGCTGTATAATATCTATTTATTAGACAATGAATTATTCTACGATTATCTTTACAAACTTTGTTTTTCCAATCCTTATTTTATATTCTCCTTTTTTCAATTCAAAAAACTTTTCTTTGACCTTCTCCCCGTTGATATATATCCCGCCGGCTTCTGTTAATCTTGTTGCTTCTGATACGCTATTTACTACGCCAGCTTCTTTGAGAACTTTCTGTAATATTTCTCCTTCTCTGGCATGTATTTGGGGAATTTCTTCTGGCATTTCTTTTTTTCTTATCACTTTGTTAAACCATTCTTGTGCTCTCAAAGCTTCTTTTTCTCCTTTGAGTCTTGCTGTTATTTTAAATGCTATTTGGGTTTTAGCCTCAAACCCGTGGATTTTTTTTAGTTCATCTAATTCATTATTTTCATATCCACCTAAAAGTTCAGCGTATTTGAATATCAGCTCGTCATCTACTCCCATAAGCTTACCGTATATATCTTCGGATGGTTCATCAGGCGTTATATAATTCCCGTATGATTTTGACATTTTCAGCTTCCCGTCTGTCCCCTCCAAGATAGGGGTCGTTATGCAAACCTCCGGCGGGATCCCGTACTCTTTCATTATTTCCCTTGCAAACAATAAGTTGAAGAGCTGATCGCTTCCGCCAAGTTCTATATCTGCCCTTACTACTACAGAATCATAAGCCTGCAAGAAAGGATATAAAAATTCGTGAACAAATATGGGAGATTTTTCCTGCATCCTTTTCTTGAAATCTTCTCTCGCCATAATTTGAGCCACCGTACCTTTTGAGAATAATTCAAAAAGCTTTGTTGTTCCAATTGATTTGAACCACTCCGAGTTAAAATAAACTCTTGTCCTTTCTTCAATGAGAAACCTTTTTACTTTTATGAGTATTTCCTTTGCGTTCTCTCTTATTTCATGCTCTGATAACTTTGGTCTCAAAGATGTTCTACCAGATGGATCACCTATTTGGGCTGTAAAGTCTCCTATTATGAGGCAAACCTCATGACCGATTTCCTGAAATTCTCTGAGCTTGAAAATTAAAACAAGGTGCCCAAGATGTATCAAAGATGCTGTTGGATCTATTCCGAGTTTTATCCTTAAAGTTTTTCCGCTTTTCAAAAGTTGCTCAAAATCTCGTTCTTCTATTATTGAAGTGAGCCCCCTTTTTATTTTGTCTATGCTGATTATACTACTTTCTCCCTTATTTTCTCCTTCTACCTTGCCGATATCTCTCTTATCTACTATTCCTTTCTGTTTCTGTTCTTTCATAATTTTTTGTAGATATTTAATAGTCTATTTCGGGTATTTTAGAGATTTTGTAATTTCAAATATTATATATAGAATATCCAACCACTAAAATCTCTGTTCATTTGTTCTTATTTTTTTTTCTTTTTTTTTATACATATTTGAAAAATGGAACGTAAATGGGGATTCTCTTAAATTCTTGAAAAAAGTTAATTTAAATTAATGGAGGTGAATTAACCGTGATAGGGATCTACATCCTTTCTTTTTTACTTATAACAGGAGAAGAAGTAATGAAGAATGTAGATTCTCAAGCTATTCCAACCTCCTCTGAAAGTTCTGTGAAAATGATAATAAGAAAGGGCAACGATGTGAGGGAGAGAAAAATGATAGTTTATACTAAATCAGATGGCGATATGAGATATTCTGTTTCTAAATTCATCGAACCAGCGGATGTAAGAGGGACTCAGTTTTTGCAAATATCAAAGAAATCTGAAACTTTGCAATTTTTGTTTTTACCGTCTCTGAACAAATCAAGGAGAATAGCTGGGGGGCAGAAAAAAACATCTTTTATGGGAAGCGAGCTGACATACGAAGATATGGAAAGAAAGAATATACAAGACTACGAATATAAACTCATCAAAGAGGATGAAAATTTATACGTTGTTGAATCAACTCCTAAAAAGGGTGTGGATTCACAATATTCAAAAGCTGTTTTTTACGTAAGGAAAGACGATTTCGCAGTTTTGAAAACCGAACTTTACAAAGGCGAAAAACTTTTCAAGGTAATTGAGAATGAAATAACAAAGGTTGAGGGCAAATACAATATCCCTACAAGAACCTATGTTAAGAATATTGAAAACGGAAACGAAACCGAACTCATAATAGAAAATATAAAGGTTGATATAAAAGTGCAAGATAAGTATTTTTCTCCTGATTTTCTTGGAAAGTGGTAAAGTTAAAATAAAGAGAGTGAAAAATGAAAAAATTTTTTTCTCTCATTTTTTATGCTATTTCCCTACTTTTTTACCTCCTTTTTTTATTCCCAAATTTCTCATATGCAGAATCAGAGGAATTTACTCCTTTTTCATCTTCCTCCTTCTATTCCCTTACAAGATTTTTTCTTGATTTGAAAAAAGATAATTCTTTTGAGGATTTAGCAGAATTCAAGCAAAGGTTTTTTCTTGAAACAAACTATAAGCCCTCTGAAAAATTCTCTATTTTGTTTTCCGGAAAGCTTGACCTCAACTATTTCTATGGAGGATTTTCTCGTTTTCAGAATTTCTTTGATGTCCATGAAGCTTATTTTTCTTTCTCAGGTGAAATTTTTTCCTTATCTGGTGGTAGAAAGATTGTAAGTTGGGGAATATGTGATGGTTCACCATCGGATGTTGTAAATAGGCCTGATTTTAGAGATGGGATTTTCGCGGAACAAAAATTCCTCAAAACTCCCGGAATACTCCTTGATCTTTCTCTACTTTTTGGTTCTTCATCATTGCAGGTTGTTTATGAACCATTTTTCACTCCACCTCAATTTGTTGATATAAAAGGAGATTGGGCAATTATGAACTGGCGGTCCCTATATATCGCTTTTGAGGGGGATAAAAGTTCAGATCAGTTGAAACCGCTTTTGGATGGTCAGTTTCAGCCAGTAGTCAAAAAATATCCTTCTTTGTTTTCTGATTTGCTCAAATCTTTTGGACTCGGATTTTATTTTTCATCAAGGATGGAGCTCTTGCAGCTCGTTTTTGCAGCATACACCGGGTTCGGCTTCCCACTTCCTTTTTTTGACCCAGTGTTCTCTCAGGAGTTTGCACGCACTCCCGGGACCTTGGAGCAAAAATTAGATATATCTGCTGCGGAAATCCTTGAACCAGCATCAAGAGGAGAAAGTTTCTTGAAGCTTGAACCAAAAAGATATTACATGCTCGGGGGAGGATGGTCCTACGATATATCCGGATTTCTTCTAAAAAATGATTTGGCTTTCTTCGTTTCTCCTTTACCAGATCTGAACCTAAATATTAAGAATTTTCCACTACTATCTCTTGCATTTGATATTGAAAAAGAGATAATCCCAAATCTTATTTCCATCGCTGGCACGAGAACCACAATAAACTTATCAAGGGATAAAATTGTGTTTTTAGAAAGAGGAATAATATTACCTTCAATTTCGTTAAGATATGAAATTTACTTTGGACAAAGCTCTCTCTCTCTACTTCCGGCGTTCATATTAGATATCCCTATTGAGTCCCCAAAAATAAGAGGAAATTTTTTTGCGTTCACGAGTTTATTTAAACCTTATGATTTCCTCGAAATATCAGTGGGATTATTTTTGCTTTCAGGTAAAAGAACTTCTCCATTTGGATTCTTCAAAGATAACTCATCGGTTTTATTTTCTTTGAAGTTATATATTTGAGTTTATAGTTTTAGTTCAGATCTGTATTTTTTCCTAATTATTACTTTTTATTACTTTTAGATGTTCTCGGAAATTATGTGATGAATCTTTTGATTTCCTTTTTTCTTTTTCAGATTTTTTCCTGTATTTGAACTAAAATTTATTTTTTGTTTGCTTTTTTTACTTATTTTAACTTTTTATTTTTAGTATTTAGATTTTTGTTGTTATGAAGCCTATTCATTTGAAAATAATTTCTTTATTTTTCGCTCTATCTATAACAACCTACTCACTATTTGCTTTCAGGAGCAATTATACTATAAGATATAATATTGTCATAGAGGATATGCCTCAAAATGTAATTTTAAAACAAGAAAATTTAGATATAGTTGTGGAAATGGATTGCCCTCAAATACTATACTCCGCTTTGCGGGAGAATAAAAACAAAAACATATCTATAAAGTTTGAAAAAAACTTCTTACCCGTGTATAGTATAAACTTACAGGAACTGTTAAATAAAAAGGGAATTACTCCCCCGCTATGTAGATTAACGAATCTCTCTCCTAAATTCGTAACTTTGGAATTTGAAAAAATAGTTCAAAGAAGTGTCAGAGTCATTCCTGATATCGTAGGAAATGTTCCAGATGGATACGTAGTCTCTGTATCGGTCTATCCCCGATATGTAAATATATCCGGACCAGAGGATGAACTTAAAGGTAGAGATAGAATATTTACAGATATGATAGATATTCAAGGAAGAACATCGGACTTCTCTATTGAGGTACCAATATATAGAACAGGTAATATTAAGGTATATCCCCAAACCGCTACGGTTTTTGTTAGTATAAGAAAAGTAAATTAGATGTAAGAGCTGATTGAGGTAAAGCTGCTCGAGTTAATCCGACCAACCAAAACTTTTTGAATTCGGTTTGAAATACAAGGTTTAAAACAAATTTTTTTTCTGAAAAGTTGATAAAATATTTTTTGATGATATTGAATAATCAATCTCCTGATGCCTCCAGAGAACACAAAAAGCCTAATAGAAATTTTTGTCTGAATATCCGTTTTTCTTACGATACCATTTTAGTCTTGAAAAATCACATTTCCTTAACAGGGATTTTTATTTTATTATTCTTCTCTTTTTTATCGTTTCTTTCTTGTGGGAAAGAAAAGAAGGTTGAAATTCAGCTACCTATAAAGGAATCAGAAATAGTTGAGAGAAGTTTTGCAGTTGTTGATTTTGAATTTTTCTATCCCTCTTGGATTTCGTTTTTTGTACCCGGCCAAGAAGTTGAATTCAAAGCATCTTTCTTCTGCCCGGATTTTTCGAGAGAAATTTCAGTTTCTGCATACTTTATAAAAGATACACAAAGATTTTCGGGAAGCATAACACCGTCATCTTTCCTTTGTGTTGGAGATTATTACGAAGAATTTCGTCTCTCCTTTCCACCTGATGTTACATTCGGACAGTATATTATGGAGATTTCCTTCTCGTCATCAATGACTGATGAGCCACCGTTTTACATAAGAAAAAATATCTTGGTCTCATCCGGATTTCCTGGTTTCGGGGAGCTTTTCAAAGCTTGGAAAAGCGTATATCCATATCAAATTACTCACGCCTCTGATTTCGCTTTTTCGGAAGAGGAAGATAAGTTAAGGTTCTTTTCAGTAGCAGGTACTCAAATTGTATCCTTTGATTTTTTCCCAAAAAGTCTCTCTTTTTCTGAACCGAAAATTTTAGCTTCAACCTTGATCCCAGCAGAAAAAATAAATGTGATGAAGGTTGGAAATGAATTATTTATATTCGTTCATGGAGAGAAAACAGAAGTGATCTCTGTATCAGGTGAAAATTCAAGATCTTTCGGAAATATATCAGGTTCAAGATTTATCCCATCTTCATTTTTTGAAGCTAAGAATTCAAAAATATTTATGAACTCGTCCTGTAGTAGCTTTTTTGTTGTTCAAAACAGCGGTGAAGCAAAATATTTAGACTTCGAAGATATACTTTGCGATAAATACTTTTGGTTGAATGAAAAAATCTTCTTTGTTCAACAAAATAAACTTTTCTACTTTGAAAGTGAATTAACGCAACCAATTCAAATCCAAGAGCTGGGACCCGAATTTGATATCCTTCAAGACGAAAATAAACTTTATGTTTTCAAAAAGAATTGCCAAATTATACCAAGAAAAACTTCTGTTTCTATAATAAGGATAGAAGGAAGTAATATATCTGCTCCGGAGGAAATAAGTTTTAATCTACCAGTAACAGTGGGATGCAATTTCAATTTCTCAGCAGTATCAAAGGATAAAGTTCTTATTTACTTTCAAATTTCTAGTAATTTCCCTATTTCTTTCATATCTGCTGATAAAAATGGCAAAATAGAGGATTTCACTATACCTTCTTACGATAAACTTTATTTCAAGGCAGACAGAGAAAATTATCTTATCTTTTCGTATGGGAAGGACGATTTTGGCAATGCGGTAGGAAAAGGAGTTATATTAGATAAGATTGAAGGGAAGAAAAAATTTGAGTTCTCTGGTGAATTCTTTGGGGAACCAAAAGATTTTATATTTGACGGGAATAAACTTTTAATTTTTTCTGTCAGTTCTGGCTATCTTGTTTTCTTCTCTTTTGAAAAATCAAAACAAAATCAATTTTTCACATCTAAAAAGGCAGAAGCTTTCATTATAGAAAAATTTTCTCCCGATATGTTTTTTGTGATCTTTACAGATAATAGAGGCTGTTGGTATGATGGATTATGTAGAGGAGGTGAATATTTCTTTATGAAAATAGGGGATTACACATTAGAAGACAAGATTTTTTCTCACGGGTTTGAAATTGGGCAGAAATTTTTGGGCATATCATCAAAAGGTGGATACCTAATCACAGTTTTCAAAAGCTTAGATAAAGTCTTAATATTTTCAAGATAAAATATTATAAAAATAAATATTTAGATAAAATTCATAGCGATGGGATTTATAAATCATTTGGGATTTATTCATTGCCGAATATTTCAACAGAATGATTAAATTTTTTTTATGCTTTCACGAAAATTCATTCCGTTTGGTGAGCCTCCTTGGTATATGAGAGATGAAAAATTTACTATACGGAGAAAAGATTTTGTGCCAGCGTACATTAAGACGAGGGAGGAGGGAGCATGGAAAATAAAAGAAAAAGTAGAGAGAGCAATAGAATCACTGAAAAGATGCAGGGTTTGTCCGCGAAACTGCGATATAGATAGAAATATAAAAAAGGGAGTTTGTAAAGTCGGTAGATACGCAGTTGTATCAAGTGCTTTCCCTCATTTTGGTGAGGAGGACTGCTTGCGCGGATGGAACGGTTCAGGAACAATTTTTTTTGCCTTTTGTAATCTGCGATGCGTATTCTGCCAAAACTTTGATATATCCTGGAAAGGAGAAGATAGTTTTGAGGCCACCCCAAAAGAGCTCGCAAAGATAATGATAAGACTGCAAGATATGGGATGCCACAACATAAATTTTGTCACCCCAGAACATGTTGTACCTCAAATCCTTGAGGCTGTTTATTACGCAATAGAAATGGGACTGAAAATCCCTATAGTTTATAATACAAGCGCATATGATTCGGAAGAATCAATAGAGCTTATGGATGGGATAGTAGATATATACATGCCCGATTTCAAAATATGGGATCCAGACATCTCATGGAAATATCTTGGTGTAAGGGATTATCCGGAGGTTGCAAAAAAGATAATAAAAAAGATGTGGCAACAAGTCGGAGACTTGAAATTTGATGAAAACGGAATTGCTTTGAGAGGAATATTAGTCAGACATCTTGTTATGCCTGGAAATATAGCAGGAACAGAAAAAATAATGCAGTTTATTGCAAAGGAAGTATCTGTTCATACATATGTAAATATAATGGATCAATATTATCCTGCAGGTCTTGTGGCTATGAAGCCAAAAAATTATCCAGAAATTTACCGCCGTATAACATCAGAGGAGTATGATTACGCTGTAAGGTGTGCCATAGAGGCTGGGCTTTACAGATTTGATATAAGATGGTTAAGATATATTTAAGAAGATTTAAAAATAAAATTAAATTAATATAAATACTAATTTTCTCTCGTCAAATAAGCAATCCACAAGTTTAAAATACATATTCCTTCTTTACCCTGTGGTTGGTATCTTGATTGCAAAATAGGATCTATGTAAATTCCACACACTTTTGTTATAAGGTTATTATTTCCAAGTTCTATTAGATTTATTCTTATTGCTCCACGAAAAGAAGGGTCTTTGTATATTATGTACGGGAAACGAGTTTTTATTGAATCTTGTGGGAATTTGTAGTTCCAAATTGATATATTTTCTGTTATAGGTTCTGAAAAGATTAGTTCAGATGAAAAGTGCTCTTTATCAAAAACTTCTGCATTGCATGTTATACTTTCAGGAAATATACATTCCCACTCAATTGCAAATTTACCATCTTTTGTCCATGCAGGAAAAATCTCTCTTAAATTTGAGAAGAAAACTTTTGGGAAATCTATATATTCAATTAAGCTATAATTTGTATTTACTTTGTTCAAAATGTATAAGATAAATTCAATTGTTTCATTTTTTCCTTCCCCTGATATATAGATTTTCCGAAGAAAGTCCTCCAGAAACCTCATAAAAAGCTGAATCTGCCAGTTTGCGTTATAATTTATACCACCTTGAAGTATCTGAGTTATAGCATCTGGATATTTTGGAGGAGAGGAAAAATAAAATTTCCCTTTTTGAGTTTGAATATATAGACCGGAACCATCTTTTGCGAATACTCCGATGCTATAATTTTGAATTTTTGAAAGGAAATCCAGAAAAATTTCTATAAGTTTTTTGATTCCCATGAAGGCGATTTCCCTTCTGTAATTATCTGATGTCATCAAGAAGCTGTTGCTTTCATTCAACGAGCTTGATAGTATCTCCAGTTTATCACTCATTTTGAGTGATGTTTTCTGCTGTATCTCGTTAATTATTTGATTTTTAAGGTTTTCAGGTATATTTAAATCCAAAGACCTTATATAAAGAAAAATAATCTTCAAAATCTGAATATATAATTTCAGGAATAAAAGTGAAGGTTCATTTACTGGTTTGGTAATTTCAATTGAGAAATCTTCTGAAAATTTAAGCTTTAATCTGTTTGGTATCGCAATTTTTATTCCCGCCAAAAGTCTTTCCGCATCTTGTATCTTTGATGATATGCTTTCCTGAAAATTCTGGTCATACATCATCTTTATTATGGAGAATGATTGTGATAGGTCACTAATTGCTTTTGCGAACTTTATAAGGAGTAGTTCTTCTGCAAGAATTTCAAATTTCCCTGATAACTTTTCAAGCAAAGATATATAAAAATCGTCAAAGTTTTCTGCTCTATTTTTTATAATCAAGGAAAAGAACTCTATATTTGATGTTGGGAATATAAAGTCGCACTCCGAACCTATATCAATTAATCCGATTATAGATGGTTTTTGTTGGCAACCTTTTATTTTTTTGATGTAGCCCTGAAATTTTTGCTTTCCTTCAAGTGAAACTAATCTTATATTTACTTCCCTTTGATCACCGTATATTTTTGTTTTAGACCTGCAGCTTATCCCGTTTTGAAAAACTATGTTCTCAACTTCATATGTTTCTACTGTTTCTCCAATTTGGGTTATTTTTGAAGCAAACTTTATGTTCTCTACTTTTTCTTCAAGCTCTACCGAGATATTTGCAACTATCTCTGTTTTAGATGGATTTATATATTTTCTTATTGTTATATTACCTCTATATGTGTTTATCTTTATTATTTCTTTTTTATATCCTTCTTGGATGTTTTTTTCTTCTTTTTCTATGTTGTAGCTTATCTGATTTGTTCTGAATAAGCAATTTGTTTTTTCACATGGTATGTCTGCCATATTTGCAAATAAGAGAGAAGCAAAGATAGGAGTTTTTAGTTCCTCAGATATAATAATTGCCAAGGGTAAATTTTCAGGTTGAGATATCGGGTCAAGAAAGTATGTCAAATCTTTTTGTGATAGTGGTAGGGAGCATAATGTAAGGGTTTGGCTGAAATCAATATTTGTATTTATAAAATCTGTTTTCTCAAATAAGGAGTCGAATTCTGAAGAAACATCTTCAAATTTTTCTGCAAACTCTATTGTTTTATTTTCGCAGCTTTCAACTAATGGAAGAAAAAAAACTAAAATTTGCAATAGTATAGAAATAAGCTTTTTCATTCTTCATTTACATATTTATTATTTTATCCCTATTTTTTTCTGTTTTTTTAGTTTCGTAGTTTTTGCGGAATAAGATAAATTAGGTCTAGGCCGTTAGCTCAGTCGGAAGAGCACTGGCCTTTTAAGCCAGGGGTCGCGGGTTCGAATCCCGCACGGCCTACAAATCTTTTGATGCAAAATCTTTCTTTTTGGCTCCCAATCATAATTATTGGAATTTTTATCCTGTCCTCAGCAATAAAGATATTGCAAGAGTATGAAAGAGGAGTAATATTCAGACTTGGAAGACTTGCAGGGGTAAAAGGTCCAGGACTTGTGCTCATAATTCCAATAATAGATAGAATGGTAAAAGTTTCACTCAGAATAATAACTATGGACATACCACCCCAGGATGTTATAACAAAAGATAATGTATCTGTGAAAATAAATGCAGTTGTATATTTTAGAGTTGTTGATCCGGCAAAGGCAATAGTAGCCGTTGAGAATTACATTTATGCAACAAGCCAGCTCGCACAAACAACTTTAAGGTCCGTCTGTGGTGAGGCTGAACTTGACGATATACTTGCTCACAGAGAAAAAATAAACATGCAAATACAAAATATACTGGATAGAATGACAGAAGCTTGGGGCATAAAGATTTCCGCAGTTGAGGTCAAGCATATTGACCTCCCTCATGAGATGCAAAGAGCTATGGCTCGCCAAGCAGAAGCTGAAAGAGAAAGAAGAGCGAAAATAACCCTTGCAGAAGCAGAGTATCAAGCCTCTCAGAGATTGAAAGAAGCAGCTGACATGCTTGCCCAAAATCCAATAACAATCCAACTTCGGTTCCTACAAACTGTATCAGAACTCGCAACTGAAAAGACTGCCACATTAGTTTTCCCCATACCAATAGAGCTTTTTAAATTCCTTGATTTACAAAAGAAAAACTCACCCGCTCAAAGCTAAAATATATCAAATCTAATTCAAAATTTCTCAACTCCTCCTCATACTTTCTTTCTCCTATGTATGTATCCCCTTCGTTTCTTTCTATTTTATCTTCCTTTCTATTTTATCTTCTTTCTTCTTATTATAGTATTCTTTTACCAAATTCTCCCAAAGTAGCAAAGTATGTATGAAAGAAGACGGAAAGTCTGCCATTTCTTCTGGTTAGGGCTTTCCTTTTTGGAATTCATCCACCGTAAAGCGATAAGATTAGTGATGAGCAAACATACAAAGTGAATCCTTAAAACTTCATGAATTGAATAAAAAATTTATAATAATAATTTTTTGGATAATTTATATTGGAAGCAAATGTTATCGCACAAAATATTGGTACTTTTTCTAACCCTAAAATCTTTTTTTGGTCCTGATGTTTCTGGGGATACTTTGAGTTTAAAAGTCGAAAAATACAATATAAACATATATTTCACACAAGAATTATCTTCTTTGGCTCAAATATTTGCTTCTGAAATTTACGAACAAAATAAGTTTGTAAAAGATATAGTAGGTATAGATGCGAGAGATTTTTCAATTTACTTAGGTTTTGAATCAGATTCGTTTTATTTTGAAAGGTTCTTTACACACTCCAAGCTTATATTTGTAAATTGGGGGGGAACAAGGATTGATGAAAAGCTTTCCGGAGTCTCAATATCTCATAAGGTAAGACAGGTTTTGCTTGCTGCTTTATTTGGTATAAAAAACTTTTACATTATAAGAACAGATTTCTTTATAAGTCAAAACTTGATTTTGGCTTTTGCGGAATTTGGCGAAATTGACGATAGCATGTTCCTTAACTATCCATTCTCTATTTTCTACTCCGATGACTCTAAACTCATAAAATATATTGATCTTTTCTATGGAAAAAGAAAGGTCTTTGAACTTTTCATAAACGGGAAAATTTTTTTTGAATCAAAAAGTAAGTACTATAAGGATTTCAAAAGTTGGGAAAAGAGCAGGTTAGAAGTTCTTAAAGAATTCATCAGTAAGAACTATGAAGGTATGAATTTATATCCTGAAAAAATTTTTGATTTTTCAGCACGGGGAATTCATTTGATAGGTGAAGAATTATTTACCATGGAAGAAAAAGGATGGATTTTTTCATCAAAATCAGGAACTATTTTTCAGAGAAAAGGTGGAAGATATTTGAATGGCGACGGGAGATTTTTAGTTTTTGATTCAAAGAGTGAAGAAGATAATTTATTTGAGGCTTTTATAATGACTCCATCTTATGAGGTTTTCAAATTACCTCAAAAGAGGGCTTGGTACCCAGATATATTTTCACGGGAGGATGGAACAGGCTTTGTTTTGTTCATAAGAAAAAATCTATTGTACGATGAACTTTGCATCTTGAATTTTGTCTTTGTAAATCAAAAATTTCAATTTGATAATGTATTTTGCCCCATCAGATCAGGAGAACTTGAAGAATTTTTTACCCCTGATATTTCTCCTGATGGTAAAAAGGTAGTTTTTTCGTATCTTAGAAAAAATGGTTTTTTAGATATAGCAGTTTTTGATTTCGAAGATAATAGCTTGCGCTTTTTAACCCAAGACCCTCAACCGGATATCTTCCCATCCTTTACACAAGATGGTAAAATATTATTTACATCTTTTAGAGAAGGTAGATATCTCTTATATCTTTACGATAACGGTAACTTCTTAAAGGTATCAGAAAATCCAGAAGGTATATTAGAAGGTAGGGTTTACAATGGTAAAATGTATTCTATTTTTATTCAAGGTGGAAAAACTTATTTGGGAGCCCACAAAATAACTGAGCTTGAAAGTGTTAATTTCTCTAAATCACGTATAGCCTTTGTTGCAACGGAATTTGAAAGTTCAAAAGTAAAATTTGGAAACTTTAAAATTTTCAGATTTTTACCACCGAGAATTTTCTTTGATAGTTCCGGCTTCCTTAACCTCTCACTTTACTCCCTTTTTTCAGATGATATTTACAGAAACCCAATTTTTCTCAAATTTGATTTTGGCTCTAACCTGAATTTATATGAACAATCAGAAAAACTCAAATTAGATAAATTTTCAACCTATAAAATTTCAAATATAGACGCATTAAAGATAGACAATCCCCTAAGGAGTATAGGATTCTCAATTTTCTCTTTCCTGAGGATATTTTCTCCATATGTTTTTTTGAGATTTTCTTCTTACCCATTTTCTGGAATTTTTGTAAGACAAGTTGCAGGTGAAAATGAGCAAAATTTCTATTTCATTCCAGAAAATCAAATCTCAGCAGATATATACTTATTTCAGAAAAGTATAGATAAAGTTTGGCTCTTGTTTGGAGGGAAAATTGGAAACATATATCCTGATAAAGATTTAATCCCTCAGCTTGATACATCATTTTGGAATTTCGTAAGAGAAGAATATAAAAGATTAGGATATGGTAATTTTTTTCAAGTTGAATCCGGTTTGTATATAAATAATACCTACAAATCTTTTTCCCCACAGGATGGTTTTGATGTGAGACTATTTTTAGGTGTGCAATCGTTTTTTGAAAAAGAGCATCTCCCTATTTCTCCCTATTCAAATTTCTCTCTATCTTATTTTTCCCATTCTTTCAATCTCTTTTCTTTCCCCATAGTGGGACTTCTGAATTTGAACGGTTTCATATCTTTTCCTCAACATAAGAGATTCAAAACATCATTTGGTTCAAAGCCTATCCCGTTTTACTTTGAGCCAGCTGATAACTTTTCTCCTCTGTGGAGGTTTGGAACTTTTCCTTTCTTCCCCGAAAATCTAAAATATGATGTTGGTTTGATAAGGGGTGTAAAAGTTAGAGATGGCAAGATCGGAGCGGTCGCCAAGATAAGCCCGATCTTAAATCTGTTCTCATCTATATCTGAACCTAAATATATCTTCAAATTAAATTACATTAATCTATCTCCATTTTTTTCCTGGGGAGGACTACTTGATTCAAAAATTTTAAATTTTACAAGTTACGGTTTAGAGTTGAAAATCAAATCTAAAATTTTATTCTTAATTCCTTCTGATTTCGTTTTGGGTTTCGCCAAAGGAGAAATACCGGAATTTTATTTCCTCCTCTTCCTATCCCCTTAAAAACGATTTTTTATCTACGTAAATTTTTCCGTTTTTTATTTATTTTTTTTTAATTTGAAAATAAAAATTCTTTTGATTTATATTAAATAAAAAAAAGGAGGTGAAACCACAATGAAAAAAATAAATAAAATAAAAATATCAGCGGTATGTTTTATTTTGATCTGGTTTGCTGAGGCAATTCCGCTTTCTTACAGCAGTTTTTCTAAATTTGTTCTTCCTTCTCTCCAAGCTTTCGCAGAGGAACGCAAAGAAGAAAAGGAAGAATGGAGAAAAAACTTAATCCTTATTAATCCTCTTGGTCTCATTTTTGGTATATTTAACATAGAATATATGAGGGGTGTATTAGAAAATTTAGCTGTTGGAGGAAGTTTTTCATTTTTTTCATTAAGTGCGGGAGATGTTAGTTTTAGTGCTATTGGGATTGCTCCAGAAATTGCAGTATTCTTTACCGGAAAGGCTCCCGAGGGATTAAACTTAGCAGGAGCGTTAGGGTTAGTATTTGCATCTGCAAAATCCGCAGAGGAATCAGCTTCTGTGACGGGTTTCTCACTCCCTATACTTTTGAGATATAATTGGATATTTGGAGAGAAGGAAGTAGGATTCGGACTTTCAGTTGGGGGTGGTATCCAGTTCGTTTCTCTTAGTGCCCTTGGAGTTACAGTTTCAGGTATTTCGCCTGCTATTAGTTTAAGCTTAGGAGTAGGATTTTAGTTAAAAAGTTAAAAATTCAGGGAATTGTTTTTAGCTCAATAAAATATAGAGTAGAAAGTCAAGGAACTCGCAGAAGCTCAGAGGTAAACAGACCAAATATTATTTATTTTTCTCCATTATTTATTTCTCCATTAATTTATTAAAAATGGTTCTTTTGAAATTAAATATGTTAAAAATAAAGATTAACATTATTTTGCTATGGTAGAGAAAATAAATATAGGTGATTTTTCTTTATCTGTAAAGATAGAGGGAGAAGGGAAGAGGGGGAATATAATGCTTATTCACTGTCTTGGGTTATCAAACAGGGTTTTTGATCATCAAATAGAATTTTTGGCAAGCGAGGGATATAAAGTTTTTGCTCCAGATGTAAGATGTCATGGAGATTCAGACAAACCTGAATTAGAATGCAGTATATGGGACCTCGTTGATGACATAGAAAAACTTATATCAAAATTGGGAATAAATAGATTCTTGGCAATAGGGGGTATATCAATGGGAGGAATGATTTCTATGAGACTTTTTATCAGGAACAAAGACATAGCAGACAAACTCATACTTATGGGAACTTCGGCAGATGAAGATCCAGGTAAAGAAAGATACGCTCCTATGATAAATAATCTTTTAGAGATAGTTCAGAAAGAAAAAGATGAAAAAGTTTTAGAAGAGAATTTCAGGAATTCCGCTGAATATTTGGTGAGACTTTGCTTTTCTCAGAGCTATCTTGAAAAAAATTTTGATTTTTGGGTTTCTCAAGCTTTAAAGTCGCAAGGCAAGGGTGGAATTTACGTAGCAAAAGCAGTCATAGAAAGAGATAGTGTTCTTGACCAAATCAAAAATATAGATAAACCAACTCTAATTATGGCAGGTGAGCAGGATTTAGCAGTTCCCGTCAAAGAATCATATAAGATAAAGGAAAGAATAAAAAATTCAAGACTTGTTATATTTGAAAATGCTCCCCATATTTTCACACCTGAAATTCCGCATAGAGTAAATGAAGAAATTTATAAATTCTTGGTCGAAAATTAGCCTAACAAAAAACTTACAGATATACAAAAGTGAAGTAGAGCAAGCAAAAAAGAAATGATAAAGGAATAGTAGTATTAAATTATGAGCATTAAAGAGGTGTTTGAGGCTCTTGCGATTGTTGGACAGACAGCTTCTGGAAAATCAGAGCTCGCAGTAAAAATAGCAAAAATCCTCAAAGAAAAAGGAAAAGATGTTGAAATAATTTCCTGTGATTCAAGAAAAGTCTTCAAATATTTCAATATAGGAACTGCCAAACCTACTGAATTTCTCAATCAGTTCAAATGGCATTTTATAGATGTCGTAGAGCCTTATCAGAGTTTCTCAGCAAAAAGATTTGAAAGAGAAGGAAGAAGAATCATAAGGGAGATAAAATCTGCCGGAAAAATTCCTATCATTGTCGGGGGTACATGGCTTTATTTGAGAGCACTTGAAAAGGGACTTGAAGACGAACCAGAAGACGAGAATATAAGAAAGGAATTGGAAAACATTTTACAAAGGGAAGGTAAAATTGGGCTTTGGAATCTTCTCAAAAAAATAGACCCAAAATCTGCGGAAAGAATTCATCCAGCTGATTCTTATAGGGTAAGGAGAGCTTTGGAATTTAAACTCAAAACAGGTAAATCTATCTCAGAGGCGTCTTTCAAAGATAAGTTTGGCCAAAGATTTCCTGTTTTAAAAATTGCAATTTTCAGAAACAAAAGCGAAATATTGGAAAGAATAAAGGCAAGAGTTTTAAAGCAAATACAAAAGGGACTTATTGATGAGACAAAAATGTTATACGAGAGATTTGGGAATACAACTCCTCTGCTCAAATCAATTGCTTACTGGGAACCATACCTTTATATAACTGGTAAAATCTCCTTTGAAGATATGATAGAGCTTATGATAAAAAGGAATTTTAGATATTCGAAGTATCAAGTCAAAGTTTTTTCGCGAGAAGGAACTATCTGGTTTAGTAAAGAAGAAGAACTTATTAGATTTGCAGTTGATTTTTGCACCGGGATTTTACAATTACAATAGATAGCATGCTTTTTTATTATCTTCCCCGCTTTGATATTATTCTGTTTTCACTATCAAGTATTATTATTTTAGCTTTGTGGTTCTTTGCTTCTTCTTCATTATATATGCCATAAGCCGCTATTATTATTTTATCTCCGGGAAAGCAAAGTTTAGCAGCTGCCCCGTTTATTGTTATTGTGGTATCGTCAAAGCCTTCTATCGCGTATGTTATGAGACGATTTCCGTTCGTTATATTGTAGACATGAACTTGTTCTCCCTCAATAATATCTGCCTCCTCCATGAGCTTTTTTGGTATCGTTATTGAACCCTGATACTCCGGGTTTGCATCTTTCACTACTGCATTATGTATTTTTGACTTCAAAAGAATCCTCATTGCCATATTAATTTACCTCCTTCCCCTTTTCTTTTTCCTTTTCTTTTTCCTTTTCTTTTTTCTTTTCTTTTTCCTTTTCTTTTTCTGCTCTTCCGTCTATTTTCGGAAGGTTATAAATTTTTCCGTTCTTTATAACTATGTTAT
>Ga0197143_1001393_pt1 | contig 20399 bp, 18 predicted proteins | sample GBS70_MetaG_FD_148603 | JGI IMG/M metagenome (GOLD analysis project Ga0197143, IMG submission 148603) | Sediment microbial communities from Great Boiling Springs, Gerlach, Nevada, United States - GBS 70_MetaG | ecosystem: Environmental > Aquatic > Thermal springs > Hot (42-90C) > Sediment...
CGAGGACAAAACCCACCCGCACGCGGGCGAGTCGTTCGAGGGGCTAACAGGGTCGGAGCCTGTGAGTGGGCGGTAGGAGCAAGTTCACCAAAACCCACGACGCCGACTACATCGCCTACCCGACGGAGTATGTGCTGGTCTTTCGGCGGTGAGGGATACTTCACCATCCCCGATCGGTATGCAGTTTGTGGCAGACGAAGGCGTTGACTAACTGGTTCGCCTCACGGGACACCTGCCGGTCATCGAGGCGGGTTAGGTGCGTATTCGTCCGATGCGGGGGTGGGAGTGACTCAGTGTGACACGGCTGATATACTTCTCTTAGGGTTGAACTTGACGCCTTCACTCTGGGACAAAGACAGGCGATACTGGAGCGCAACCAGTAATCAGTGCGTCATCTGTAGGGCTGATTGCGTGCGCCGAGCAGCTACGGGGTACCCTAATTCCCATGCCGCGTATCGCACTTATTAGCGTTTCCGACAAGAGCGGGCTTGAGCCGTTTGCGCGTGGGCTACATGCGCTGGGTTTTGAATTTCTCTCCACCGGGGGCACAGCACGCGCCCTACGCGAGTGGGACTTGCCTGTGCAGGAAGTCAGCGACTGGACAGGCTTCCCCGAAATCTTGGACGGGCGCGTCAAGACCCTGCACCCGCGCGTCCACGCCGCACTGCTGGCGAACCTAAGCCTGCCCGACCACCAACAGACCCTGCGCGAGCTGAATCTCGCGCCCATCGAACTGGTTGTGGTCAACCTGTATCCGTTTGAGGAAGCGCTGCAGGCGGGCGCTTCCGAAACCGAGCAGATCGAACAAATCGATATCGGCGGACCGACCCTGATTCGCGCGGCGGCGAAAAACTTTGAGCATGTGGTGGTGGTCGTGCGCCCTGCGGACTACAACTGGGTGCTGGAGCGACTGCAGGCAGGCGGACTGACGCGCGATGAGCGCGCCCTGCTGGCGTACCGTGCGTTCGCCTATGTCGCCGAGTACGACGCGCTGATTGCCGACTGGTTCCGCCGCTACGACCCCGACGGCGCGCTGCCCCAGACCCTTACCCCAACCTTCCGCCTCGTACAACGCCTGCGCTACGGCGAGAACCCGCACCAGCGAGCGGCATTCTACCGCGAGCCGTTCGCACCGCGCGGCTGTATCGCGACTGCCGAGCAACTCTGGGGTAAGGAACTCTCGTATAACAATCTGCTGGACGCTGACGCTGCGCTGGAACTGGTGCGCGAGTTCGCCGAGCCTGCCTGTGCGATTATCAAGCACACCAACCCGTGCGGGGTCGCGCTGGGCGAAAGCCTCACGGAAGCGTTCCTACGCGCGTTGGAGGCGGACCCCGTGTCGGCATTCGGCGGGATTGTCGCTTGCAACCGCCCCATCGACCGTGAGGCGGCAGAGGCGATGGTCGCGCCTGGCACCTTTTTTGAGGTCATCCTCGCGCCAGAGTTCGACCCCGACGCACTGCCCCTTTTCCAAGAACGCAAGGGCTGGGGTCAGAATGTACGCCTGCTGCGCACAGGCGAGCTGCCTCCGACTGACCAGATGCGCGGCTACGCGCTGCGCAGCCTCACGGGTGGCGTGCTGTATACCGAGCGCGACACGCTGGACTGGAACCCTGACGCCCTGCAGGTCGTGACCGAGCGTATCCCCAGCGAGCAGGAGTGGCGCGATTTGCACTTCGCATGGCGCGTGGTCAAGCATGTGAAGTCGAATGCGATAGTGGTCGCCAAAGAGGGCGTTGTGCGCGGTGTGGGCGCAGGGCAGATGAACCGCGTCGGGGCGGTCAGACTCGCGCTGGAGCAGGCGGGCGAACACGCACACGGCGCAGTGCTGGCATCGGACGCCTTCTTCCCCTTCCCCGACAGCATCGAGTTGGCAGCGCGGGCAGGAATCCGCGCGATTGTGCAACCGGGCGGCTCGAAAAAAGACCCCGAAGTGATTGCCGCCGCGAACGAACTCGGCGTTGCGATGGTGTTTACGGGCATTCGCCACTTCCGGCATTAGGCCGCTGTATCTCTGCCGTTGCAGCGTCCGCTTAGGTATACTCTACCGCACACAGGACCGATGCGGAGGGAGCGATGCACTGGAACGCGAGCGCGCTGCGACAGGCGTTTTTGAGCTACTTTCAGGAAAAAGGGCACTTGCTGCTGCCCTCGGACAGCCTTGTGCCCAAAGACCCGTCGCTACTGTTCACCAGCGCGGGCATGGTGCAGTTCAAGCCTTACTTCCTGGGCGTGGCTCAGCCCCCCGCTCCGCGCGTGACCACCGTGCAAAAGTGCTTGCGTACCACCGACATCGAATCGGTCGGCGACCTGTCGCACCTGACCTTTTTTGAGATGCTGGGCAACTTCAGCTTCGGCGACTATTTCAAGCGCGAGGCAATCCTGTTCGCGTGGGAGTTTCTGACCGAGCGGCTGAAGGTAGACACCGACCGCCTGCAGTTCACTGTGTTCCAAGACGACGACGAGGCGTTCGATATTTGGCATCGCGAGGTGGGCATTCCCGAAAACCGCATCTGGCGACTGGGCGAGAAGACCAACTTCTGGCCCGCAAACGCCATTACTGAGGGTCCCAACGGTCCCTGCGGTCCCTGCTCGGAAATTTTCTACGACACGCGCCTCGACACAGGCTGCACGAACCCGAACTGCGGTCCCGCGTGCGACTGCGGGCGCTGGCTGGAGATTTGGAACCTCGTGTTTATGCAGTATGAGCGCAGCGAGGAGAACGGCAAACCGAAACTGACCCCGCTGCCGAAAAAAAACATCGACACGGGCATGGGGCTGGAGCGCACTGCCGCCGTGCTGATGGGGCTGGAAAGCCCGTTTGAGACCGATGTGTTTGAACCCATCGTGCGACGCATCGAACAGATTGCAGGTGTGCGCTACAAGCAGGGCGAGCCAACCGATACCGCCATTCGTCTGATTGCTGACCACATCCGCGCGGCGACTTTCGCAGTTGCCGATGGCGTCATTCCCCAGAACGAGGGGCGCGGCTATGTGCTGCGACGCATCATTCGCCGTGCCGTCCTGCGCGGGCAGCGCGTGCTGCACATCGAGCAGCCGTTTTTCGCCGACCTTGTGCCTGCCGTCGTCGACGCGCTGGGCGAGCAGTATCCTGAACTCGTGCAACGCCAGGACTACATCACGACGACCCTGCGCTACGAGGAGCAACGCTTCCGCCACACGGTGCAGGCAGGGCTGGCGCGGCTGGAAGAGATGCTCGCCGACGCCGAAACCCAACAGACGCGCATGCTGGCAGGCGAGCGCGTGTTTACCCTGTACGACACCTATGGCTTCCCCGTGGAGCTGACGCGCGAAATCGCTGCCGAGCGCGGCATCGCCGTCGATATGCAGGGTTTCGAGCAAGCGATGGCAGCGCAACGCCAACGCGCCCGCGAAGCAAGCGGCATCTCCGAGAAACTGTTCGTGCAAACGGGCGCGGCGCTGGCAGAACTGGCGCAGCAGACCAGCCCCACCGAGTTCGTTGGCTACGATACCCTCGCTTGCGAAGCGCAAGTGGTCGGGCTCGTGCGCGAGGGCGACCTCATCCCTGAAGCGCACGCAGGCGAGACCGTCGAGATTGTGCTGAACCGCACACCCTTCTATGCCGAGGCGGGTGGACAGGTCGGCGACACGGGCGTCATCGAATGGCACGGCGGACGCGCACAGGTGCTGGATACCCAGAAAGCGAACGACTACTACTTCCACCACGCGCGGATACTGGAAGGCACGCTGCGCCTGAACGAGACGGTGCACGCGCAGGTGGACGCCGAACGCAGGCTCGATATCCAGCGCAACCATACCGCCACGCACCTGCTGCACGCCGCGCTGCGCCAAGTGCTGGGCACGCATGTCGTGCAGGCAGGCTCGCTGGTCGCCCCTGACCGACTGCGCTTCGACTTCACACACCCGCGCGCCCTAACACCCGACGAACTGGAGCGCATCGAAGCGCTGGTGAATGAGAAGCTGCTGCAAGAGCTGGAGGTGCGCGTCTACACCGATGTGCCCATCGAAGAGGCGCGTCGGCGCGGCGCGATGATGCTGTTTGGCGAAAAGTACGGCGAGCGCGTGCGCATGGTGGAAATCCCTGGCTTCTCGCTGGAGCTGTGTGGGGGCACGCATCTGCGCAACACGGTGGAGGCGGGGCTGTTCAAGATTGTGCACGAGGGCAGCGTTGCGGCGGGCGTACGGCGCATCGAGGCGCTGACAGGGCGCGCGTTGTACCAATGGCTGCGCGAGCGTGAGCACGCCGTTCGAGCCGCTGCCGAACGGCTGCAGACTCCCGTGCCCGAACTGCCCGCCGCCATCGAACGCCTGCAACGCCAACTGAATGCGCTGCAGACCGAACTGGAGCAACTCAAGCAGCGCGCTGCTAACCAAGTGGTGGAGAGCCTCACGCCTATTGAGGTGGACGGCGTGCCTGTGGTGGCGCAGGTGGTGCAAGGTGTGGACGCGAAGTCGCTGGGCGCGGTCGCCGATCGGCTAATCCAGCGCGGGGTCGGCGTCGCCGCGCTGGGCACAACGCACGACGGCAAAGTCGCGCTGGTGGTCAAAGTCGCTCCCGAATGGGTGCAGAAAGGCATCCACGCGGGCAACCTCATCCGTCAGATCGCGCAAGCGGTCGGCGGTTCAGGCGGTGGGCGACCTGACTTTGCTCAAGCAGGCGGCAAACACCCCGAACACCTCGCCGACGCGCTGGCACAAACGCCCCAACTCGTGGCGCAACAACTGCGCGGGTAGCCCCGCCCCACTAACCCGTTCAGGTACAATCCCAGCGCTATGAAAACCGACCTACCTCGCTGGGATATGAGCGTCGTCTATCCAGGGCTCGACTCGCCTGAGTACGAGCGCGACCTGCGCAGCTTCGTACGCGCGCTGGACGAACTGGAAGGGCTGTTCGACGAGGCACAAATCGACCGCACCGACACACCGCTGAACCCTGACCTCGCAGCGGGCATCCTGGAACGCATACTGCCTCCATATAACGCGCTGAACGACCAGGCGTGGACGCTGGGTGCGTATGTGTACGCCTTCGTCTCCGTCGACTCGCGCGACGAGTTTGCGCAGGCGCGCCTCAGTGAACTGGAACGGCACACCGTGCGCCTGTCGAAACTGCACACGCGCCTGACCGCTTGGGCAGGCTCGCAGGATGTGGACGCACTCCTGGAGCGTTCCGAGCAGGCGCGTCAGCACGCCTACTGGCTGCAGCGTGCCCGCGTGATCGCCGAACACATGATGTCGCCCGCCGAAGAAGCCCTCGCAGCGGAGATGCGCCTCACAGGCAGCAGCGCGTGGAACAAACTCTACAGCAACCTCACCTCGCAGATTCAAACGACTGTAGAGATTCGCGGCGAGCGCCAGACGCTGACGATGAGTATGCTGCGCAACCTGGCAACGGACGCCGACCGCGAAGTGCGCCGCACTGCTTACGAAGCCGAACTGCGGGCGTGGGAGCAGCATGCGATGCCCATCGCCAGCGCGCTGAACGCCATCAAGGGCGAGACGAACCTGCTGATGCGCAAGCGCGGCTGGGACAGCCCGCTGCATGCCTCGCTGTTCCAAAACGCCATCGACGAGGCGACGCTGAACGCGATGCTCGAAGCCGCTTACGAATCGTTTCCCGACTTCCGCCGCTATCTGCACGCCAAAGCGCGCCTGTTGGGAGTTGAGCGGTGCGCGTGGTACGACCTGTTCGCCCCCGTGGGCAAGGAGACGCGCACTTGGAGCTTCGACGAGGCAGCGCAGTTCATCATCGAGCAGTTTGCGACCTACTCGCAGAAGCTGAGCGACTTCGCCCGACGCGCCTTCGAAGAGCGCTGGATTGACGCTCCGCCCATGCCAGGCAAGCGCGACGGCGCGTTTTGCATGCGGGTGCGTCGCGACGAATCGCGCATCCTGACCAACTACAAGCCCGTGTTCAACGGGGTGGGCACCCTCGCGCACGAGCTGGGACACGCTTATCATAACCTCTGCCTCGCCGAGCGCACTTACCTGCAACGCATGACGCCCGCGACGCTTGCCGAAACCGCCAGCATCTTCTGCAACACCATCATCGACCAAGCCGCGCTGCGCGACGCCGACCGCGACGAGCAAATCGCCATTCTGGAAGCCTCGCTCCAAGGCGTGTGCCAAGTGGTGGTGGACATCACCAGCCGCTACCTGTTCGAGAAGGAGGTCTTCGAGCGGCGTGCCGAGCGCGAGTTGAGCGCACGCGAGCTGTGCGAGATTATGCGCAACGCGCAGCTGCAGACCTACGGCGACGGTCTGGATGAAAACGCATTGCATCCCTACATGTGGGCAGCGAAACCGCATTACTACGGCGGCTTGTTCTACAACTATCCCTACATGTTCGGCTTGCTGTTCGGATTGGGGCTGTACGCGCGGTATCTGGACGATCCCGACGGCTTCCGTGCGCGCTACGATGACCTGCTCTCGCGCACGGGAATGGCGGATGCGCCCACACTGGCGGCGGAGTTCGGCTTCGACCTGCGCACGCCCGCTTTCTGGCGCAGCGCACTCGATACCGTCCGCGAAAACATCAACCGATTCGAGGCGCTGGCGCAGGGCGCATCGTAGCACTCCGCACGAAATCGGTATCAGCCTCTACCCGTTGTTCAACCGAAAGCCGTGTGGGATGAGTTCGGCAAGCGTGTAGCGCGCGACCACGCGGTCGGGCGAGACAACCCACACGGTGAACGATTCGGGCGCGTCGGCGAACTCCAGCAGCACCTGTCGGCACGCGCCACAGGGCGTTCCGCCGTCGGGAGTGCAGACCGCTGCGGCGACCAGTCGCTGCGCGCCCGCCACAATCGCGCTGAACACCGCCACCCGCTCGGCGCAGACGCTCAAGCCATAACTGGCGTTCTCCACATTACAGCCCGCAAACACGCGCCCGTCGTCGGTCAGCACCGCCGCGCCGACGGCATAGCCCGAATAGGGCGCGTAAGCGTGCGCCCGCGCCGACCGCGCCGCCTGCACTAACGCCTGCTCTGTAGGTGATAAGCTCATTCGTCGTCCCCTGCCGACTCGGCGGCGAGTTCCTCCTCGAAGATTTCCTCCATCTCGTGGGGGTCTTCGTCCATCGCCGCGCTCATCTCGCGCATGAAACGGCGCATGGTCTTCGGGTCGTCAGGGTCGCCCGCGAACTCCATGCTGTCGGCGAGGTCGTCGAGCATCTGGTCTTCGGTGCGCAGTCGCGCCACGCGCGAGACAAGTCGCTTCGATTCCATTGCCCCACACACAGGGCATGCCTGCGGCTCGTCCCGCTGGGCAATGGGCAGCAATTTCGTAAACCGCTTCCGACACTTCAGACAGCGATACTCGTAGAGCGGCATCAGCTCATCACCTTCTGTAGCGTCTCCTTGAGGACGCTTGCTGAAGTTTGCAGGGCGGCGCGCTCCTCGTCGGAGACACCGATTTCGATGACTGCCTCGACGCCCTTGCGCCCGACGCGCGTCGGCAGCGAGAAGCACACCTCACTGATGCCCAGCGCACCCGTCTGCAAAGTCGATACGGGCAGCACCTGATGCTTGTCCAGCGCAACCGCGTTCACCACCTGCGCGATGGAGACGCCCACTGCGTAGCCCGCGCCTCCCTTGAGACGGATCGCCTCCGCACCTGAATTCTTCGTGCGCTCGAAGATGGCGTCCATCGCTTCTTTGCTGTAGCCGGGGTAGTCCTTGAGCGGCACGCCTGCAATAGTCGCGCAACTCCAGATGGGCACCATCGAATCGCCGTGTTCGCCCAGAATCAGCGCGTCTACATCGGTTGCCGCCACGCCGAAATGCTCCGCCAAAAACGAACGGAAGCGGCAGGTGTCCAGCACGGTGCCCAGCCCAATCACGCGCTCGGCAGGCAGCCCCGACTCCTTGACCGCCAAGTAGGTCAGGATGTCCACGGGGTTCGAGACAACTAAGAGGATCGCGTCGTCGGCGAGCGCGACGCCTTTTAGGTTGCCCAGAATCTCGCGGAACAGCCCGACATTGCGGTTGATAAGTTCCAGTCGGCTTTCGTCGGGGCGCCGGCGCAAGCCTGCGGTGATGATGACCATGTGTGCGCCCTCGAGATCGGCGTAGTCGCCTGCACGGAATCGGATGGGTTGCGAATATGCCGCGCCGTGCCGTAGGTCTAACGCTTCGCCTTCGGCAGCGTCGCGGTTCACATCCAGCAGCACGACTTCCGAGACCGCACCGATAAGTTGCAACGCGAACGCGGCATTCGAGCCGACGCGCCCGCCACCACCAACGATTCCTACCTTCATCGTGTTTACCTCCCTATATCGAGGCGTTTTGCGAATGCCCATAGTTCGTCGGGGTCGCCCGACGCTTACAACAACGGAAACTGCTCCAGAAAGCGCAAATCGTTCTCCAGAAACAGGCGCAGGTCGTCCACGCCGTACTGAAGCATCGGAATGCGCTCGATGCCCAGCCCGAACGCGAAGCCGCTGTAGCGTTCTGTATCGATGCCGTAGCGCTCCAGGATGTTGGGATGGATTAGTCCTGCGCCGCCGAGCTCGAGCCAGCCACCTTTCCACCAGATGGCGAAATCCACCCCTGGCTCTACGAACGGGAAGTAGTCGGGTCGGAAGCGCACCCGCACCTCTGCACCGAACATCAGTTGGGCGAACTGCGTCAGCACGCCCTTCAGGTGCGCCATGCTGACCCCTTCGTCTACCATGAAGGCGTCCACTTGGTGGAAGGTATGCGAGTGGGTGGCGTCTACATTCTCGTAGCGATAGCACCTGCCGATGATGGCGATTCGGAGTGGCAGGCTCCGCTCGCCGCGTTGCAATTGCTCGAAGATGCGCCCCTGAATCGAGGTGGTCTGGGTGCGCAGCAGGTAGCCTGGTGCGATGTGGAACGAGTTCTGTTCGTCCATCGCGGGGTGGTCATCGGGGTAGTTCAGTGCGCCGAAGTTGTATTCAAAGCGTTCCAAGTCGTACCCCTCGACAAACTCGAAGCCCAGTCCGATTAGTGCGCGTTTGACCCGCTGCATGGTCAGCGTTAGCGGGTGCAGGCGTGCGGGGCGCAGGGGCGTTCCAGGCAAGGTGATGTCCAGTCGCTCGGCTTCGATGCGCTGGGCGAGTTCCGCCTGCTCCAGTGCGGCGCGTCGCTCGGCAAAGAGCCGCTCCAAGTGTTCGCGGGCGGTGTTCACCTGCTGACCAAACTGGGGTCGCTGTTCGGGGGGCAGGGTCCCCAGTTGGCGCAGCAGTTGCCCGATAACGCCTTTACGCCCCAAATAGCGCGTTTCCACCGCCTGCAAATCGGCGGTGGTGTGCGCTTGCGCAATCGCGCGTTCCGCTTCCTCCAGAATCGTCTGGATGTTCTCCACGGTGACGCTTATGCGCTGGGGCGCACAGATTCCACGAGCATGCGGAACGCTTCGGGGTCGCGCACCGCCATCTCCGCAAGTTGCTTGCGGTTCACCGCAATGCCACGCACTGTAAGCGCGTGGATGAACTCGTGGTAGCGCATTCCGTGCATGCGGCATGCGGCGTTGATACGGGTGATCCATAGGCGTCGGAAGTCGCGCTTGCGTTGTCGCCTATCGCGATAGGCGTAGTGCAGCGACTTCATCACCTGCTCATTCGCCTTGCGGAACAGGCGGCTCTTCGCGCCGTAATAGCCTTTCGCGAGTCTCAGAATCTTTTTGTGGCGACGGCGGGTCACCGTACCGCCTTTTACTCGTGCCATACCAATCTCCTCCTTACCTGCCTGCCAATAGGCGATTGACGCGCCGATACTCGCCTTTGAAGAGTTCGTCTTCCAAGTCGAGTCGGCGTTTGCGTGCGGGCGACTTACTCAGGAACAGGTGGCTGTTCCCGGCTTTCTTGTGCATCAGTTTGCCCGTCGCAGTGCGCTTGAAGCGCTTGGCGGCTGTCTTGCTCGTCTTCATTTTTGGCATGCGTTGAACCTCCTTCGGCAGGCGGCGTTTTCGGTTTTGCCGCGGGCTTTTTGGCAGGCGCAATCACCATCGTCATCTGCCTGCCTTCGATTGTTGGCGGCCTTTCGATAACGCCGTAATCCTGCACAGCGTCTGCAATCTTACGCAGCACCGCTTCGCCCGCTTGGGGGCGTTCGAACTCGCGACTGCGAAAGATGACGACGAATTTTACCTTATTGCCCTCCTGCAGGAACTCGATCGTGTTGCGAATCTTGGTTTCGATGTCGTGTGCGCCGATAACAGGGCGCAGGCGAAGTGTCTTGACCTCGCCGCCTTTCTGCTTCTTCTTGGCTTCCCTTGCCAGCTTCTCTTGCTCGTAGCGGTACCGCCCGTAGTCCAAAATCTTGCACACGGGCGGGTTTGCGTTCGGCGCAACTTCTACCAGGTCCAAGCCCCGTTCTTGGGCGATCTTCAGGGCGCGCCGGAGGGGCATAATGCCCAACTGCTTCCCATCCGTATCGATGACCCGCACCTCGCGGGCGCGGATTCGGTGGTTGACCCTCAGTTCCTTTTGAATGGCTCCCTCACCCTCACTTTATTGGTCTACTCAATCAGCGTCTGCCCGAGCACGCGCAGGATGTCTTCCATCACTTCGGGCGCGAAGCCCTCCTCGGCGTAGCGGATGATGCCCTTCTTGTCCACGATATACATCGTGGGGAAGGCTTTCACGCGGGCACGACGCATCACTTCCTGCTCGTTCGGCGGGACGACGATGGTGTAGGTCATCTTGTTCTGCTCGACGAACGCGCGCACTTCGTCGGGCGTACCCGAATCGAGCGCGACGCCCACCACCACCAACCCACGGCTGCTATACTTGTCGTGCAGCTCCTGCAGGTAGGGAATTGCCGCGCGACACGGTCCGCACCAAGTCGCCCAAAAGTCTACCAGGTACACCTTATCCTGCTTGCCGCCCAGCTTGACCTCCTTACCGTTGAGGTCTTTGAAGGTCATCTCGGGCATCTTCTGCCCGACGCGCAACTGCGCACTCGACGGCATCGTCGCATACAAGATCAGCGCTATGCCCAACAGTGCTATCGGTAGCAGATATCGTCTCATCATCGCCTCCGCAACCTATTATACCATGCATAGCATACGCGGAATTCAAGTCGGTTTGCAGGAAACTCGCGTTGCGTGGAGAAATCTCACGACGGAGGTACAACGACGATGGCGCGACCAGTGACTTTGTTTACAGGGCAGTGGGCAGACTTGCCCCTTGAAACGATGGCGCAGAAAGCGAAGGAGTTCGGCTACGACGGGCTGGAGTTGGCGTGCTGGGGCGACCACTTCGATGTTGAGAAAGCCCTCACGCAGGACGGCTACTGCGAATCGCGCTGGGAGATTCTGGGGCGATATGGCTTGAAGTGCTTCGCGATTAGCAACCACCTTGTGGGGCAGGCGGTATGCGACCCGATAGATGAGCGACACAAGGCGATTTTGCCCGCGCGTGTGTGGGGCGACGGCAACCCAGAGGGCGTGCGCCAACGCGCCGCAGAGGAGATGAAAAACACTGCCCGCGCCGCACGCAAGTTCTTCAACTGCGCACCCGACGAAGTGAAGCGCCAACTCACACGCGTGGTGGTCAACGGCTTCACAGGCAGCAGCATCTGGCAGTATCTCTACTCGTTCCCGCCTAACCCACCTGACCTTGTGGAGAGAGGCTTCGCCGACTTTGCCGCGCGCTGGAAACCGATTCTGGATGTGTTCGAGCAAGAGGATGTCTACTTCGCGCTGGAGGTGCATCCGACGGAAATCGCCTACGACATCGTTACGGCGGAGCGCGCCATCGAGGCGGTGGACGGGCACCCGCGCTTCGGCTTCAACTACGACCCCAGCCATCTGGGCTACCAAGGCGTGGACTATGTGGCATTCATCCGCCGCTTCCGCGACCGCATCTTCCATATGCATGTCAAAGATGTCTGGTGGTCGGAGACGCCGCGCTTGTCAGGCGTCTTTGGCGGGCATCTGAACTTTGGCGACTCGCGGCGGTACTGGGACTTCCGCTCGCCGGGGCGCGGCTCGATCGACTTCGAGGAGATTATTCGCGCGCTGAACGAAATCGGCTATCAGGGACCACTCTCGGTCGAATGGGAAGATAGCGGGATGGATCGCGAGCATGGCGCGCGTGAGGCGTGCCAGTTTGTGCGCCATCTCGATTTTGAGCCGTCGCGCGTGGCGTTCGACGCCGCCTTCGAGCGCAGGTAGGCACGAGCCTGCCCCACTGGCGTGAACGCGCTCTCCTCGGGTTAGGCACAAGCGGCTGGCTTCAACCAGTCCCGCCTACGAGCAGCGGTGCGAACTGCAGGTGCTGGGGCTGGAAGGACTGTTCAACCTCGTCGCGATTGAGGACGAGGTGGGCGTAGGCAAGCCACACCCAGCAATCTTCAAGCAAGTGCAGCGTCAGTTGGGGCTGCCCCACAAGCACATCCTGTTTGTGGGCAACTCGTGGGCGCACGATGTGCTGGGGGCGTTGAATGCGGGCTGGGTCGTGGCGCACACGCAACCGAATATCGCATAGGGAGAGTAGGTATCCTATTCCGTAATGGCGAGTTATCGGCTTTCGCAGGTGGCGGAGTTGGTGCAAGGCGTCGTGCGGGGCGACCCTGACTTGACGATCAGCGCGGTGGGCGGGCTGGACGATGTGCCCGCAGGCGGGCTGACCTTCGCGGAAGATGCTCGTCGCCTGCAGGACGCCCTCCAGACACCTGCCGCTGCGATTTTGACCAAGCCGACGCTGGAGTTGCCCAGCGGTACGGGCAAGGCGTTCCTGCTGCACCCGCATCCGCGCCTCGCATGGGCGAAAATCCTCGCGCTCTACAGCCCGTTCCAGCACCCCGCGCCAGGCATCCATCCGACGGTTGTGATGGGCGACGGATGCGAACTCGGCGACGAGGTGTGCCTGATGCCCTATGTCGTGGTGGGCAACGGCGTTCGGATCGGGCATCGCGTGCGCGTCTACCCATTCTGCTACATCGGCGACGAGTGCGACATCGGCGACGATACCGTGCTGTACCCGCATGTGGTGCTAATGCCGCGTGTGCAAGTTGGCAAGCGGGTGATTATCCACCCTGGCGCGGTGATTGGTGGCGACGGCTACGGTTATGTGCAGCACGAAGGCGTTCACCACAAAATCCCCCAAATCGGGCGCGTAGTGATTGAAGACGATGTGGAAATCGGCTGCAACACCACGATTGACCGCGCCACCACAGGCGAGACGCGCATCGGCAAAGGTACGAAGATTGACAACCTCGTGCAGGTGGCGCACAATGTGCGGGTCGGCGAACACTGTCTGCTGGTCTCGCAGGTGGGGATCGCGGGCAGCTCCACGCTGGGGCATCATGTGATTCTGGCAGGGCAGGTCGGCGTCAAAGACCATGTGCAGATTGGCGACAATGTGGTGGTGGGGGCGCAGGGGGGCGTCTCCAAGAGTCTGCCCCCCAACGGCGTCTACTGGGGCACGCCCGCCATCCCGCATCGCGAGTGGCTGCAGGTGCTGGCGCACCTTTACAAGCTGCCCGAACTTGCCAAGCGCGTCGACGAGTTAGAGAAGCGGCTGCGCGAGCGGTAGGGGGCTCACCACCACTCCCAGCCTTTGCGGTACGGTCTGCGGATAAACTCATCTGCCTTGCGCGTGTTGGTGACGCGCCCTTCCTTGCCGTCATAGTAGAGTTTTTCGCCTGCACGGAACGCTGCGTTGCCCAGCAGCACCGCTTCGGTCAACGTCGCCGCGTACTCGAAGTTGCTGTAAGTCGGGCTGCCCGTCTTGCACGCCAGAATCCACTCCTCGTAGTGCCCTGGCGAAGTGGGCAGCGTGCGGGTGGTCAGCTGGAAGCCTTCGAACTTCTCCTTTGGGTACAGGCGGTACTCGCGGGCATGGATGAAGTAGAACGCGCCCTTCTCGCCGATGCAGATGACGCCGTTCGGCGCGAGACCTCGCTCGCCCACCAGCGCGGGGTCGGGCTTGAGACCGCCGTCGTACCAGTAGAGCTTCACGGGCGGCTGGTTGCCCCGTGCGGGGAACTCATAAATCGCGCGGCTGGCTTTCGGTCCCGATTCGGGCATGCGCGGGGAGCCTTCCATCTCCACGCTGAGGGGCAGCCCCAAGTCCAGCGCCCAGTACGCCGTGTCAATGATGTGGCAGCCCATGTCGCCCAGCGCGCCCGTGCCGAAGTCCCACCACCCGCGCCATGCGAACGGGTGATAGCCGTCGTGGTAGGGGCGCTCAGGCGCAGGACCCAGCCACAGGTCCCAAAATAAGTAGGGCGGTACAGGCTTGGAGCCTGCGGGTCGCTCGATGCCCTGCGGCCAAATCGGGCGGTCGCTCCACGCATGCACCTCGCGCACCGCGCCGATGACGCCCGACCGCAGCACCTCCACGGCGATGCGCAGCGGCTCGCTGGAGTGTGCCTGATTGCCCATCTGGGTGGCGACTTTCGCCTTGCGCGCCGCCTCACGCACCTGACGCGCTTCCCACGGGGTATGCACCAACGGCTTCTCACAGTAAACATGCTTGCCCATCTGCAGCGCGAGCATCATGGGCAGCGCGTGTGTGTGGTCAGGCGTGCTGATGACCACCGCGTCGATGTCTTTCTGGCGATCGAGCATCCGCCGATAGTCTGTCCACAACCGCGCGTTGGGGAACACCTTCGCCGCGTTCGCCAGGTTGTTCAAGTCCACATCGCACAGGGCGACGATGTTCTCGCTGGCGACGCCGCGCAGGTTGTCCCACCCGCGCCCGCCAACGCCAATCACTGCAATGTTCAACTTATCGTTGGGCGACTGCCCCTTGCCCCAGCTCCTTAACACCAGCAGTCCTGCGCCTGCGCTTAGGCTCTGCTTCAGAAACTCACGCCGCGTCGTCTTCCGTTCCATAGCGGCGTGCCCGATTCGCGACGCCTGCCTCAATTCCTGCAAGGTATACTTTGCGCTCGAAGCGTTGCGACTTCCGAAATCGCTTGGGCTATGGACGGCGCTGTTTGGGCTGGCGTTCGGCGTGCGGCTGGTGGGCATCAGATGGAGCCTGCCGAACGCGGAACGCCACTATTCCTATCACCCCGACGAGTGGCTGGTGCTGCTGGCGAGCTACTTCGTGATTAACCCCTACGCAGGCGAGTTCCTGCCAGGCTTTTACAACTACGGCACGCTGCCGATGTATCTTTGGAGCCTGTGGCTACACTGGCTCAGCGCGGTGGGGGTGATTGACCGCCTGCCCGAAAACGCGACTCCCGCGCAGATTGCCGAGTTGCGAGCGCAGTTGTATCTGTGGGCGCGTGTGCTGGTCGCGCTGCTGGGTGCGGGCACGGCGGTTGTTGTCGGGCGCACCGTCGCGCAGGTCGCAGGCATCGGCGCAGGGGTGGTCAGTGCGCTGGCGATGGCGTTCGCGCCCGCCTTCGTCGTGCATAGCCGCTTCATGACCGTCGATGTGCCCACGACCTTTTTCGTTGCGCTCGCGTTCCATCAGGCGGTTGCGCTCCATGCAGCGCCGCGCCCGATGCGCACGCTGCTGTGGGGCGCGTTCTGGGCGGGATGCGCGGCGGGCAGCAAATACAACGCGGGGCTGGCATTGCTCGCGCCGCTGGTGGGGCTGTGGCTGCTGCCGAACTTGCCCGTCGCGAAGCGTCTGCTCGGCAGTGGGGTGGCGGTGGGCGTTGCGGGGCTGACCTTCCTGATTGTGTGCCCAGGCGTGTGGGCAGACTCCGCGCGGTTCTGGGCGAACTTCTGGTACGAGGTGCGCCATGTGGGGCAGGGGCATGGCGAAATCTTCACCGACACGGGGCTGGGCTGGCTGTATCACCTCAAGCCGAACCTGAGTACGGGCTTTGGCGCGGTGGGGCTACTTGCCAGCGCGGTCGGCTGGGCGTTGCACGCGCGGGATCGGGTCTGGTGGGGCGTGCTGGTGGCGTCGCTGGCGTACTACCTGCTGATTGGCGCAGCGGAGGTGCGCTTCCTGCGCTACACCTTCCCGCTGTTTCCGCTGTTGGCGATGGGGGTGGGGTTGCTAATGAATCCCCCCTCACCCCGACCCTCTCCCCCCTTACAAAGGGTGGAGAGGGAGAACTTAGCGGGCGGGGCAAATCCCCCCTCACCCCAACCTTCTCCCCCCTTGCGAAGGGAAGAGAGGGCGGGCGTTTTCCCCCTCTCCCGCTCAGCGGGAGAGGGGGACACAGGGGGTGAGGGCTACAGAAAAATCCTCACTCGCGCCCTCGTCGTCGCCGCACTTGCCTGGCAACTGCTCAGCGCGGCGTCGCTTACCGCCTGCATGGTGCGTCCCGACGCACGCGACCAAGCAGCGCAGTGGGCGCGGGCGACCCTGCCCGAAGGCGCGCGGATCGGCTTCCCTACCGTGCCGTGGTTCTACACGCCGCCGCTGTTTGCGGAAATCGGCGAGTTGCGCTGGCAAGACAGGCTGGCGGCGGCGCAGCAGGCGACCCGCTATCGGCTGATTCCGCTCGCCCCACCCGAATGGAACGCCGAAGCCCTGCAGGCAACGCTACCTGAATACCTTATCATCAGCGAGTTCGAGTCGCGCGATGTCGCCCGCATCGGACGCGCCGACTACCAAGCCTTCATGCGTATCGTGGAGGCACGCTACACGCTTCTGCGCACCTTCGAGAACGAACCGCCCCTGCTGGGACGACAAGCAGGTATGCCGCACGATTTGTTGTATATCTGCCCGAGGGTGTTTGTCTACCGCCTGCGCGGTGAGTAGGGGTATACTCGCGAATACTGCCTATGGGAAGCGCGAAGGAAACGGCGCGGTGGACGGAAGTGATTGAGGCGATTATGCACGCGAATGGGGGCGTCGCCTCGCTGGGACTGCTTTACCACCAGGTATACTTCCCCCTATGAGCGACACGCGCAAGTTGCGGCTGGGGCTGCCCAAAGGAAGCCTGCAGGAGGCGACCTTCGCGCTGTTCCGCAAGGCAGGCTGGGATTTCCGTATCCCGTCGGGGCGTTCCTATGAACCCATCTCGGACGACGCCGAACTGGACGCCATCCTGCTGCGCCCGCAAGAGATCCCCCTCTATGTGCAGGACGGCATCCTCGACGCGGGCATCACGGGCTACGACTGGGTGCAAGACTGCAACGCCGATGTGCATGAGGTGCTGGAGCTGCAATACTCCAAAAACACGCGCAACCCGATCCGCGTGGTGGTCGCCGTCCACAATGACGCGCCGTTCCAAAGCATCCACGACCTGCAGGGCAAGCGCATCGCGACCGAGTATGTGCGCCTGACCGAGCGCTACCTGCAGCAGCACGGCGTACAGGCGCATGTGGAGTTCTCGTGGGGCGCGTGCGAGGTGAAAGTGCCCAACCTTGTGGACGCGATTGTGGTCAACACCGAGACGGGCAGTTCGCTACGAGCGCACAATCTGCGCATTCTGGATGTCATCTTGCACTCCACCACGCGCCTAATCGCCAATCACCAAGCATGGCAAGACCCGTTCAAGCGCGACAAGATCGAGAGTATTGCGCTGATGCTACAGGGCGCGCTGAACGCGGGGCGGCTGGTCGGGCTGAAAATGAATGTCCACGAGTCGTGCTTGGACGCCGTACTGAGCGAGTTGCCCGCATTGCGCAAGCCGACGCTATCGCCGCTGAGCGATAAAGGCTGGTACGCAGTCGAGACCATTTTGGACGAGAGCCAGGTGCGCGAGATAATTCCTCGCTTGCGTAAAGCGGGCGCAGAGGGGCTGGTGGAATATCCGTTGAACAAGGTGATTCCCTAAGCCGTGTAGCCGTCCGACTTGCAAGTCACCACCCCGCGGCGTAGGGCTTCTCCCCCATACGCCGCGAAGGAGACCTGCTGTTTCGGTTGAGACTCGAGCGCCATCACAGCAGGTTATACCGCATGAACGGGCGCACGCCTCACAGCGATGCGATGAAGTCGGCGATTGCGTTGGGCGCGGCGGTGTCGAACCCGACGACATCGAGCATGCCCGCGTCGTTCGGGTCGGCAATCGAGAAGCCCGTAGACGCCATGCCGACCACCACAAGCTTGGCGGGGATGCCCATCCGCTCGCGGTACTGCCACAGCGCCTCGACAGGATGCACATCGCCCGCCCAAGTCTCGTTGTCGGTGTAGACGACGAACGCATCCGCCTCAACGCTGTGGCGCATCGCCCACAGCATCGGCTGTGCGCAGTCGGTCGCGCCGAACTGCACTGTGCGGTACAGCTCCAGTGCGCTCTCGAGGTTCCTGAAGTGTCGGCGCGACGCCTCGCGTAGCTTCTCCGTGAACAGCACGATGCGCACATTCGGCTCGACGGCGTTCGTGATGGTCGCCATCGCGGCGGCGGCGAACGCACAGGTCAAGCCCGCAATGCCCGACACATTCCAGTAGCCCATCGAGCCCGACACATCCAGCGCCAGCACGATGCGCTTGCCCGTCGACGGCACATTCCCGAAGGTGATGCGATACGCCTCCTCCAGCGCGTCGACGACGGCTGGGATTGGCGTCCAGGCGGTCTTGGCGCGTGCGCCCGACCCGCGGCGGTAGGTCACCAGCGCTGCCAGCACGCCCAGCGGGTGGATGCGCGCCTTCTGCAGTCGCTCGGTGTCTGTGAGCCGTTCGATCACCATGCGCGCCCACTCGTCGGGCTTGTTGCCCCGCGCTCCGATGGCTCCAAGGCGCGTCATCGTCGCCAAGTTGCGCAGCATGGCGGTCATGGGCATCTCTTCCAGCAGCGCGCGCCAGACCTCCGCCGAGCGCAGGTACTCGGTCGGCACGACCTCGCGCGGGAGCCGATGCTCGCGAATCAGGCGCGCAGCGTCCGCCTCGCTCAGCTGACGGCTGCGCAGTTGCTCGATTGCCTCAAGGTACTCGGACACCTCAGCGGGCAGCAGGTCGGCGTCGAGCGTGCGCTGCGTGATGTAGCGGAACAGCGCGCTGCGCTCAGGCGTGCTGGGCTTTGGGTGCGCCACGCGCAGGATGTCGCGATGTGTCCAGCCCCTGCGGTTCTGGTACTTGGTCAGCTGGTACGCCAGCTCGCGCAGGTCGCGCCTGTCGTACCACTGCCCGACCAGTCGGCGCAGCCCGCGTCCCCAGCCGCGCAGCTCCGACGCATAGTCCACGAACGCCAGCAGGTGCGAACCCGTGCGCACGATGCGGTCGAAGTATTCGGGCACGAGTTGGCGCACCTCGCGACCGCCGTAGCTGGCGGCGATTGCCAGCAGGAAAATCGCAGGGTCGTTCTTGTAGGCGCGCCCGCTCCAGCTAATCTCCGCCGCGCGCGACAGCACATAGCGCGGCTCCTCCGTCAGCAGGTCAATCGCGTTCACCGCGTTCTCCAGCGTCAGGCGCGGCTCGCCCACATAGTAGGTTCCCCCCTCCGTACCGAGAATCAGGAACCGATCCAGTTGCTGCTTCGGATCAATCAGGTAGGCGTAGCCCCCTGCGTTATTGCGCACCTGTCCGTCCAGCCGTCGCGTCATCTGTCCTGACAGTGAGACCCTTCGGAGTAGCATAACTATCCCCTCACAATGAGCAGGCTGCTGGGAAAATTTTGCGGACGCGAGTCGTGGCAGACGATAACCGTCCGTCAGCGTCCCAGCAGCCGAGTCGGTCGCCGCCGAACAAAAGTTGGGCACGGACTACATCGCGACCAAGCGATAACCGTACCCTGCGGCTCGGCGACAACCGACGAAGTTGCGCGATAGCACAGGCGTGGGAATCCCCCAACAAACAAGCATAGTGTGGATGCGTATCCTCCCCGCTACCGCATCACGCCCACAGTATACCCGACAGGGCGTGGGGCGGGTCAAGGGGTGGAGTATAATTCCCCTGCTATGCGGCTTGTCGGGATACTGGTCTCCATCGCGATACTGGGCGTGCTGATGGTGGTGTGGCTGTATTACGGCACGGGTGGCGCGTCGTCTGGTGGGGGCGCGTCCAACCCTGCTGCGCCGCCGCCCGCCAGTCGCGTCGGCGAGGTGCGCCAAGCCGCCGAAAGCGTCGAGTGCCGCAACAACCTCAGCCAAATCCGCGCCGCCATCCAAATGCGCACCACCACCGACGAGACCTACCCCGCCAGCCTGAACGAACTGGGACTGCCCGCCAGCATGCTGGTGTGCCCTGTCTCGCAGCAGCCCTACCAGTACGACCCCACCACAGGGCAAGTGCGATGCACGACGCCTGGGCATATGCGCTACTGAATCACCAGTCGTCGTAGTAGAAGCGTCGTCGCCCGTAGAGGAGGCGCGTAGGTCCACCCATCAACTTGATGGTCAGAAAGCCCGCCACAAAACCGCCGATGTGCGCCAAGTATGCCACGCCTGGGTTATACACCAGAAACTGCGACACGAACCAGACAATCAGGAAAAAGATGGCGGGCACCTCTACGAAAGTGATAATCACGAACCACAGCACGCAATCGATACGCGCGTGCGGAAACAGCAGCATATACGCGCCCATCACGCCCGCAATCGCGCCACTCGCGCCCACCACAGGGATTGGCGACGCC
>Ga0197143_1001394_pt1 | contig 20371 bp, 17 predicted proteins | sample GBS70_MetaG_FD_148603 | JGI IMG/M metagenome (GOLD analysis project Ga0197143, IMG submission 148603) | Sediment microbial communities from Great Boiling Springs, Gerlach, Nevada, United States - GBS 70_MetaG | ecosystem: Environmental > Aquatic > Thermal springs > Hot (42-90C) > Sediment...
TTTATCAACCAGACCAAGTTTATAAGAAACATAAGCTGCTGCGCTTGCACCTGTCCCACAGGCTAAGGTTTCTGCTTCAACTCCTCTTTCGTAAGTTCTAATTTTTAAATATTTTTTTCCCTCTTCCACTAATTCTACAAAATTTACATTCGTTCCTGCAGGCTTAAACATTTCATGATATCTTATTTTAGGACCTATTTTTTCTACCGGTGCTGACTCTATATTATCCCAAAAAATAACTACATGAGGAACTCCGGTATTTACAAAATGTGCCATAAACCAATCATAATCAGTTCTTATAACAAAATAAAGTCTCAAATCTTTCGGAGAAGTTAAAGCAACTTTTACTCTTTTTCCTTTAACCTCAGCATAAATAAGACCAGCTTTGGTTTCAAAATAAAAGGGGCTTTTAAAAAGCCCAAGTTCTTCAACCAGCCTTGCAACACATCTTGCTCCATTTCCACACATTTCAGCTTCACTTCCATCTGAATTAAAAAATTTCCAAGAAAAGCTTGCAGAGGTGGTGCTTGACTTTTCTAATAAAATAAAACCATCTGCTGAAATAGAAAATTTTGGTCTGCAAAGTTTCTTAGCGAGAATTTTCCCTTCTTCTGAAGTTAATTTTTTTTCAAAATTAAAAAAAATTATGAAATCATTTCCTGAAGCAGAAAGTTTATAAAATGGCTGATCCTTTATTTTTTGAAATAAATTGTCTAAATTTTCATCCATCAAAATTAAAGTTTAGCAAACCTTTAAAATTTTTCAAAACTATATTTTTAAAAAAACTTTTTTTGCATCTTCAAAAGAAAAAAATTCATAAAACTGAGCCTTACCAATCTTTTTAAGAAGAACCATAGTTAATTTCCCTTTCCATACCTTTTTATCTTTAGAAAAATGAAAAATCAGCTTTGAAGGATCTAAATTAGAAGATAGATGAGAAAATTCATAGGGCATATCAAGTGTTTTAAGAAGTTTGATTAATGGTTCTGAAACACTTTCTTCAGCAATTCCTAAAATTTCTGAAATTTTTGCTTCAGCAACCATTCCTACAGCTACTGCAAGCCCATGAGGCACATTATAATTAAGTTCAGTTTCTATGGCATGCCCTATGGTATGCCCAAAATTGAGAATTCTTCTTAAGTCTTTTTCTTTTTCATCCTTAGAAACTACGTAAGCTTTTGCTGAACAGCTTTCAAAAATTATATATTCAAGATCCTGAGAATTTAAATTATAGAGCTCTTTACCTTTTTTTAAGAGAAACTCAAAAAGTTTTTTCTTTAAAATACATCCATATTTAATAACCTCTGCAAGTCCGTTTTTTATTTCTTCTGTAGGAAGACTCTTTAAAATCAAAGGATCTATGTAAACCTTTGCTGGTTGATAGAAAGTGCCTATTAAATTTTTCCCTTCAGGAAGATCAACCCCTGTTTTTCCCCCAACCGAGGAGTCAACTTGAGCAAGAAGGGTGGTAGGAATTTGAATATAGGGGATTCCTCTTAAATAAATACTTGCAAGAAATCCAGCTATATCCCCAACTACACCTCCTCCTAAAGCTATAATCATATCTTTTCTATCAAAATTTTTTTGAATAAGCGCTCTTGCAAGAGAAATAACTGTGTCTATGTTTTTTGAAGCCTCCCCTGCAGAAAAAGAAAAAATTTCTGCTTTTATTTTACTTTTCTCAAGTTTTTTATATAGTCTTTTAGCATAAAGATTTTCAACAATATGATCTGTAATTATAGCAATTTTACCAAAATTAAAATTTTCTTTCAAATCGCGAGAAATATCCTCAAAAATATTTTCTTTAATTACAATTTCATAAGGGGGTTTAGTTTTTACTTTAAGGATTTTCATTTTAGAGACTTAAGAAATTTTTTGACTTCCTTAGGTGCCTTTTTTCCTTTATCTCCTACAATTTTTACAATAGCACTTCCTATAATTATGGCATCTGTATAAGGAGAAAGCATTTTTACATGTTCTGGCTTAGAAATACCAAAGCCTACAGCAACAGGGATTAAAGATTGGTTTTTAACAATTTTTAATCTTTCAACTACATCCTCAGGAAGTTTATCTCTTGCTCCAGTAATTCCTGTTAAAGAGACATAATATAAAAATCCAGAAGACTTTTTGGCAATTTTTTTAATTCTTTCTTCTGAAGAAGTGGGTGCTGCTAAAAAGATGGTAGCAAGACCTTTTCCTTTATTTACTTTAAGCCAAGGATTAGCTTCTTCAATAGGGAGGTCAGCTATTATAAAACCCGAAAGACCAGAAGCTAAAGCACTTTTAACTGTTTTTTCTAAGCCAAAACGATAAATGATGTTATAATAAGTCATACAAACTATGGGAATGGGATACTCCCTTTGATAGAATTTTTCTATAAATTCAAAAAATGCGGAAAAATTAGGTTTATTTTTTAAAGCCCTAAGCACAGCCTTTTGAATAGTTGGACCATCTGCAACAGGATCAGAAAATGGAAATCCAAGTTCTATGCAAGCAGGTTCTACTTCAGCAAGTTCCCAAAGAATAGCAGAGGTAGTTTCTAAATCTGGATCCCAGCAAGTTATATAGGGAATAAATGGGATATCTCCCTTTTCTTTTAAATTTCTTATGCGTTTTTCTATTAATTTAGCTCCTTTTTTCATAATGTTTTTTTATTTTTTTCAAAATATTCTTTTACAGCCATTACATCTTTATCTCCTCTTCCTGAAAGATTTACAACTACTATGCTTCCCTTAGGAATTTCTTTAGCAATTTTTATTAGATAAGCTATAGCATGGGCTGGTTCAAGTGCAGGGATTATACCTTCTAACTCGGAAAGGATTTGGAAAGCGGATAAAGCTTCTTCATCTGTAACTGAGACGTATTCTGCCCTTTTAATTTCTTTAAAATAAGAATGTTCAGGCCCTACACCTGGATAATCAAGGCCTGGAGCAATAGAATGAGCCCCCTTTATTTGCCCTACTTTATCTTGTAAAAGATAACTTAACATACCGTGAAGTACTCCTGGTTCTCCAACAGATAATGTTGCTGAATGATAATCTGTATTTAATCCGTGTCCTCCCGCCTCAACTCCTATAAATTTTACTTCTTTATTTTTAAAAAAGGGATAAAAAATGCCCATAGCATTTGATCCACCACCCACACACGCTATAATTATATCAGGAAGCCTCCCTTCTTTTTTAAGTATTTGTCTTTTTGTTTCTATACCTATAATACTTTGGAAATCTCTCACTATTGTAGGATAGGGATGAGGACCTACTACTGAACCTATTACATATAAAGTATTTCTAACATTTGTAACCCAGTCTCTTAGAGCTTCATTTATAGCATCTTTTAAGGTTTGAGTTCCAGAATAAACAGGTATAACTTCTGCCCCTAAAAGTTTCATCCTAAAAACATTTAAAGCCTGTCTTTCAGTATCTTTGGCACCCATATAAACTACACATTTCATATTAAGAAGAGCACAAGCTGTAGCAGTAGCAACTCCATGCTGACCTGCTCCGGTTTCAGCAATAATACGTTCTTTACCCATTTTTTTGGCAAGAAGAACTTGTCCAATTGTATTATTAAGTTTGTGAGCCCCTGTATGTAAAAGATCTTCTCTTTTAAGATAAACTTTTATATGTCCTCCTAAGTATTTGGAAAAATTTTCGGCATAATAAAGAGGAGTTGGTCTGCCTGCATATTCCTGAAGTAAATTTTTCCATTCTTCCCAAAAAGATTTATCTTTTTTAATTTGAAAATAAGCTTTTTCTAACTCATATAAAGCTGGGATGAGTGTTTCAGGAACAAAACGTCCACCAAATTTCCCAAAATAGCCCTTTTTATTAGGAAGCTTCATAATATTTTCCAATATAAAACCATTTCCAATTAAAGCAAGTTCTTTATATTAAAGCACCTATTAAAATCTTCCGAAAAATTTAAATAGTCGCTTTTAAATTTTACTTCTTTATGATAGAGTAAAAGCATGAAAGTTGCTATCCATGTAACTCATGAAGCTTTATATAAGGTTGGCGGAATAGGAGAAGTAATAAATCAGCTATGCACTTCTCCTTCTTATCTTTCTTTTTTTGATAAAACCCTTTTATACGGACCTCTTTTTGAATATATAGGTTCTCCAAGTACAAGGCTTGGAAAAGATGGAACAGTTTTTTATTCAAGTAAAGATCTTTATGATACTAAAAACTTTGGTCAACTTTTTAAGTTTTTTCTTGAAAAATATAACATTGATATAGTTTATGGAGAAAGAAAAATCGTTAATGAACTAAATCCAAAAAAAACATCTATCGTAGAGGTTTTGTTAGTTGATATAACCCACATGAATAAAGAGGTGGTAAACTTTTTTAAATATTTATTCTGGGAAAATTTTGGACTTTCCTCAGATAAATATGAACAGGACTGGGATTTTGAACAATACTTTAGAATTGGAATCCCCTATTTTGAATTGATTTCTCTTCTATATCCTTCTGCAAAAGAATTTTTTCATTTTGCTCATGAATACATGGGGATTCCTTCTTTGTTAAGCCTTGAATTAAATCCTCCCTTTAAAGCACACATTCATAAAAGAATCTTTTATGCTCATGAGGTTGCCCCTGTTCGAAGAATTGTAGAAAATTTAGGAGGGGCAGACATAAGTTTTTATAATATTCTTAAGTTTGGGAAAGAAAAAAATCTTTCCTTAGAGGATATCTTTGGTCCTCAAGAGGATTGGTATCGTACTCCTTTAGTAAAACTTGCTAAAAGATTTGATAAAATATTTGCAGTTGGAGACTGGGTAGTAGAGGAATACAAATTTTTATGCCCTGATGTTTCTGAAGAAAAAATTGCTGTTGTTTATAATGCTACCTCTTCAGATCATTATGGTTTAGAAGACAAACTGAAATCTCAAGAAAAAATCAAAAAGGATTTAAAAAAAAGATTTGGCTTGTCTGAAATAGACTTAATTATTACTCATGTTTGTAGATTAGTTAAAAGTAAAGGTATATGGCGCGATTTTATTCTCTTACCTTATTTAGACAATTTTTTTGAAAAAAACAATTTATATGGAATTTATATCCTTCTTTCCTCCTTAGTCGCAACTGGAAGGTCTATTCAAGAAGTGGAAAAAATGGTAAAAGAATATTGTTGGCCTTTTGAACACCGGGTTGGCTGGCCTGATTTAATAGGTTACGAAATAGAGATATATAAATATGTAAAAACTTTCAATTTAAAGTCAAAAAATATAAAAGCTCTTTTTATTAATCAATTTGGACTTTCTAAAAGAAAATGCCCTACCCTATTTACTGAAGATATTGATACTCTTGATTTAAGAGTAGGCTCTGATATAGAACTGGGTATGTCTATTTATGAACCCTTTGGTATTGCTCATATAGAAACTTTGCCTTTAGGAGGTTTTTCTATCCATTCTACTTCTTGTGGAGTTTCCTTCTTCTTAGAAAAAATTTTTGAAAATACTTTTAAACCTTACTTTAGCTTAGATTTTATTTCTACAGGGGAAAATTTCTCCTTAGAATCTCTTAAGAATTTAACTGAAGAAAAAAGATATGCTTTGGAAGAATATTACATAGCTAACAACATATCTAAAATCTTTGAAAAAATACCAAAAACTTTAAAGGATAAAGAAAAATTTTTAGATAAAATTGGAAAGTTGGGGCACAAACTTAATTGGGACTATGTAATTGAAACTTATTTTATTCCTCAGGTAAAAAGTTTGTTTTAAGAGTAATCTTTTAAGGGGTAAGGTATTCCACAGGACTATATTTTTCTTCCCATTTTTTGTAAAATTCTTGATGTATTTTTTTAATAATCTCTTCATACTCTTTATGACTTATTTTAGCTCCTTTTATCCCTCCTTTAAGACTTATTTCTGATATATAAGGTCCTTTATCCCCAATATAAATTAAATCTAAATGGGCATAAGGAAATTTACCTCTTCTCATAACTTTTTTGCAAAATTCTATTTCTTTTTTATTTAATTCATAAGAATTTGCCTTTCCTCCCATAAATAAGTTTTTTCTGAAATTATAGGGATTTACTCTTTCATAGGCTTCTATATGATATTTTCCAAGAATTACAACCCTTATATCTTTTATATTCTCAAAAAAGGGTTGTAATACAAAAGGATAAGGTAAAACTGGACTTCCTGCTATATTAAAAATTTCCTCTAAAGAATTCCAAAGCCTTACTCCTAATCCACAATTTGCTCTATCATCTTTAGTAACAAATTTTTGAAAAGAAGTTTCTAATTTAGATAATTCTGAAATAGCTGAAATTAAAGTAGTTTTATCACGAATGGCAAAGGTATAAGGAAGAATAAAATTTTTAAAAACTTCTGCTTGTAAAGTTTTAGATATACTTAAAACTTGAGATAAAAAAGGAGGAAAAGCTTCTACCTTTCTATTTATCAAATCTATTATTAATCCTATTTCTTCTTTTCTTAATGGTAATCTTATTCCTATAAGATCCCCTTCTTTAAGTTCTTGAAAATATTTTTTAAAAGCTTGATAACTGAGAATTATGTAATAGGGACGCAATTCTATCTACCAGTTTTGTTATCTTTTTAGTTTTGTAAGATCTGTATTACATATTCCGCAAAAAAACTTTATAGGTCCTAAAATTTCTAATTCTTCTTCTATAGGTTCTAAGGTACCATCTGGATTTTGGATATAAGTAATAAAAATAGTTGCATTTTCTATTACTTCATAAAAATCCTCACTATTATTACAATAGGGGCACACTATCTTCTCTTTATATTTTATATTAAAAGGTTTTTTAATTTTTATTTTATGTGTTCTTATTGAAGAAACAATCTTTTCTGCCATTTAATAATGCCTCCCCAAAATTTATTCTTTTTTCTCTAAGGTTCCTATAATTTTTTTTATCTCATTATACATTTTATCTTTTTCAGACAAAAAAGAAAGGGCTTTTTTATAATGAAAATAAGCTGTCTTATAATCACCCTTTAATTCAAAATATTTGCCAAAATAAAAATGAGCTTCTCCATCTTTATTTATTTTAGAACAAACTCTCCCAAAATAAAAATAAAAATAGGGGTCATTTTCTAACATCTTTTCTTCTTTTAGTTTATTAAAAATTTCATAAGCCTGAAAAGGTTGAAGAATTTCTGCTAACGTTCTTGCCTTTAAATACTGATGCTTTAAGTAAACTATTTTTTCAAAGGGGTGCTCAGTTCCTACAAAGTTTTCAATTTTTTCAAGAATAGCTAAGGCACTTTGATAATCACCTGAATTAAAATATATTTCAGCAAGATCCAATAGAAAGTATGATTTAGATGGAAGTCCCTTTAAAGCTTCTTCCATTTCAAAAACTCCATCTTTAAAAAATCTTTGTTGTGCTAAAGCAAGAGCCAAAGAGTATCTAAGCCAGGGGTCTTCTTTAGTTTTTAATTCTTCTCTATATCTTAGTACTAAATCTGCAGGATCCTTAGATATTATATTTGCTTTAATAGCTAATCTTTTAAAATAATAGGGATCTGAGCTTATAATTGCAGAAGAATAATTAGAAGATCTATATTTATTAGCTAAATCAATTAAATAACTCATTCTTTCTTGAGGTAAAGGATGGGTAAGTAGGTATCTATAACTAAGTTCTATAGCTAAATTACTTTTTTGAGAAAGCTTTTCCATTATTTTAACCATTCCCCAAGGATTGTATCCAGCTTTAGTTAAAATTTGAAATCCTGTCCTATCTGCTTCTTCTTCATCAGCTCTGCTATAAGATAAAAGTTTAGTTTCTGCAAGAGCTGAAGAAGTAACACTTACAGCTTCTCCTACTTTCCCTCCACCTAATAAAATTGCTGCCAAAGTAGCAGCTGTAATTGCTATTTGCATTTTTTTTATATCTTCTAATCTTCTTGCTATGTGTCTACATATATTGTGTGCCATTTCATGAGCCATTATTCCAGCAAGTTCATCTTCTGATTCTATACTTTCAAAAATACCAGAATTAATAAAAATATATCCTCCAGGAACAGAAAAGGCATTAAAAGAATCTTCTTTTATAAGGTAAAATCTAAAATTAAAAGGTGAAAATTCTAATCCTTTTTTAGTTAATAAATTCCCTATGCTATTTATATAGGCTACCAGTTCTATATCTTGAATAAACTCTACTTTTGAGGATAGTTCTTGAAGAACTTGTTTTCCTATTTTTTCTTCTTCAGGAAGAGTTATTAGAGCATAACTTAATTGATTAGTTAAGAGAAGGAAAACAAGAAAATAAAGAAAAATTTTTAGTAATATTTTTTTCATTATTAAAATTATTTTGGCGGAAGCGTGTGGGAATTGAACCCACCCACCCCTTTTATTTGAGGTGCACCGGGTTTGAAGCCCGGGAGGGACACCAGCCCCCTTACGCTTCCTGTTATTAAAAGGGGCTATTGGGATACCTGTGGCACCCGAAGAGCCTGGCTACCGTTGCTCCCTTTCAGGCCTGGCGGGGTTCACCAGGATCCGTCGCACAGGTCCCAATAGCCTTATTAAAATTATAATACCTTTTTAACTTTTTTCAAAAACTTTACCAATAAGCACTCTCAAGCAATATCCCAAGATCTTTTATATCTAAATTAACGCCACGAATAAAAAATTGATCTTCTCCCAAACATGTTATAAGAACCCCTCTTAAATGATATACCTCAAAAGTAAGAAAAAAGCGACTCCCTAAATTTAAAAGTTCACAAAGAAGTGCCTTTATAAATCCTCCATGAGTAAAAATCACATATAATCCCTCTTCTAAATCTTTTAGGCTATCCCAAAAATTTTTTGCCCTTTTTCTTAAATCTCTAATAGATTCACCTCCTGGAGGAAAATAAGTATCATTTTTAAGCCTTTCCCAAAAAAGAGGCTCTTTATAAATTTCTTCCCTTGGTCTACCTGTCCATGCTCCGTAATTTATTTCCTTTAATTCTTCCTTTATAATTAAAGGAATGTTTTTTCTTTCTGATAAAGCTTTGGCAGGAAAAAGAGCTCTTTTAAGAGGACTTGAAAAAATTGCTTTTATAGAATAATTAGAAAGTTCATCAACTACTTTTAAGGATTTTATTTTGCCTTCTTCAGAAAGAGGAACATCAAACTGTCCATAAAATACTTTTCTATATTCTTCAGCAATAAAACCATGTCTTAAAAAGAAAAAATTTCGACCCAAATTACCTATTAAACTCATGAAAAATTCACAATTAACTTGTATTCCAAACTTTTACCTAAGTTTTTTATCTTTTTAAAACTAATTTTAAAGGAAATTTATTTTTATTTTCATAAAATCCTTAAATTTTTTTAATTTAGTTGGGTCCTCTAAAAGCCTACCTACTATATTTACTTCACTTGCAGGAACTGGATTTTCATCTACTGAAGCTGGAGTAGGACCAAAAAAGATGGCAAGTGCTTTCCCGGGAGGCCAGTATCCAATATCTCCTACTTTAACCTTAAGGGTTGCTGTTTCATCAAGAGGATATTCTAAAGGTATAGAAAAATAAAATTCATCTCCCCAGGTATTTAAATTTGCTTCAATAGGTAAGATGTTATAAATAGCTTTTGCACAATCTGTATCAAAAAGTTCTGCCAAAACTTCTTCTTTTTCATCAAAAATAAGCTTTATTTTCATTTTTTTACCTCCTATTTAGCAAAACTTTGTCTAAATCTTAATGCTGAAAAAGTTAAAAGAATTGTTCCAATTAAAATAATCCCCAAAATATCTTTCCATACATATTTTAAAGTGTTTCCTTTTAGTAAAACTCCGTATCCAAAATCTAAGAAATACCTCATAGGTGAAAGAAGGCTAATATATTTAATAACTGGATGCATTGCTTCAAGAGGGCTCCATGCACCTGAAATCATAAGCATAGGAACTAAAACTATAATTATTACCATCATAGCTTGAGAAAGATTTTTAACCACTGTTGCAATAGCTATCCCAATTGAAGACATGGTAAATATGTACAACAAATTTCCTAAGCAAAAAAGTATAATATTACCTTTTATAGGAACTTTAAAAATGTTTTTTATCATAAAAAAGGTACTTATTAACGAAAGGAATCCTATAACTATAACTGTAGGGATAATTTTAGCAAAGAACACCTCCCAACTTTTAACAGGCGTTACAAGAAGCTGTTCAATTGTTCCGTACTCTTTTTCTCTAATTAAAGCTGCTGAGGTTAAAAGAAGCGAAATCATGGTAATCATGTTAAATAATTCAAGTAAACTCATAAACCAAGAGCTTAAATTGTTAGGATTAAAATATATTCTTACCTTTCCATCTACATAAGGATAATTTAAAAAATTTTTGGAGGAAATTTTTTCTTGTTTTTCAAAAATTTCTAAAGAGTAATTGTTAACTATTTCAGTTATATAGGAGATTGCCATAGTAGCTGTCATTGAAATTGTTCCATCTACAATTACTTGTATTTTGGCTTCACCTCTTTCAAGTTTTCTCTTAAAATCTGAAGGTATAATAATTGCCATAGAAGCTTCACCTTTATCAAGTTTTTCTAAAATTTCTTTATCTGATTTTGCAAATCCTAAAATTTTAAAATAAGGTTCTCTTAATTTGCTTATAAGTTCTCTACTTTCTGGTGTTTTACTTTCATCTTTTATAATTGTAGGAAAATTTTGAACTTGTAAAGTTATTCCTTGTCCTGCAGTATAAATCTCTATAGTAAAGGCATAAAAAAGTACTATTATCAAAATTTTATCTCTAAAAAGCTGTGAAAATTCTTTTTTTAATAAAAATAAAATCCTCATTTTTAACTTACTTTTTTCTTAAAGTTCCATATGGCTAAAAGATAAACTATTAAGGTGTATAAAATTAAGGATAAAAAGTCTTTAAAATAAAAACTAAGCCCTAAACCTTTTAAGTATATTCCTCTTACGATGTTTAAAAAATAAGTTGCAGGAATAAGTTTACTTATGATTTGCCCAGAAATTCCCATACTACTTACAGGATAAAGATATCCTGAATATAGATAAGATGGAATTATAGTCCCAATAAAAGTTATAAGCATAGCTGTAATTTGAGTTTTAGTAAAGGTTGAAATCAAAATTCCTAAACCAACAGTAGATAAGATATAAACAAAACTTCCTAAGGATAACCCCAAAAAATTTCCTTTAAAATCTGTTTTAAAAATACCAATGGTAATAAAAAATAAAATTAAGTAACTTAGAAAAGAAACTACTAAATAAGGTATGGCTTTTCCAATAATAATTTCATAAGATTTTGCTGGAGACACATAAAAATTTAAAATACTCCCTAATTCTTTTTCTCTCACCACCACTAAACAAGTCAAAAGGGCAGGAAAAAAGCATAAAATAATTACTAATTCTCCAGGCATAATAAAATTCTTACTTTCCAATGCTGGATTATACCAGGCTCTTACCTCAACCTCTATAGGAAATTTCAAAATTTTGTAATTTTCAAGTAGTTTTTGATTAAACATATTATTTATGGCAGTAACATATCCTTTAACTATTTCTGCTCTACTTGGATAGGTCCCATCTATTAAGATCTGAACCTCTGTCTTTTCTCCTTTGTAAATTTTTCTTGAAAAATTTTGAGGAATAACAATTAAAGCTCTTATTTTCCCTGAGTTTATAAGGTGTTCTGCAGTTTTATAGTTTTCTACTAAAGCATAAGTCTTAAAATATTCGTTGTTAATAAATCCATCTATATATTCTCTGCTTAATTTGCTTTTGTCATAATCAAGAAAAGCTATAGGTAAATGTTTTACGTCAAGAATTAATCCATATCCTAAAAGGATCATTATTACTACAGGAACTACAAATACAAAAGTAAGATAAAGTTTATCTCTAATAAGCTCAATGAATTCTTTCTTAACAATTCCTAAAAGTCTTTTAAACATGGTTTTCTGGATTTTCTTTTAAATCCTTTCTTATAAAATCTATAAAAGCTTCTTGTAAAGATGGTAAAGTTTGAGAAATTTCTATTTTAGATATTCCTTCTTTAGTTAAAAACTTTTCTATCTTTTCTTTATCTATTTCTGGAGCAAAGGTTCTTAATAAAATTTTATTTCCATAAAGGGATAAATTTGGAGAAACACTTTTAAGCTTTTTAAAAACTTCTCTAAATTCTGATGTTTTTATTTGTAAAAACTTTCCTGAAATCTTTTCTGAAGTAATTTTAAGTTCTTCAGGTGTCCCAAGGGCAATAAGTTTTCCTCTATTTATAAGTCCAATTCTGTCGCAATTTTCTGCTTCATCCATATAGTGAGTTGAAAGAATGATTGTCATTCCTTCATCCCTTGAGAGAAAATATATCATTTCCCAAAAAGACCTTCTTGCAACTGGGTCAACTCCTGAAGTAGGTTCATCTAAAAATACTATTACAGGTTTGTGCAAAACTGCACAAGAAAGGGCTAATCTTTGTTTTATTCCAAAGGGAATGTCTTTAACCAATCTCCCTTCCCAACCTAAAAGCCCCAACTTTTCTAAAAGTTCTCTAAAATTTTCATTTTTTACTCCATATAATCCTGCATAAAGTTTAATATTTTCTAAAACAGTTAAATCTTTATAAAGGGAAAATTTTTGAGACATATATCCTATCAATTTCCAGACCTTTACCTTTTCTTTTTCTACATTATGTCCTGAGATGAAAATTTCTCCTTCTGAGGGAGAAAGAAGTCCGCACATCATTTTTATAAGGGTGGTTTTACCTGCTCCATTTGGACCAAGGAGTCCGAAAATTTCACCCCTTTTTACCTCTAAACTTACCCTGTCAACTGCTCTAAACTTTCCAAAAAGTTTGCTTACTTTGTTACAAATAAGTATATTAGCTTCTTTTTTAGAAATAGGTTTTTTCAAAAATGGTTTGGGTTTTTCTCTAGAAACAGCTTCTATAAAAGCACCTTCTAAATCTGGTATATTTTCAGGTTTATCTTGAAGAAAGATTTTTCCTTTATGCATAAGAGCAATTCTATTACATCTCTCTGCTTCATCCATATAGGCAGTTGTCAAAAAGACAGTTATTTCTCTTTCTTGAACCAAGGCATGAATAATCTCCCAAAAATCCTGTCTTGATAATGGGTCAACCCCTGTGGTAGGTTCATCAAGAAGAATAACTTCAGGAAGATGAAGAAGAGTGCATACAAGAGCAAGCTTTTGTCTCATGCCTCCTGAAAGAGCTTTTGCAGGTCTTGAAAGAAATGGCTTTAATCTTGTTATCTCAAGAAGTATTTCTTTGTTTTTTTGAAAAATTTTTTCAGGAATAAGTCTTATGTCTTTAAAAAAATTTATGTTTTCTTCTACGGTAAGGTTATCATAAATGTTAAGCCCAAGCCCCTGAGGCATATATCCAATGAGTTTTTTTATTTTTTCAGATTCTTTAACTACGTTAATTCCATTTATATAAGCCTCTCCTGAAGAAGGCTCTAAAACACTTGCTAAGATATGGATAATAGTTGTTTTACCTGCTCCGTCAGGACCGATAAGCCCAAAAACTTCACCCTTTTCTACTTCAAAAGAGACTTCTTCTATAGCTTTTAATCTTCTATAATCCTTTGATAAATTCCTAACCTTAATAACAGGAAATTTTAAGGTCTTATCCATTCTGCTTTAGGATCAATTTTAATCACCACATCTGCAGGCATCCCTGGTTTAAGAAGTTCTTCTTTATTATCTACAAAGACTTCAGCACCAAAAACAAGCTTTACTCTCTCTTCTTTAGTTTCTACATTTTTAGGTGTAAATTCAGCTTGTTCATAAATTCTCGTAATTGTACCATTAAAATAACGCTCTTTATAAGCATCTACATATATTCTTGCTGGTTGTCCTAATTTAATTTTACCAAGATCAGGTTCAGGTATGTAAACTTTTACATAAAGTTTTTGGAGATCAACCATGGTATAAATTGTTTGCCCTGGATTTATCACTTCCCCTTCTTCTGCAGGTCTTGACAAAATAACACCATTAGAAGGTGCATAAATTTTTGTCTCCTTATAAATAACTTCTACCTCTTTTAATCTTTGTAAAGCTGATTTATATTTTGCTTCAGCTTGAGAAATAAATCTTTCGTTAACTCCAAATTCAGCAAGAGCTGATTCATAACTAAGTTCCGCTAATTCTAAATCTCTTTTGGAAATTACTCCCTCTTTATACAATTTTTCAAATCTTTCTAAATCCCTTTTAGCTTGTTCTAATTTAACTCTTGATTTTAAAAGATAACTTTCTGCAAGAAGTTTAGTTTGATGAGCTGCTTCAACCTCTTCTTTAGCACTTTTGAATTGAGCCAAAAATTCATCTGGACGAAGTTCAGCAAGTAGTTCCCCAGCTCTAACTCTGTCACTTTCTCTTTTATAAAGTTTTGTAATCCTACCTTGAACCTTAGAAGATAAGTTTATTTCTTTCCCTTCAATTCTTCCATGTAAAATAAGAATTCCTTGAGGAACTTTTCTATATTTTAAAAAATAAAAATATCCAGCTCCTAAAAGAATTAATAATAAAGCTATAATGGAAATCTTTTTCATATTAATTTTGATCATTTTAAATAAGCCAATGAGTTGCGTATCTTAAAAGCTCTTTAAGTGGTTTAAGAATTTTTGCCTCTATTCTTTCAGCTTTTTCTGAAAATTTTACTTTTTCTGAAAGCTCTTTTAACCCAAGAAAAGTTAAAATTAAATTAGCTATACTTTCTTGAAGATTGATCATATTATAACCACCTTCCAAGGTAAAAAGAATTTTTCCTTGACAAGTTCTTTCTGCAATGTTTTTTAAGATCAAAGTTAACATGGGAATCCCGAAGTGAGGAGTAACTTTCATATTTCCTAAGGGATCCCCCTCACAAAGATCAAATCCTGCTGAAACCATAATAATTTCTGGTTCAAATTGTAAGGCTATAGGCTCTAAAAATTCTTTAAAAATATAAATATATTCTTCATCCCCGCAATAAGCTGGAAGAGGGACATTTAAAGTAAAACCTATCCCCTTTCCTTCGCCAATTTCAGAATAATGTCCTGTTCCAGGATAATAAGGATATTGATGAACTGAAAAATAAAAAACTTCAGGATCAGAATAAAAACTTTTTTGGGTCCCATTCCCGTGATGTAAATCCCAATCTATAATCAAAATTTTTTTAAGTCCATAGTAATTTTTGGCATAATACGCTGCTATAGCAACATTATTAAATAGGCAAAAACCCATAGCACGATCTTTCTCAGCATGGTGACCAGGTGGTCTAACAAGTGAAAAGGCACCATTATAGCCTTCTTCAAAAAGTAGTTTTAAAGCTGTCTTTTGTGCTCCTACTGCTTTTAAGGCTGCCAAAAAGGAATATTCATTGGTAGCTGTGTCTGGATCAAGTTGAGTATACGGCTTTCCTTTTGTATGCTCAATTAAATTATAAAGATATTCACTATGATTCCACAAAATTTCTTCCTTCGTTGCTGTATCCGGAGGGAAAAATTCAATATAAGGAGCTATATCTTCTTTTTGCAATCTCTCCCAGATAGTTTGAACTCTTTGAGGAGATTCAGGATGAAAGCTTCCTGGATTATGTTTTAAAAATATCTCATCATAAATTACTGCAAACTTTTTCATTTTTTTACTCCTTATGATAGGGAATCCCTTTTATAATGGTAAAACTTCTATAAAGCGCTTCAATTAAAACTAAAAGAGCTATTTCATGATTTAAAGTTAAAGAAGAAATACTCCAGATCTCTTTGGCATTTCTTTTCAACTCTTCAGATAAGCCCTCTGGTCCACCTATGAGAAAAGTAATAAAAGCTTGATTTTGCATTAAATTTTCTAATTTTTTAGCTAACTCAAAACTTTTAAATGTTTTCCCTCTCTCATCAAGAATTATTAAATATTCTTTATCTGAGAGATGCTTTTTTAATACTTCTTCTTCTTTTTTTATCCTTATATTTTTTTCAAATTCCTTAATTTTTACTTTTGGAAATAAAGTTTCAATATTAACAAATTTTTTTATTTTATCTATGTAATACTCTAATCCTTCTCTAACAAACTCAAATTTCAATGGACCTGGCATTAAAATTTTTATCTTCTGAAGCATTTTTTAAAACTATTTTTCTATTCCGTAACCTCCTAATCCTTTTAATTGAAAAAGAAAATAAAATTTTGTATCTTCTGGAGTAACAGAAAATCCTAAGCTAAATGTATAGCAGTCATGTAAATAAGTTCCTATAAGTTTCATTTCTGTGGTTTCATCTCTTATAAGATTTCTGCTTATATAAAATTCTGCTAAAAGGTGATTTAAAATTGTAGATTTTAAATCAAGAGTAAGTTGTTTTGTATCCCACGCTTTATCTTCTTGATAAATTAAATCTATATAATCAAGATATATGTCCCTTAAGCTTAAACTAAGAGAGTGTTTTTTAAATCCAAGCCCGTAAAAATTATAGGCTGTATCGTATCTTGCATAAATAAAGGGAGTATAGTTTAGTAAAACTTGTAAATATATATCAGAAAAGGGTTTTTCTTCTGGCTTGGTAGCTGTAGCTGAACGCGCTCCTTTTACAAAATCATATTGCTGATAAGCTCTGATAATTAAAAAATTTTTGTGAAAGGGCAAACTAAAATATTGCCAAAGTCCATATTCTAAAGTGTGAGCTTTGTTACTAATCAAGTCTTCATAATCAAATTGGGGAATATTAGTTTCACTTGGTTTAGAACGATAAAAATAAGTAGCATAAGGCTTTAGGGTGTGTAAAAATTTTAAATTTTTATTAAAAATAGTTAAAAAATCATAATATTTAGAAAGTAAAACGTAAGAATCTACTGAAAATTCATAATAATTTCGGTTTATACTACTATCTTCAAAACCCTCTTTTTCTCTTAGATTATAAAAACTAAAATTATAATTAAATCTTGCTGAATTAAAAAATATGCCAATCTTAAAAGGATAGGTAATACCCACTTTGGTATCAATTTTATCTCCGTAATAACCTTCTTTTCTGTATGTATAAAGATACTTTAAAGATGCTTCAGGAAAAAGGATATCAAAAATGCTGGTAGGTAAAAAGTTAAATTTTAAGTTAAAAAGGGGCTGTAAAATGGTATCGCTGTCAAGTGCTCCGTGATAATCTAAATAGGTATTTTCAAGTCTTGCGTATAAACTATTTCTGTAGTATTGGATCCAAAATTTTGAAGTTCTATACTCTTGTGCCTTATCTTCTATATCTCTATTAAATCTTTCCAAAATTTGTGTTCTTGTATTTGTATAACCACCTTCTCCCACATCAAATTCTTCTAAAAACCCTCTCTCTGATACCACATCAAAATCTAAATGCATATCTAAATTGGGCTTTAATCCATAATCTATCTTACCAACAACCCACCATTTATTTTTTTCTGGTTTTTCTTCAATAGCATATCCTTCCTTCGCTATATCTTTTAGATATCTAATTTTCATAAGCCCTTGGAATTCTTTTTCAATTTTGAATTGGTTCTCTATATCCATCAATATTCCTCTTTTAGTAAGGTAAAAGGGGGATATAGTAAAATCTATCTGATCTGTAATAACCCAAAAAAAGGGTATTTGTATCCCAAATCCTAATCTACTCCCTTGAGAAAATTTAGGAGTTAAAAATCCTGTTTTTCTGGGAACAGTTATTGGCAAATTAACTTTGGGAATATAAACAGCCTTAGGAAAATAACCTACAGGAACTTTCTTAATTTTAAATTTAGTAGCTTCCCCACTACTTATACCTTCTGGTGTTAATAAAAAATTGTCAACTTCTAAACTCCAAGGGGGGAAATCTTTTTCATTTTCACAATCAAACTCACAAGTAGTAATAAGAGCTTTTTTAGCAAAATACTCATTTAATGCATTTTTACGAAAATCTATAGCTTTTATTCTTATTTGCTCTTTTTTAAAAAAAATAAAGGCTTTATCTGCCCAAATTTCTTCATTTCTTAAATCTAAAAATCCCTTATTCCCTTCAGCAGTAGTATTTTTTTGGAAATCAAAAATCTTAAAATTTTCTAAAATTAAAAACTCAGTTTCAACCTCATATTTAACTTCTTTAGCCCAAATTAAAAATTCTTTACTATTTATAACTACATCTCCTTTAGCAATGACAATTTCTGGTTTGTGGAAAACTTCTATTTTTTGAGCTGTAATTTCAAAATGTTTTTTATAAGCTGAAAAACAAGGAGATGTAGTAAAAGAAAGAAAAATAATAATAATTATAATAAAATTCCATAAATAAATCATTCACTTGTTTTTAAAAAATTATTCTTCCTCTTCTTCACCTTCTAAAATTTCTTCTACCTCTTCTTCTCCAGCTTCAAGTTCTTCTTCTTGCTCCTCATCTTTCATAAGAAGCATAGTTAAAAACTCGCCTACATGAGTTTTTTCTTCTCTTGCTATGTCAAGAAAAACAGCTTTTAAGTTTTCATCTTCGGTCATAGCTGCCAGTTGTTCATAAAGATTAATAGCATCAAGTTCTGCAATAATAGCCACTCTAAGAATCTGTTTTTCCAGATCTTCATCCTCAATTTTTGTAAGATCAAAGGGAATTTTTGAAAGCATATTCTCCTCCTTTAAAAGCTTTTGAATTTTTATTGTAGCCTATAGAGACTTAATTTTCAAGTAAAAAATTTAAATTAAACTTTTATTAATAGACCACTTTTAAACGGATTCCTTCAAAGGTTTCTAATAATAAAGATAAATGTTCATAAGAAGGATCTATTTTATATCCGTTTATCTCAAAGCATACTAAAGAATCTGGATATTTTAAATAAAGTTGGATAGGTAGCCCTGATTCTAAATTTTCTTCCTTTATCAAAAAATTCTTTAAATATTCTAAGTTTTCTTCTTCAATACTTTCAGAGGAAAAAAGAATACTTAATCTTCCGTTTTTAAAAAATTTTAAATCTTTTAATTCTGCTAAGTCTTCTATCAAAAGGATTTTGTTTTCTTCTTCTTTATCTATTTCTCCTTTAAACCAAAGCATTGCCCCCTCTTTTAAAAGGTGTATATATTGATTATATAGATCAGGGAAAACAAGAGCTTTTAAGGATGACCTTTCATCTTCTATTTTTATTATAGCCATTTTTTCTTCGTTTTTTGTGCTTTTTATTTTTATTTCTGAGATAACTCCAGCTACAATAATTTTTGTTCCTTCCTCAAATTCTTTTATCTTTTCCACATAATAAGAAGAAAAAACATTAATCCATTTTCTAAATCTTCTCATGGGATGGTCGGTAAAATAAAAGCCTAAAGCGGATTTTTCAAAATTCAATTTCTCATCTAAATCCCACGGAGGAACTTCTTCTAAATTAAAAGTTTTATCTAAGCTTAGTAGAGCTGTTTGTTTAAAAAGGTCAGAAAATTTAGCTTGGTTTGAAATGGAAAGAACTGAGGAAAGATTGTGCATAAGTTTAGCTCTATTAGGTTCTAAACTATCAAAAGCACCTGCTTTAATCAAAGCCTCTATGGTTTTTCTATTTACTTTCTTAGTATCCACTTTATTACAAAAATCTATAAAAGATTCATAGGGTCTTTTCCTTAAAATTTCGTTAACCGCTTCTTCCCCTACATTTTTTATAGCATAAAGCCCTATTCTTATAGCTAATCCTTCTACTGTGAATCCTGCTTCACTTTTATTTATGTCTGGTGGTAAAATTTTTATTCCCATTTCATTAGCTACAGACAAATATTTACTAACCTCTTCACTTTTGTTAGCGGAATAGGTAAGAATACCTGCAATAAAATATACGGGATAATGTGCTTTTAAATAGGCAGTTTGATAGGATATAAGAGCATAGGCTGCTGAATGACTTTTATTAAATCCGTAGTCTGCAAATTTTTCAATTAAATCAAATACCTTTTCAGCTACCTCAAGAGGTATATTTCTTTCAATGGAGCGAGAAATAAATTCTTTTTTCAAACTTTCCATCAGTTCTTTTTCTTTTTTACCTATAGCTCTTCTTAGTAAATCTGCCTCTCCTAAGGTATAGCCCGCAAATGTTCTTGCTATTTCCATTACCTGTTCCTGATAAACTATTATTCCGTAAGTCTCTTTTAAAACGGGTTCTAAAAGGGGATGCAAATATTCTGGCTTTCTTTTACCATGCTTTGTTTCTATATATTGGTCAACTAATCCTCCTTCTAAAGGACCTGGTCTATACAAAGCTAATACTGCTATTAGGTCATTAAAATCCGTAGGTTTAAGCCTTTTTAATAATTCTTTCATTCCGTCCGATTCCAATTGAAATACTCCATCAGTTTCTCCTCTTCTTAAAAGTTCATAAGTTTTTTCATCATCTAAAGGGATATCATCAATATTTATTTTTATACCTTCATATCTTTCTATAAGTTTTAAAGTATGATCAATAATAGTGAGGGTTTTAAGACCTAAAAAATCAAATTTAATTAAACCTACAGTTTC
>Ga0197143_1001395_pt1 | contig 20363 bp, 13 predicted proteins | sample GBS70_MetaG_FD_148603 | JGI IMG/M metagenome (GOLD analysis project Ga0197143, IMG submission 148603) | Sediment microbial communities from Great Boiling Springs, Gerlach, Nevada, United States - GBS 70_MetaG | ecosystem: Environmental > Aquatic > Thermal springs > Hot (42-90C) > Sediment...
TCCTCGCCATCCTCACCATTGCCTGCGATCCACAGACCTGCGGGCGATATGCTACCGGTGGCAGAGCCACCTCTTCCGTTTGCTCCGTTTTTTCCGCTGCTCCCATCCTGTCCCCTTTGCCCAGCACTTCCCTGTGAACCACCAGCCCCTCCTCTTCCACCGCCGTTCACCCCATCCTCCCCCGCTGTCCCAGATTGCTCCGTTCTACCACCTGTGCCACCCCTTCCCCCTCTATATCCGCATGGGCTATCGCCAGGGTCTCCTGGTCTGGGACTATCTTGGGGAGCGCAGTCACAGGCCGTACAGCTCCAGCCGGAGTACGTATAGGTGTTCGACCCATCCCCCCCGTTGTTCCCGTTTTGCCCATTCAACCCAAACGCACCATTCCTCCCATCAGCCCCATTTCCAGCCTCAATTACATTGTTCGAGATTATGAGCCCAGAAGAACAATGGAATATGTACATTCCATAACTACTAGATGAGGGCTCATATGCACTCGAACTCTTCACATAAAACCCATCAAAATATGTCTGACTCACGATATTCTTAGCGATAACCGCCCTGATCGCATTAGGTTCAGACACATCCCACATGATCATAGTTTTGTTTCTCTCGATATCCCTTTTCCATCTGTTGGCGGCATCATAACCCCCAAAAACACTCACACCGTCCGCAAGGATAACCTGTTCGCGATACTGCCCTTTTGAAACATAGACATGCTTTCTGTCAGCCTGTCGCATAGCAAACTGGATTGCAGCGTTTATAGTCTTGAATGGATGCGCTCTATCGCCTATCTCGTTGTCATCGTCGCCTTTTGCTGTATCCACAAACACACCCTTGGAAACCATGCCATCAATGCCATCGCAGTTCGCATCAATGTAGTTTCGGTCTGGGATATCTTCCATGTCCTGGAAAGTACAGGCATATTCACACCCATTTTCTTCCCGACCGTCAAGGTTATAATAACCCTTCTCGCAACCTATAAGTTTGCACTTAGAGTTTTCGCAAATCGCTTCGCCGTGGTCGAACGCACACTTGTTTTCGCATGAACCGCAATGGTCAACATCGCTTGTATAGTCAACATCGGGAGGGCAAAGGCAGTGCCCGCTAACAGGAAAGCACTGAAGTGCTGTCTGTCCGTCCACACTTGTCACCTCCTTGCATTCGTAGCCATCAGGGCATGGTTCAATATCACTGCAAGCCCTAAGGCAAAACTGTGATGTCTCCATACGAACGCAAAGGTTAGGAGATGTGCAATCACCGTCCTTCAAGCATTGCAGGTTGCAAAGCGGGTCAATCTTTGGCATGCAAAGATACAATGGGTCAGAACCAACTGTACCCATGTGCTGGCATAAAAAGCCAGATGGACAATCCTCCTCAGTAAGACACTGAACCGTGCACTGCCGCTCCATGGTCTTTGCATCCACAATCACGCACCATCCGCTATCACAATCAGCGCCTGTTTGGCAAGGACATCCTTGATGTCTGCAGGGCCCTCCCTCTGCTTCCGTAAACGCATCCCTTTCCTGTGTGTCTACAGTATCCAGCCACCACCACGGAATATCGTGTTGAATATCCACGCCTGTGTCAGACCATATTGAACCTTGGTCATCCTGCTCAGCCGTTGATGACTGTTTACCTCCGCCACCGCATGACAACACAAAAAGCCCGATGAATAATATTTTGCTCTGGTTAGGTCTCATGTCCAAGACCTCGAAATCTCCACAAAAAGTTATACTTTTTTCGGAGTTTTGTCGAGGGTCGAAAAAGTATTTTAGACTACCCTAGGGTTGTTTAGCCTTGGTGCATATGAGCACGCACGAAATCCACTGTTGCCTTTATCACATCATCCCGCTCTAAGTCCAAAAGCATTTCATGTCCGCTCTTTTCGAACCACTTCAACTCTTTGTTCTTTGATGACACCTTTTCGTAGATGATTTGGGCGCTCTTGGGCGCGATGATCTGGTCCTTTTTTGAATGTAGTATTAAGATGTCCGCCTTGACAAAGCTCAATAAGTTCTGAACCTGCGATGCATAGCGATAAAGCGAAGCGAATGCATCAGTTGCAAACTTTGGGTAGTTTCGATTTTCCTTCTTTCTAAGTTCTTGGTCATTGTAGGCATTCGGGCTCTTCCAGAACTTGACAACCTTGGATAACACAGGGGTCAGGACAGCCAGTGGGTCTTGGAACTTTAGTGCTGGGGCTACAGCAACAACACCCACCACTTCCTCCCTGTACCTAGCAGCAAGCTCCAAAGCCAATAATCCTCCCATAGATAGTCCAACCACAATGGCTTTGTTGGCATCCTGAAGCAAATCCAAAAGTGCATTCTCTGCATCTTCGAACCAGTCCCTGTCTGTTGTGCCAACCATGTCCTTGTAGTGCGTGCCGTGTCCACGAAGCCACGGAAATCTGTAAGGAACGCCAATCTTGTCAAGAGGCTCTACAAGCAAATCCACACAGTGGATATCGGATGTGAATCCGTGTAGCACAAGGACCCCAACAACTGCCTTTTCTTCCCCCTCATGCCCTTTTTTGTATGCATAGCGTGGGAGTTTATCTGGTTTTGTCTTCTTTTGAACAACTTGAGTCACAGGCACAAAACCCCGTTCGTGGTCAACAAGCTTGGATATAGCACGCATCACCTCTTTTGTCATCTTTTCAAGTTCTTCCTTGGTCGCTTCTTTTTTTTCGAAGTTTATCGGGGTTCCATATCGAATGGTAATCTTGCATGGCTTCGGGATGGGTGGCAATATCTCCAACCTTGGATACATCTCTGGCGGGAACGCCTTACCCGTTCCAGAGATTCCACATGGGATGATCGGTGCCCCAGTCATCAATGAAAGCCTGACAACGCCTGTCTTACCTTTCAAAAGCAGGGTATCGGACTCGACATCCCATCTAGGTATGTCTTCTTCGCCCGGAATAGTGCCTTCAGGAAATATCACGACCGCCTTTCCCTGTTTTATTGCATCAGCAACAACCCTTAGCCCCTCATCATCTCCACCTCTCCTTATATAAAGACTATCGGAAAGTTCTATAAGATGCCTCAGTATTGGCCACTCCCTAAACTCCGACTTTGCGACGAAATAATACCTTCTAGGCGATGTGGCTACGAGCACTTGCACATCCAGCCAAGATTGGTGATTGCAAGCAATTATGCATCCCCCTTCCCCTGGCACATTCCCGGCTCCTTCCACTTCCACACCGAAAAGCGTTTCAAAGTTCTTCTTCAGTAACGCACGAGTCGTTTCGTAAGCCTTCTCCTTGGCTTGCTCGTATAATCCAACCTTTCTAACTACATCCAAAAAAGCCCCCATTGCAATGTCCAAAGGTAACGCGAACTTGTTTAGCACTTCATATCTTTCCATTAGCAAGCACCTTTTCAAAGAGAGCTAAAACTATTTTCGCCATTTGACGCATTGCGTCAACCTGATATCAAACCTTTTCCTGCAATTTGCTGATACAAGAAGTCTATTCGTCTAGCATCTACGACCCACTCGGCACAACATTTTCTACAGTGAAATTCATGTTTCTGTGCGTTTTGATGTTTTACACCACATTATGATGTGTTATCGTTTAGAGGTCTTGGGTTATTATCCCGATGGCTGACCACAGCTTCATTCAGAAGATAGCGGAAATAGTCGGACACCAAAACTGTTCCTGTGAAGGTCCTGTTTTGAAGTTTTATTCTGGGGATTTGTGGCCTAGACTTGGGCTTTATCGTCTGCTAGGGCAGCAATCGGTGTTTCTTCCAGACGCCGTTGTTTGGCCCAACAGCGAAGAAGAGATTTCGAAGGTTCTCAAGGTATGTGCCCAAGCAGGTGTCCCCGTTATTCCTTTTGGAGGAGGGTCGGGGGTGTGCGGGGGAACTGTGCCTGTCGAAGGTGGTATCATCTTGGATCTAAAGCGCCTAAACAGGGTTTTGGAAGTTGACGAGATGTCAATGACTGTCCATGTTCAGGCAGGCATGCTGGGTCAACACCTTGAATCTTTTCTGAATGAAAGGGGTTATACGCTCGGTCATTTCCCCTCTTCGATTATGTGTTCCACCGTGGGAGGTTGGGTCTCCACACGTTCCGCTGGGCAATATTCATCTAAGTTCGGAAAGATAGAGGATATGGTGGTTGGTATTGATTGCGTTTTGCCCGATGGCACACGGGTCTATCTGGATGCGACCGAGCCTCATCTTGGGCATCCATGCTATCTAAGAGCGATGATGGGTGCAGAGGGCACACTTGGGGTGATTACAGCTGTAAGGCTAAAGATAAACCCTGTCCCTACTGCAAGGAGGATGGCTGCCTTCAGATTTATGGAGCTAGGTTATGGACTCGAGGCGATGCGAAGTATCATGCAGTATGGGCTAAAACCTGCAGTTATGCGACTATACGACCCGATAGATACCTTCATAAACGGACTTACTCACGAAGAAGGGCAGTCAGAAAAGTGGTTGCGAAAATTGGGTCTCAGCACGAGTTCAGGTCTTATAGAAGAAGTTTATAAGGCTTTCCTTAGGTTTCCGTGGCTATTGCAAAAGCCATTAGGGCTGTTGCCGTTGTCCTCGCTTCTTGTGATTGGATTCGAGGGGGATGCAAACCGTACAAAATGGCAACTAGATGCGACCATTGACCTCGTGAAAAGGGCTCAAGGGCGATACATAGGCACAGGACCAGCCGAAAAATGGCTTAGAAAGAGATACTCGGTATCTTTTAAGTTGCCAAAGGTTTTCATGCTTGGGGCTTTTGCTGAGACCTTAGAGGTTTCAGCATTGTGGCGAGACATCGAAAGGGTTTACAGGAAGGCAAGGGACAAAGCACTGAGGTATGCAGCAGTGATGGCCCACTTCTCGCACGCATATAGGGAGGGTTGCGCGATCTACTTTACTATTGCTGGTTATCATGAAGATAAGAAGGCGCTTCTGGAGCGCTACGACCGTGCGGTGAGTGTTTTGCTTGAAACATGCATCGAAGAAGGAGGCAGCCTAAGCCACCATCATGGCATCGGGATGTTGAAACAGAAGTTTATGCCAAAAGAAATCGTCGGTGGGGAAAGGGTATTCTGGGCTCTAAAGGGGGCGCTTGATAGGGCTCAGATAATGAACCCCGGTAAAGTATATCCTACGACTGTGCAAGTGAGAACGCATGGCGAGACACAAACAGGTTTATCGGGGTTCGAGGCAATCGCTTCGTGGCACCATAAGATTGGCGCGATGAATACTATCGTGCCAGAGGTTCCCGAAGAGATCAAAGAAATATTGAGCCTTGCACGGGCAACATCCAAAACTATAGTGGCAAGAAAGCCAAAGTCACAAGAACAAGTAAGGGAAGATTGTTGGTATCTGGATTTGTCTAAACTTGACCAAGTATTGGAAATGGATCCCGTATCTGGCATTGTCACTGTTCAAGCGGGGATGACCCTGCACCAGCTGGAAAACTACCTTTACGAACGTGGTTTTACGCTCGGCTTCGTGCCAAGGTCACGGCTTTATGTAAGCATTGGGGAGGTTTTGGCAGATGCTGCACCCAGGGAGGGAAGCCCTCTCTATGGAAGTATCCTAGATAACTGCATCGGTCTTAGGGTTATGCTCCCAGACGGAGAAGAGGTCGTAGTGAGACAAGCACCGCGCAGGGCAACAGGTCCTGATATCATGCATTGCTTTCTGGGTTCTGGTGGAAAGTTCGGTATAATAACCGCGGCTGCCTTCAGGGTATATCCTCTGCCTCAGGTAAGAGAGGCAGTTGCTTTTGCGATGGATGACCCTGTGCTCTGTATATCCTCTGTTAGGACTCTTTTGGCTCGCAATGTGACACCTGAATGGGTGCTTGTGGTGGTTCGCTCGCCTTCGAAGATTGATGGCCACAGGAAGGTTCGGCTGGTGATGCAGTTCGGCGGGACTAGGGAAGAGGTGACTAGACACTTGTCCCATGTCCGCGCCCTTGCTGATTCGCTTGGTATGGAAATAGAATATGTGCGCCCAGAAAAAAGGGTTACACCTACGAGGGCAAGGTTCAAGGCTATGGAAAGGTTCGTGCCTTTCAAGACAGTGATGAAACTGGCACAGGTTCTTGCAGAGACAAAGGATAAAACTTTTCCCGAGGCTCACATAACTGACATCACTACATTTGGCGCGACTTTCAGACTGCTTTTGAGGGAGGAAGCCCATAAGTTTCCCGACGAGATTGCACACATCTTGAGGCTTCCCACGACCTATGACGCACTAGCGGAGTTCACAGATAGGTTCAAACAGATGATTGATCCTGACAGAGTCCTTTCTTAGTTATGAAGAAGGCCACCTTATTCGACCAGTGTGCTTTCTGTCCTAGCCTTTGCGCTGACAGGTGTCCAGTGGCGGAGGCATCGTCGAACTCTTTGTTTACGCCCTACGGTAAGATGCTATGCGGGTATCTTCTGGAAAAAGGGGATCTTCAAAAGGATGAGGAAGTCGCAAAGGTCTTTTACCAGTGCACTGGTTGCCTTGCGTGCTACGAGGCTTGCGAGCTAAAAGTGAATGTGCCTGAAGCGCTTCTCGAGATGAGAACTCGCCTCGTGAAGGATGGCATCGCACCTTATCCTATAAGCCTTTTCAAGAGCGACCCAGAACCTATGAAAGAGGCTCTTATAAGGGTCGTGCCTAAAAGATACATTGTCCCAGAAGCATCCGCCTGTCTATTTCCAGGTTGCAGTGCCTTGTTGAAGGAACCAAAAGCAGTTGCAGAAACGCTTTCGGTCTTGAAAGCACTCAAGATCGAGTTTGTTGGGGTGTCTCCCGACGCCGCAAGGTGTTGCGGTTACCCGTTGCTCGCTGGCGGGTTCAAGGATGAGTTCATAAAAGAGGCTAAAGATTTAGTGGTTGCGCTTAGAAGATATAAACTTGTCGTTGCATTGTCGCCTTGCTGTGCTTACACACTGAAAACCCTTTATCTACAATGTGGAGTCCAGGGGTTACCAAGGGTTACCACGGTTTTTGAGGTCGTTGCCCCACTTTTTCTTCGAGAAAAGGTAAAAGAACAAGGGATTGCTCTTGCAGTGCATGATTCTTGCTTTATGTCAAGGCATCTCGGTCTTGGAGCGCTTCTTAGAAAGGTCATCGCACATGCAAACGGGATGCCTCCCATAGAGATGAGAAGAAACAGCGAGCTTGCTGGGTGTTGCGGGGCTGGGCTTGCATACGATAGGTGCGAAAACGAAACAGCCAAACGATGTGCTAGAATCGTACTTGACATGGCGAAGGATTCAGGTGCGGATGTTCTTGTGACGCCTTCGTTGACGTGCTATGTCCACATGCTCGAAACAAGAAAGCCCGAGGATGTTCAGCTTATGGACTTAATGGGGCTTCTTGCGAGGTCTTTGAACGCTCACAAGTAGCGTATGGAAGAAGGCTTTTTCTTCATCGTAAATCCGAAAAGCGCAAATGGCCGCACTGAGCGATGGTTTTTAGGGATTCTGCCAACACTAAAAGCGCATCTTGGAAGGGTCGAATATGCATTTACAAAAGCGCATAAGCATGCTGTCGAACTTGCCTTCCAGGCATGCAAGAGGGGTGAAAAGAAGATCATTTCTGTTGGCGGAGACGGAACCCACAGTGAGGTTTCATTTGGCATACTCAAGTCGGACGAGGATGCGGTGATGGGAATAATCCCTAGTGGCACAGGAGGGGATTTCCCAAGAGTAGTGGGGGTGAAACGGGGGGAGCGTGAGATACTGAGTTACTTGAAAGAGGGCAACCCAAGGAGGATTGATGTGGGGATGTTGTCTTATCATGGCGGAAACGGCAAGCAGGAAGTAAGGACATTCATAAACATTGCTAGTTGCGGGATATCTGGGCTTGTTGACCATTATGTGAATACAACGACCAAAGTTTTCGGTGGACGCGTATCCTTTGTTGTAGGAACATTGAGAGGCATGACTACATATCAAAACCAACCAATGAGGGTTCTGGTTGACGACAAAGTCTTTTATGAGGGCAGGACATGCCTTGTCACTGTTGCCAATGGGAGGTTCTTTGGGGGTGGGATGATGGTCGCTCCCAATGCTGTTTTGGACGATGGGCTTTTCGATGTCGTTGTTTTTACAGACCTTTCCAAGCTAAGATTTTTGAGCCTTGCGACAAAGATCTACTCTGGCAAGCACATCGGGGTGGAGGGGATCATGTCAACACGAGGAAAGCATGTGATTGTGGAAGGAAGTGAGCGAGCCTTGATAGACCTCGATGGCGAGCAGGTTGGAAACATACCAATGGAGGCGAAAGTCGTTCCGAAGGCTTTGACACTTTTGTTTCCGTGAAGCGTGAAGAGGGGTTTGCGCCGAAATGACGAACTTACACAGTCTTTTCAGGTTCGCACCACTCCTGTTCCGACTTTCTGTAATACGCACAGTAAAAAATAGAAAAGCATGAGTGAACGAAATCTTCGCGATTATTTCAGGCTACAAAGTCTTGCTTTTTCTGTGCAAAGAAACTACCATCCCAATAGTTTTTTCTAATGGTGAATATGGAAGAAGGACTTCTTATCATCATCAGCGCGCCTTCTGGGGTAGGGAAGACGACCCTTATTAGGAGATTGCTTGAGCACGACAAGCGCTTTGTCTTTGCTGTGTCTCATACCACAAGACCAATGAGGGAAGGGGAAAAGGATGGAGTTGATTATTATTTCATAAGCGATGCCGAGTTTGATAGTATGGTGAGTGCTGGTGAGTTTGCAGAATGGGCTTGGGTTCACGGGCATAGATATGGCACATCTCTAAAAGAGATAAGAAGAATTCAGAGGTCTGGACTCGACTGCATTTTCGAGGTGGATTTTCAGGGGGGTAGAGCTCTTATGAGGCTCTTTCCTGAGGCAATAAGTATTTTCATATTGCCTCCGTCCATGAAGGAGTTAAAGACGAGGCTCCTCAAAAGACGCAAGGACATGGAGGAAGATATAGCACTAAGACTCAGAAATGCAAGGCTGGAGATAGCAACTGCTTTTGAATACCGCTACTGCATTGTGAATGATGTCATTGATAAGGCTTTCGAGGAGCTTTTGTGCATTATTAAGGCTGAAAGGCATAAAAGTAAAAGGTTTAGTTCGCTTGTTCGAGAGTTATGTAAGGAGGAGGTGTGAGTGAGGCAAGGATAAGGGTCAGGATTGCTCCAAGCCCAACTGGAGAGCCACATGTAGGGACAGCATATGTCGCCCTGATAAACTATGCTTTTGCCAGAAAACACGGGGGGCGGTTCATTTTACGAATCGAAGATACTGACAGAGAGAGGTCGTCCAAAGAGAGCGAGCAGGCAATCATTGAGAGTCTTAGATGGCTTGGACTTGAATGGGACGAAGGTCCTGATGTCGGGGGGGATTTTGGTCCTTACAGGCAATCAGAAAGGGTTCATATTTATAAAGAGTATGCCCAGCGCCTTGTAGAAATCGGAGCCGCTTATCCATGCTTTTGCACCCCCCAAAAACTTGAAGAGATAAGACAAAGACAGCGAGCAATGAAGCAAAATAGGGGTTATGATGGTACCTGCAGGAATATCCCGCCTGACGAGGCAAAGGCAAGGATAAAGGCAGGCGAACCCCATACGATAAGGCTCAAGATGCCACTCGAAGGGGTAACGATCATCAATGACCTTCTACGTGGCGAGGTAGTGTATCCAAACGAACAGATTGACGACCAAGTGTTACTAAAGTCTGATGGATTTCCCACCTATCACCTTGCAAGTGTAGTGGACGACCATCTGATGCAAATAACCCATGTGATAAGGGCGGAAGAGTGGATAAGCTCCACCCCAAAGCATTTGGTTTTGTACAAAGCCTTTGGATGGGATTTGCCTGTATTCGTGCATCTCCCCTTATTGAGAAACAAAGACAAGAGCAAGATCTCCAAAAGAAAAAACCCTGTTTCGATACAGTATTACAGAAAGATAGGAATTCTGCCACAGACCCTTTTGAACTTTCTTGGTTTACTTGGGCACTCGATGCCTGACGAAAGGGAAGTGTTTTCGCTTGAAGAGTTCGTAAGGGAGTTTTCTTTCGAAAGGATAAAACTGGGGGGGCCTGTCTTTGATTTGGATAAGCTTTTTTGGCTGAATGGGATAAGGCTTAGGGCGCTAAAGACAGAAGAGATTGCACGGCTACTGAGGGAAACGGTTTTCTCGGAAGAAACCTTGATATCCATAGTGCCCCTTCTTAGGGAAAGGATAGAAACGCTTGGGGAGTTCATGGAAAAGGCTTTTTATTTTACGCATCATGCACTTTCAGTGGACGTGGGGCTGTTTTTTGAGGCGGTCAAAGGCATGGAAAAGGAGGTTATGCTCGGTCTCTTGAAGAAGATGCTCGAGAACATGCACGAGATTCAGGTCTTTTCTGCGCAAAAGATTGAGGAGAAGATGAGGGCACTAGCTAGCGAGACTGGTGTAAAAACATCGGATTTGTTCATGCTGCTGAGGATCGCAGCTACTGGTCGCAAAGCCACTCCCCCACTGTTTGAAACATTGGAGGTTCTAGGCCGTCCAATGGTGTGTCTTAGGCTTCAATCAGCAATCGAGGCGATAAACAGCGCAAAAAAGACGCACTAAAGGATAAATCCTCCCCCTTGACAACCTTGTTTCCTGACAAAATATTTTAGGTGGCGACGGTCGAAAGGCCAAGCCAAAAAGAAAATCAAAGATAAAAAGGAGGTGATAGTATGAGGATTCAAAGATGGGATCCATTCCGTGAAATTGAAAGGCTTCACGAGGAGATGGACAGGATCTTCAGGGGGTTTGCACTGCCGAGGCTCGCAACTGAAGAACCGCAGTGCACGGTCGCAGTAGACATCCTTGAGGACAAGGACAATGTCATTCTTAAGGCTGAAATCCCTGGTGTAAACCCAAAGGATGTCGAACTGCAGGTGCATGATAATGTCCTTACCATCTCTGGCGAGAAGAAGCTCGAGCACGAGGACAAAAAGGATAACTATGTGCGCATCGAGCGGCTCTATGGCAAGTTCACCCGTTCCTTCACACTGCCTCCTTATGTAGACGCTCAGAAGATCGAGGCTACATACAAGGATGGTGTGCTAACGGTGACCTTGCCAAAGAAACCCGAGACAAAACCTCGCCAGATTGAGGTTAAGACTGCCTGAAGGGCCGTCGATCCAGACCTCGTGAAAGTCCATGCAAGGGGCGACTAAAAAGTCGCCCCTTTTATTTTTTGGCGTTATAGTTTGTCATAACAATATGTTGACCAAAAAACGCTATTAGCAGGCTGGGCACTCCACATGGAGCGAACACTTCCCCCCTTTTCTTACGCAATGAAGATGCTACAACACCTTGACGCCTGTACATTAGAACAATAAAATCGTGTGACGCTCGCAGCGAGCGATATGGGGATTTTTAGTTTTTGGCCTTTCTTTAAGAACACCTTTCTGATGGGTATCGATCCCTAGCGGAAAACCTTATGAAACTTGCAACCCCAAGGGCAAGGATCAGCTTTGGCGGTCGAGAAGTGCTTGCAAGCCTGAAAGGTCTTTTTGGGAACATGGTCATTCAGGAGTTTGAGCAGAGGATGGCTCAATATCTTGGGGTAAAGCACGCTGTTCTCACCTCGAGTGGAAAGTCAGCGTTGGCGCTGCTTTTGAAGGCTCTTGGGGCAAAAAAAGGAGAGCGTATAATCGTTGCATCTTACAATGTTCCTGAAGTGCCTGCAGTCTTAGTGTCTTTGGGGCTTGTCCCTGTGTTCGTTGATATAGATAGAGACACTTATAATGTATCCCCCGAAAGGGTCGAAGATGCTTTGAAGAGAGGTGCGAGATTCTTGCTTATAACGCACCTGTATGGGCATCCTGCTGACCTAGATTCGCTTCTTGTAATGGCAAAACACTACGAAGCGGTAGTCATTGAAGACTGTGCACAGGCACTAGGTGCACGGTTCAAAGGGAAGATGCTTGGCTCCTTCGGGATTGGCTCGATATTCAGTTTTGGAATAATGAAGAACCTCAACACCTTATATGGAGGCCTTGTCGCCACAAACGACCAAAAGGTTTTTGAGACAGTGAAGTTAGAAACAGACCTTGCTAAAAGGTCGTCCCATGTGCCTTATATTAGGCAGGCTCTGATTGCGTCCGCCCTAAATCTAGCCACATCTCACCCGTTTTTCGATTTCTTCGTTTTTCCGTTGATTTTTCTAGATGGTGCACTTGGGCTCGACATCACTTACAAACTCGCCAAAATGAGACCAAAGGCATTGGAAACAGGTAAGTTTCGTCTCGAAGACATCATTGTTGCTCCATCTAATGTGGCTGCATCTGTTGGGCTTTTGGGGCTTTACAGCCTTGATCATGAAAACGAGGCACGCAAAAAAAACGCAAAGCGGCTCATAGAGGCCGTAAACCATATACAAGGGTTGCGATACCAAAAGCCTTTGCCAGATGCTGACCCCGTTTGGACAAACTTTGTGATATGTCATCCTAAGCGTGACGAACTTAGACGGAGGCTTTTGAACAAAGGCATTGATTCGACAAAAGGCTATCTAGTTGCGTGTCACAGACTTTTTTCGGACAAGGCGGTTTTAGGAGGTTCGTTAGATGAGAGTGAAAGACTTGAGAGAGAAAACCTGTATTTACCGTGTCATTCCAGTGTTACCGAGACAGATATCGAGAAAATAAGGCAGGCCCTTTCCAAGGCTTGAACAGTTTTCTCTTGTCTATCATTAGCATTGTTCTTTTTCGTTCCTCTTTTTCCGCTGTTGGGTGTATTTTATGGTTTGGATGTTGCCCTTTGTGTAATGAAAAATGATAGTTCTTGGGATATGCGATAGTCAGGATGCTGGAGCCTGCCTCTTTGTCCACGGTCGCCTTGTGGCTGCTGTCAACGAAGAAAGGCTTTGCAGAAAGAAACTTTGGGGTGGCTTCCCTAGACTATCTATCCTTGAGGTGCTTAAGCTTGGGGGGGTGAAGCCAGAGGAAGTTGATGTTGCGGTGCTTGGAACAAGTATTACGCCGAATCTGATCTTCAGGGTATTCAGAGGGATACATCAAGGGGTAAGGCAAAAGAGCGGGCAGTTCGGCTATCTTCTAAACCTCTTCATAACCTATCAAACCATTGCTAGAAAGTCTTCTTTCATCCTCAAGCTCGAATCACTGGCTGCAAGAAAGGTCATTGCGCAAGAACTGCGTTCGCTTGGTATCGATTGCAAGGTTGTCTCTATTGACCATCACACTGCCCATGGATATGGTGCGTTCGCTACCTCCCCTTTCGACAATGCCCTTGTGATTACTGCTGATGGACTAGGAGATGGGCTTGGTGTCACTGTGAGCGTGGGCGAGCGGGGGAAAGGACTTTCCCGCATCCACGAGGAATCAGGGTTCTCGGCATTGACCCTTTACTATTCGAGGCTTACCGAGGCTTTAGGATTCGCTCCTATCAAGGATGAGGGGAAGGTAAATGCGCTTGCGGGTTACACATTGAGGATGCCATTGCTTGGCGATGCGAAACGGTTACTTCGGCACAAGGAAGGACGGTTCAATCTACAGAACCACCTTTTGCCGTGCTCAAAGAAGGGATGGCCTTACAGTTTGTTCAGCAAATATTCAAGGGAGGAGGTGGCTTCCTCGTTTCAAACTCATCTTGAAAACGAGATGCGGGATTTCGTTCGCTATTATATCAAAAAGACAGGACAAAAGAACTTATGCCTCGCAGGCGGGCTATTTGCAAATGTGAAACTCAATCAGAGGCTTGCAATGATGGAAGAGGTGGGGGGGGTATGGGTCTATCCTCACATGGGTGACGGAGGGCTTGCTGTGGGGGGATGCCTTGCATACCTTCAAGCAGAGCCAAGCCCATTGCCCCATGTTTACCTTGGACCGTCGTTTACAGATAAGGAAGCGGAGGAGGCTTTGAAAAAGGCGGGACTTTGCTTCAGGAAGCTAGAAAATGCTGACCTTGAAGTCGCAAGACTTCTTTCATTTGGAAAGATAGTGGCTGTTTGTAGGGGCAACATGGAATGGGGTCCAAGGGCGCTTGGAAACCGCTCTATCTTGCTTCATGGGACAGACCCAGATACCGTATCGTGGCTCAACAAGAAGCTCAGAAGAAGCCCTTTTATGCCCTTCGCACCTGCGGTGCTTCAAGAAGATGCTCATAGATGTTTTTTGTGGCTGGAAAAGGCTTGGCACAGTGCGAGGTTCATGACAATAAGCTTCGATGTGACCAAATATTTCAAGGATACCTATCCTGGTGCTGTCCACAAGGACGGGACAGCTAGACCACAGATTGTTGACGATGAAACAAACTCCAGTTTTGCTAACATCTTGAGGGAATATAAAAGACTGACAGGGCTTTGTTGCCTTATCAACACAAGTTTCAACATGCATGAGGAGCCCATCGTTTGCACTCCAGACGATGCCATAAAGGCTTTTTTGGAAGCCGAGCTTGACGCACTCCTGTTGGGGCCATATTTGGTCGAAAGAAGGTGAGCATAAAGGGAACAATCGCTTCACAGTTCAATAATGTCCGATTTTTTAAAGAGCTCTTCCCCATTTCCCTCCTTGCGCGCAATGCTATAACATTTCCTTTGGACTATCTCTCGCCTTCCGGTTTTGCGCATCCTCCCATGGTCATAAACTGCCTTCTCACCTCGAGATGCAATCTGAAATGCAGGATGTGCTCTGCTTACGAGTTCAGGCAGACAAAGTTTAGAGAGATGCAGGTAGCAGATCTACAAAGGCTAGTTCAACAGGTGAGAGCATTTTCGCCATCGTTTTATTTTGGCGGGGGTGAACCACTGATTAGGGACGACATCACTGAGCTTGTACACACTGTAAAAAGCGCAGGGCTACCGCTTGGAATTGTTACGAATGGTCTTAGGCTTACAAGCGAAATTCGTCGTGACTTCATAAGGTTTGGACTGGACCACATCCTTGTGTCCATTCACGGACCAGAGGAGACACACGACCAAATCACAGGGGTAAAAGGGTCTTTCAAGAAGACGACCTCGAACATCGAAGCGTTTTGCAAAGAAAAGAGAAACACATTTGTGATGCTAAACTTCGTTGTCTCATCGGATAACCTACATAAGATGCGGGACCTTGTCCTTTTGGGAAAGGAACTCGGTGTGGACAAAGTGAGGATCGAACATCTCCTTTTCATCACAAACGAGGAAAGGCAGATGCACGAGAGGTGGTGTAACATGAAATGCCCTCTGCCCCTAGCAGCGATGAAAGATGTCAGTACTCTGGTATGTCAGATAGGAGCAGTCAGGGGCTTCTCAATGGAGCTACCACTGCTCATAAACGAGATAAAGAAAGAGTTTCGCGATTTCGTCTTTATAAAGCCTGCGCTCACTAGGAAAGAGATAGAGGCTTGGTATTCCGACCATTATAGGAGCTTCAGGCGCTGTGTCTTTATATGGCGCTCTTTGTTTGTTGACCCTGAAGGCTATGTGATCCCTTGCCAACACTATGCGGGATTGAAGATGGGAGACGTAAAGAAAGAGCCGCTGCTTGAGATATGGAATTCCAAGCGATACAAAATGTTTAGAAGGCTTATAAGGCGTGGGATTGCGCCTGGTTGTTCGAGGTGCTGTAAGATTTAGAGAAAGCGGTTAGCGGGAGTTTCTTTGGGGTCGCTGGGTGGCGAGTTCGTGCATTGCAAGATAAGAAACTCAAGTTAGTGATTACACTTCGTTTTCTGAAAAGGATCAGGTGCAGTCTATGATGCTTTTTGTTTTATTTAGTCTTGTCTTCATGCCTGGTGGGGGGGGTGTTTTGGGTCGCGCAGTGTTTTTCTTGATTGAAGATATAAGAACTGACAATGTCAATAACGGACAAAAGAGTCCGGCATAGACGAAGAGCTTGGAGAATATCTCTGTCATAGTCAAACGAACTTCAAAGATTTTTAGATTGGCTTTGACGCGAATCGCCTTGATGACCTGTGCTATGTGAAACTTTTGCTCAGCATTTAGGCTTTTTCAAATGCTCTTGATAGATTTCTCTTAAGTGCTCAGGCAGAAGTTCAGCGGGATATTCTCTTTTGCCTATCTTTTCTAGATACCACCACCAATATTGCAAATCATGCTCTTCGTCGCTTGGATCGTAAGGGCGCTCGACACCATGTTCGAGGGCGAACTTTATTAGTCCCTTATCAATCTGTTTGACCCTTGGATGATTGTCCAACCCTTTCTCGTGTATCCTGTCCCTTAGTGCCAGATAAGATGAGCCCATCCAAACATTGCAAGCTAAGATTTCCCCCTTCTTATATTCTCTCCCAGCCATTTCCCATGATTCGAGAATGTCTTCGTATAGGTAGGTCTCTTGTAAATGTTTCGGAAGCAAGTCAGCGGGATAAGTCCGCTTTACAATCTTGTCTAGGTGCCACCACCAGTATTTGAGGTCTCTCACCACATCTTGGGTTTTTACCTGTTGTTTGCTTGTGACAAGATACTTTATCAAGCGTAGGTCTATCTCCATTACCTTTGGATCCTCATCCAGTCCCCTCTTGTGAATCTCGTCCCTTACACAAAGATACGATCGAGCCTGGCGGTGGTCATAAACAGGGATCATACAGAAGGAGTCTTCGCTGGCGTAAGTCTCCCAGTCCTTGACAAGTTCTTTGTCAGACTTAGACTGCACATCTCTTTCGAACCCTTCGAAAGCCTTCAAATAAAGGCTCTTCAATGCCTCATACTCGAACAAGAACTGGGCAGGGTATATTCTGCGTGCAATCTTGTCCATGTGCCACCACCAGCAGGAGTAAGAGTACACTCCATCTGGACAAAAGTCTGGTTTTGCACCACCCTCTTTCAGAACCATCTTGAAAAGCGCCATATCAGCTTTTTTGATCTCCTCTTTATCCTCGATGGAGGGTTGTCCGTAAAAGCGCTGTAATTCGGAACGCTCAAAGATCTCTTGTCTTACTTTCAAAAACTTGAAACATTCCCTGAAATCGTGAAACTTCTGCAAGTTCTCCGGCTTGCATGCGTTGACCCAGATTTTCGTCATCTCTTTGTCGGTAAGCTCCCGACCAAACTTTTTTCCGCCTCGCAAACCCCTTATAGCGACTTCAATGCCTTTCTTCGCCGAGAAAAATATCTTGCTTATTTTTCTCACTTTTTGGGACACATGGGCCACTTTGAAGCGAAGAATCACTAATAAGACTTCCAACAGCACTAAGAACAGTTTGAGATACTTTTTGAGCACTCTTCTATTAGGAACTCGAACACAGCCAAATCTTTCTTGGCACATAGCCTCTGTAATATTATAAACTCTTTTGCTTTTTTGTGGAGGTTGTATGGCAGAGGTTTTCGAGTTCATGCAACTCCAATATCTTGAAGGCTTGTATGACCAGTATTTAGAGGACCCTGAAAGTGTGCCTGAAGACATGAGGAGGTTTTTCGATACCTTTGGAGGACAAGAAGATAGAACGATATGGGAAAGGCATTATGCGAAAAAGAAGTTAGATGAGGTTATAGAATGGGACAAAGAAGATGTTTCGGTGGATTTAGATTCGTTGAGATTGCAGGACAGGGTTGATCAGCTCATACGGGCTTACAGAGTTCGAGGGCATCTTGTGGCAAAGGTTGACCCATTAGGGCGAGAAAGACCTAGACCTAAGGAACTCGACCTTGATTTTTATGGATTCACGGAAAGAGACCTCGATAGGGTGTTTTCAACCAGAACCATCTATCCGCACCACTCATTGACGCTCAGAGAAATAATCAGCCACATGGAGAACACCTATTGTAGAAGTATAGGTGTTCAGTTTATGCATATTGATGACCTAAAGATTAAGCAATGGCTTCAAGAGCAGATGGAGGGCACCGAAAACAGGATAACCTTATCTCGTGCCGAGCAGTTGCGAATCTTGACAAGGCTCACCGATGCGGTGATCTTCGAGGAGTTTATCCACAAGAAGTATCAAGGCGCAAAATCTTTTAGCTTGGAAGGTGCAGAGACTCTTGTGCCACTTCTTGATATGGTGATTGAAAAAGCAGGAGAGCAGAGGATTGACGAGATTGTCATTGGCATGGCTCATAGAGGAAGGCTTTGTGTTCTTGCAACAATCATGGGAAAAAGCCCAAGGCTTATCTTTCAGGAGTTCGAGGACGCGATAAGCGACCCTGAACATGGTCCGGGCGATGTGAAGTATCATCTGGGATACTCGACTAATGTCAGGACCTCGATTGGGCACGATATTCACCTTTCTTTGTGCTTCAACCCAAGCCACTTGGAGTTTGTCTCGCCTGTTGCTATTGGAAGGATGCGGGCTAAGATGGATGCCTTCCAAGATCGAGATAGACGGCGTGGACTTTGTGTTCTCATTCACGGGGATGCTAGTTTTGCAGGCGAAGGAATAGTGCAGGAAACACTGAACCTTTCTGCCCTGAGAGGCTATTTTATAGGCGGGACTTTGCACATAATCGTGAACAATCAGATAGGTTTTACAACCGACCCGGAGGATGCGAGGTCATGCACATATCCTAGCGATGTCGCAAAGATGCTGCAGGTGCCGATATTCCATGTGAATGGGGAAGACCCCGAAGCAGTGGCACAGGTTGTTCGGCTCGCAATGGATTTTAGAAGGCTTTTTAGAAGGGATGTCATAATCGACCTTTTTTGTTACAGGAAATACGGGCACAACGAAACGGATGATCCGTCGTTCACACAGCCCGTAATGGCAAAGGCGATTGCCAAAAAAGAGGGAGTGAGGGAATCCTATCTAAGGCATCTTCTGAGTTTGTCTCAAATCACGATGGAAGAGGCGGAAGAGATAAAAGAGAGGCGAAAAAGATGGTTGGAAGTGGAGCTTTCTGCTGGCAAAAAAGGCGGCTTCGTCGTGGTTTCCAAACCGAAAGGAGTATGGGCTGGATATGTGGGGGGAAAAGAGGAAGGGGTTGAAGATGTCGAGACGAAGGTCCCGAAAGACAAACTTGTGCAATATCTCGAGGCTATCACGAGACTGCCAAAAGACTTTCACCCGCACCCGAAAATCGTCCGCTTTCTTGAAGAAAGAAAGGCAATGGCAAGGGGAGAAAGGCGCATCGACTTTGCCACTGCAGAGGCTTTGGCTATGGCATCGCTGGCGGACATGGGTTTTAGGGTGAGGATGTCTGGCCAAGACTCTGAAAGAGGCACTTTCAGCCATCGCCATGCAGTGCTTCATGACTACGAGGACGGTCGAACATATTGCCCATTACAACATGTCTCTCCAAATCAAGCACCTGTGGAGATCTATAACTCCCCTCTTTCAGAAGCTGGGGTGTTAGGCTTTGAATATGGTTATTCCCTCGACTACCCTGATGCACTTGTCATCTGGGAGGCTCAATACGGCGATTTTGCAAATGTGGCACAGGTATATATTGACCAGTTCATCGCTAGTGCCGAAGAAAAGTGGAAAAGGTTGTCTGGAATCGTCCTGTACTTGCCACATGGCTATGAGGGGCAAGGTCCTGAACATTCAAGTGCAAGGCTCGAAAGGTTTTTGTCCCTTTGCGCTAACGACAATATGCAGATCGTAGTGCCAACCACCCCTGCACAGCTGTTCCATGTACTTAGAAGGCAAGTTTTGCGAAAATGGAGAAAGCCATTGGTGGTTTTCACGCCAAAGAGCCTTTTGAGAAGTAAAGAAGCAAGTTCGTCGCTCGAAGAACTTTCTGAGGGACGATTTTTGAAAGTCATCCCCGAGCAAAAGAAGAAGAAGGTTAGCAGGGTCTTGTTGTGTTGCGGTAAGATATACTATGACTTGGCACAACATCGGGCTAAGATCGGTAGGGATGATGTGACTATCGTCAGGATTGAACAGCTCTATCCTATTCGCGACGAAGAACTCATTACGGCTTTCGAAGGGATTGAGAACGAAGTTGAGTTTATATGGGTTCAGGAGGAGCCCATCAATATGGGGGTTTCTTGTTACCTTAGGAGGCGTTTTGGCACAAAAATTTTGGATAGGTGGCCATACAGGATTATAGGAAGACCTGAGGCGTCTGCGCCTGCCAAAGGGTCTTTTGCTGTTCACATGATGGAACAGGAGGAGATTGTGAGGACAGCGTTTTCATGAAAGGAGGATGACATGGTGGAGGTAGTTGTACCTAATCTTGGCGAATCCATCGTAGAGGTATTGGTTTCGGAGTGGTTGAAAGATGAGGGAGAGATCGTTGCGGAGGGTGAGCCCATAGTCATCATCGAAACAGACAAAACTACAATGGAGGTGTACGCGCCAAAAGGCGGTAAGATTGCAAAGAAAGTGAAACAGAAGGGAGAGACCGCAAAGATTGGAGAAGTGTTGTGCGTAATCGAGGAGGGGGTGTTCGTTCAAGGAAGTCCATATGGAGAGGTAAAAGAAGAGAAAAAGGGCGACTTGGAGGAAAAAGTGGCTATGCCTTCAGCGAAGAAGGTAGCGTTCGAAGAG
>Ga0197143_1001396_pt1 | contig 20359 bp, 20 predicted proteins | sample GBS70_MetaG_FD_148603 | JGI IMG/M metagenome (GOLD analysis project Ga0197143, IMG submission 148603) | Sediment microbial communities from Great Boiling Springs, Gerlach, Nevada, United States - GBS 70_MetaG | ecosystem: Environmental > Aquatic > Thermal springs > Hot (42-90C) > Sediment...
CTAAGAGCCTGAATTCCTCTTTCATTTTCTTCAGAAATTCTTGCGATGGTTTCTCTGAGTTCTTTAAATCCTCTTTCGTTCTCCTCAGAAAGTCTTTGAACTATTTTTTCTATTCTATCAATTCTGCTCAACTTTTTTTCTCTTGCCCTTTTCTTCATAGTAAATAAAATTAAGAATTTTGGAGCTGTTGTGAAGGAAATTTATGGAAAAACGAAAAGAAGAGGAAATACAAAGTGAGTTAGAATAGATATTAAAAAAATAATAAATATTACTATTATGTTATGTTATTAGGAATTTTAATAATTTTTTTGATTTCGGAGACACAGTTGGAAAGTTCAGAACATAAACAGTTAGAGAGTTCAGAACATAAATATACGAATAGGAATTAACATTTTGTCTCTTGCACCTATTCCTGTAGGATTTGGGCATGCTTCTCCTTTTATACTTTTGCTTCCTGATGTAAATTTTGAATTAAAAGTTTTAAGAAAGGTTTCGATGGATTTTGGGCTAACGATGTTATACATAATTCCAATAGGAGCAAGGGTGGGAGTAAGGGAATATTTAGGGAAAAAAGGGTTTAGAGGTTTTTATCTTTATCAACATTTGGGAGCATTATTTTTTCTTGTTGATACTACTGTACCATATTTAACCTTTGGAGGTGGTTATAAGTATGTTTCAAAAGGTGGGTTTACCGTTAATCCTTTTTTAGTTTTAGGTCTGCAGTTTGATAATTTTCGGATTGGGGGGCCGGGCCAAGGTTTATATTTAGGTTATACGTGGTAGATAGTTATAGATGGGCTGAAAAAGAGGGATGTAAGATGGAATGGAATATGAGAAAAAAGCAGTAGCTTCAATTATTTAGCACAATTTTGTTATCAAGTTGAACAAAATAAGTAATAAGTATTAAATAATTATGTTATTAGGGATTTTAATAATTTTTTTGATTTCGGAGACACAATTAGAGAATTCAGAACATAAATATACGATAGAAATTGATTTTTTATCTCTTCATCAGGTAAATTTTGAATTAAAAGTTTTAAGAAAGGTTTCGATGGATTTTGGGCTAACAAGTTCGTTATCATTAGGTCCAAAGTCATACATAATTTCAAGCGGAATGAGTGTGGGAGTAAGGGAATATTTAGGGGAAAAAGGGTTTAGAGGTTTTTATCTTCATCAGGGTTTAGGAGCATCTCTTTTTTATGATAAGGGAAATATAATACCATATTTAACCTTTGGAGGTGGTTATAAATATGTTGAAGAAGATGGTTTCACTGTTGATCCTTTTTTAGGTTTAGGTTTAAGTTTGTGGCCTGGTTCAGGTTTAAGTTTGCGGACTGGTGTTTTTTTTATTTGGCCAAGTATAGATTTATATTTGGGTTATACTTGGTAGATATTTATGGAGATACTGAAAAGAGCGGTGTAAAATAGAAATAAATAAGAAAGCAGGGGCTTCAACTAAACACTATTTAACGCAATTTTGTTATCAAATTGAACCAAATATATGTTATTTGGAATATCAAAGTGGTGCAAAATATTGTTGAAAAATTTTTGCACTCTTACTTATCTTACTTATAAAATTATAAAATAAGCCCCTAAAACATTTACAGATTTTTCAAAATTGAATGAATAGTGATTTAGGTTATTTTATTTGTGGAGGATAGAATAGATTACTCAAACTCAAATCAGGAGAAACAGTTTTTGAAATCTTCAAAATTTTTGAAATATATTTCGTCCTTGGAAAGGATTTCAAAGCTACTTTCATCTTATGGTGTTTTTGACAGCATTTTGAAGCAGGTTTTTCATGTTATTGAGACCGAAATGGGGATAATAAATCCATCTGTATATATTCTGAATTTTTCAAGCTCCCTCAGACCAAAAGAAGATGAGAGGGAGGAGAAAGAGAAAAAAATTATGAGAGCTCCTCGGAAAGATATAATAGATTTTCGGGAACTCAAGATTATTGTCTCTCCAATAAGGGTTGAAGGAAGAGATTTGGGATTCATAAGTGGATTATCTGATTATACAGAAGTTGAGATGAAGTTGGATTTTCTTTCTATTGTTGGGACTATGATTGGGTTCTCTTTTTTCATTTTGGCTAAGGAGAAGGCAGACATAAAGAAAGTCGGGAATATAATTTTCAGGTCAAAGAAGATGGAAGAGGTTATAAGGCTTTGTCTTGAAGTTGCAAAATCAGATGCTACGGTTCTCATAAGAGGTGAGAGTGGCGTTGGGAAAGAGCTGATAGCTGATCTTATTCATGAGAACTCATATAGAGGAGGAAAACAAATTGTGAAAATAAACTGTGCTGCTATACCTGAAAATCTTCTCGAAAGTGAGCTCTTCGGATATAAAAAAGGTGCTTTCACAGGAGCAATATCAGATAAGAAGGGGAAGTTCGAACTTGCAGAAGGTGGAACCATTTTTCTAGATGAAATAGGTGATCTCCCTCCTTCTCTTCAGGCAAAACTGCTCAGAGTTATTCAGACAAAAGAGATCGAACCCATTGGTGGAACTACAAAGAAAGTCAATGTTAGAATTATTGCTGCAACAAACAGAAATCTTGAAGAGCTTGTGAGAGAAGGAAAATTCAGGGAAGACCTATATTATAGGTTAAATGTTGTCCCTATATTTATCCCCCCACTCCGTGAAAGAAAGGAAGATATAAGACCTCTTGTTGATTTTTTCCTTGAAAAATTCAATAAAAAATATGGAAAAAATATTTCCATCTCGAAAGGTGCAATGCTAATTTTTGAAGATTATGATTGGTATGGTAATGTGAGAGAACTTGAAAATCTTGTTGAAAGGCTTGTTATAACATCTTCTGACCTTGTAATTACACCCGATGACATCCCAGATTATATCAGAGATTATGTGATGAAAAAAAGAAAAAGCGAAACAGAAGAGATTTTTGTAGGATCATCCAAAAATGCGGGAGGTTCTCATCTTGGTTTTAAAGAAATTACAGATATAGTTAGTGGTTCCGGTGAGGTTGATCTTTCTTTTATTGTTCGTAGGTTAGAGAAGGGGGCAATTGAACATGTCCTGTCTTATTCAAAGAATATATCTGACGCTGCCAGAAAGCTTGGAATTTCAAGGAGACAACTTGAATGGCGTATGAAAAAGTATGGCATTACTTTCTCCAAAAAGAAGAAAAATACCTAAAATTTAACAAAAAAGATAACAAAATTGTAAAAATTTTGCATTTTTATCCTGAATCTTAACAAAAATGTAAAAATTATTATACAAAAAACCTGGCACACTTTTCCCTATATAAGATGAAAATAATTTTTGAAGGAAAGAGTAAATAAAAAAAACAAAAACCTAGAAAAAGAATAAAAAAAATCTGTGATAAGAAAATAAAATATGACAAAAAGAACAAAAAAGAAAAAAAAGAAGGAGGTAAATAATAGTATGTCAAATCAAAGACCACGAGACGCAAAGGACTTAATTGAGTTCATCAAGGTGGAAAATGCAAAGTTTATTGATATAAAGTTTTTAGACCCGCTCGGACTTTTACAGCATCTGACATTACCTGCTGATAAATTAACCGTTGATATTATAGAAGAAGAAGGTATTGGTTTTGACGGGTCGTCTATACGTATGTGGCAATCAATCCACGAATCTGATATGCTTTTATTTCCTGACCCAAAAACCGCAGTTGTTGATCCATTCTTCAAGGAGAAAACTATTTCTGTTATAGCAAATATTAAAAACCCTATAACTCACGAACCATATTATAAAGATACAAGATACATAGCTCAAAGAGCAGAAAAATATCTCAAAGAAACGGGAATAGCAGATTCAACCCTTTTTGGTCCAGAACTTGAGTTCTTCATTTTCGATTCGGTATCGTTTGGAGAAGCTCCGAATTATTCTTTCTATAAATTGGACTCAGAAGAGGGATTATGGAGAAGCGGGGACGAAAACTCCAAAGGTTACAAGATAAGATATAAGGAAGGGTATTTCCCAGCTCCACCTTTCGATACGCTCACAGATATAAGGAATGAAATTTGTATCATACTTGAGGGTATGGGAATAGAGGTTGAAGTTCATCATCACGAGGTTGCAACTGCTGGTCAAGGCGAGATAGATATAAAAGCCAGACCTTTGGTTGAGATGGCAGATAATGCGGTTATGCTCAAATATGTAATAAAGAATGTTGCAAAAAAACATGGCAAAACCGCTACATTCATGCCAAAACCTATCTTTGGAGATAATGGTTCGGGAATGCACACTCACCAGAGCTTGTGGAAGAACGGCAAACCTCTTTTTGCTGGTGAAAAATATGCTGGTCTTTCGGAACTTGCCATGTGGTATATCGGTGGTATAATAACCCATGGTAGAGCTCTTTGTGCAATAACTAATCCCACTACTAACTCGTATAAAAGACTTGTCCCAGGATATGAAGCTCCTATAAACCTTGCTTACTCACAGAGAAATAGGTCCGCTGCTGTGAGGATCCCTATGTATTCACCTTCTCCCAAAGCAAAGAGGATAGAGGTAAGATTCCCTGACCCATCATGTAATATGTATTTAGCTTTCGCTGCAATGCTTATGGCTGGTCTTGATGGTATAGAAAAGAAGATAAACCCAGGGGAACCATTTGATACAAACATATATAAGCTCCCACCTGAGGTTCTTGCAAAAGTCCCAAAAACACCTTCTTCTTTGCAGGAAGCCCTTGAAGAACTCAAAAAAGACCACGATTTCTTGCTCAAAGGAGGGGTATTTTCCAAGGAGTTTATCGATGAGTATATAGACTGGAAATATGAAAAAGAAGTAAAAGAACTTTATGCTCGACCAACTCCGTGGGAGTTTATGTCTTACTACGATATTTGATTTGAGTGAGCGACTTGTTAGATATTAGAAATATTCTGTGAAATAAAGAGCAATCTTACGTAAAAGTAAAACCGAAAGAGAGTATCCTAAATCTAATAAGGGGATACTCTAAATATTAGCTGATTTAAAATATTATGTTGATGTTATGAACTGTTGAGATTAGAAACTTCAAAGAAATTTTTTAAAAGACAGAAACAAAAATAAAAAGCAAAAAAGGGGTAAAAAAACATGGGAAAAATAAAAAGGGGATATTATAGGCTTGCTTCTGCAGCGGTTGGTTTTATCTTAGGTTTGTTCTCGATGATGGGGACCGCTCAATCAACACCATCTACAACCTTCTGGGCTCCTTCTACTCCATATCTTCAACCTTTTGGTGTCCTACATATAACATACGATACTTATTTTAATCACAAAACTCTTTTTCCTATTACTACTGGTTTGACGATTGGTCTTTTGCCTTTGAAGGAACTCAACTGGGAATTCGGGTTTGATTTATTATTTTCATCTCCGTGGGAAAAGAATGGAGAAAAAGTTTTTCCTCTGCTTCTTAATACAAAAATTGGAACTCCAGAGGATACATTTTTCACCGGTCAGCCTGGCTGGTCGTTTGGCATTTTCAATCTTGGTTTTGAAAGTAAAGTGAATAACCAAAACATACTGTATTTTATGCTTGGGAAAACTATGCTTGAAGATTGGGGAGCTTTGAAATATTTGGGGATAATTCAAGTTGGAGCTTATTATGGGCTTGAAAAAACTTTATTTTTATCTTCTGATGGGAAAGAAAATAATTTTGGTTTCCTTGCTGGTTGGTTTTCTTATCCGATAGATGTTCCTATTATAGACAAGATAATTTTTACTGCTGACATTATGTCAGGAGAACACAGTCTTGGTGCTTGGGGAGGTGGGGTATATTTTTTCATAACTCCGACTATTGATTTGCTTACAGGACCTGTTTTCTTTTTTGACAAGGATGCAGCTGGTGTCCCGGAGGGTTGGCTTTGGACATTACAGCTTGATGTTGATATAGATTTGAAAGGAGGTAAAGAGTGATGGAGATGTTGAATATAGACAAATTTGAAATGAAAAATAATGTCAAAATAGGTGATTTTTTGGAAAAGGTTATGGACAAAGACAGGTTATTTTTAAAGCTGAAAGATATAGCTCATTTTTTGAAAGTTGATGTTGTAACAATTTATATATACGACGATTCCAAAAAAGAGCTTATTCTTTGGTGTAGCTATGGTTTAGATAAATCAAGTTGGGGGACAAGAGTTCCTATAACGAGAGGTCTTGTTGGTAAATGTGCAAGGGAGATGAAACCTATCTCTGTCAAAGAACCTTTTAAACATCCAGATTTCTACTATGTTCCTGGTTCGGGTGAAGAGAAATATCAATCTTTCCTTGCTATACCTATTGTTGAAAATGGTGATTTGAAGGGTATTTTTGTTGTGCAAACGATTGAGATGAAATTCTTCTTATCTCCAGAGATAAGGTTCATTTGGACGAATGCGGATAGATTTATAAGAGAAATTTTCTCTTTTATCAAACAAAAAAATAAAAAAGATGGAGGTGAATGACGATGGAAGAGGAAGTAGTAAACCAAATAAACCAGGGAGATACCGCTTGGATCATAGTTGCAACTGGGCTTGTAGCATTGATGACTTTACCTGCTCTTGCTCTCTTTTATGGAGGGCTCACAAGGGCAAAAAGTATAATCAATACCCTTATGATGAACGCAGGAACATATTTTATCGTTAGTATTGTCTGGGTCCTGTGGGCGTATTCTCTTTCTTTTGGGCAATCAAATTGGGGTATAATAGGTAGTTTTGAGAAGTTTTTTATGAATGGTGTAGGGGTAAATAGTGTTTCTGGAACTATCCCGGAGTTTGTTTTTTGTGCTTTTCAGCTCACATTTGCAGCTATAACTACTGCTCTTATTTCTGGGGCAGTGGTGGAGAGAATGAAGTTTTCCGCTTGGTTTTTGTTTTCAATTTCGTGGGTAACTTTTGTTTATTCTCCTATTGCTCACTGGGTGTGGGGTGGTGGTTTTTTAGCCAAGCTTGGTGCTCTTGATTTTGCTGGTGGAACAGTTGTCCATTTAAACGCAGGTATATCAGCGATTGCATTAGCTCTTGTTCTTGGTAGAAGAAAGGAGGAAGGAATTTTGCCTTCACAGATGCCTTTGGTTCTTTTGGGAGGTGCTCTTTTGCTTGTTGGTTGGTTTGGATTTAACGCAGGGAGTGCTCTTTCTGCATCCGGTCTCGCAGGAGTTGCTCTTTTGAATACTAATACCGCTGCGTCTTTTGGAGCGGTGGTATGGATGGTTATTGAGTGGGGCCATAGGAAAAAACCGACCATGTTGGGAGCTATGTCTGGACTTCTTGCAGGTCTTGTTGGAATAACTCCGGCAGCTGGATTTGTTAATATTGGAGGAGCTTTATTTATAGGCTTTGCTTGTGCGGTTTTATCTTATATCGCGGTAGTTGTTGTGAAGAAGTTTTTCCCCTGGGATGATGCTCTTGATGTATTCGGTATTCATGGAGTAAGCGGAGCCATAGGAGCTATATTGACTGGATTTTTTGCGGATCCATCTGTGAATAATGCTGCCGGCCTTTTTTATGGAAGTTCCAAACAACCTATTATTCAGCTTATTTCAGTCGTTGTTCCTTTGATATACTCTTTTGTTATAACCTTCATTATAGCGAAGGTATTAGATGTGTTGGTGGGTCTTCGTGTGCGTGAGGATGAGGAAGAGGAAGGTCTTGACTCATCTCAGCACGGTGAGAAAGCCTTTAACTTGTAAATAAATAGCAAATAAATAAGATAGCAAATAAATAAGAAAGAAAAATTTTATAAAATGTTTAAAATAGAAATTACATAAGTGGTAAAGAAAAGAAAAGGAGGTGTAAAAGTTTATGAAGAAAGTGGAAGCTATAATAAAACCTTTTAGGCTTGATGAGGTAAAAGATGCTCTCACAGCAATAGGTGTGGCGGGTATGACAGTAAGTGAGGTTAGGGGTTTTGGTAGGCAGAAGGGACATACAGAGCTTTACAGAGGAGCAGAGTATGTCGTGGATTTCTTACCAAAGGTGAAAATAGAAGTCGTTATTCCTGATGATATGGTTGAAAAAGTCGTGAAAGCTATAATTGATTCCGCAAAAACTGGGAAAGTCGGAGATGGTAAAATATTTATATATCCAATAGAGCAAGCTATAAGAATAAGAACAGGTGAGACCGGAGAAGATGCTATATAGTGAGATCAGAATGTGCAAGTTCAACAAAACTTTTAAATTTAAAAGATTGTTTTTTTTGGGACTGATTATTTTTATTTTCTCCTCATATCTTTTTTCCTGTTCAAAAGGTGGCGAAAAAGATATATTTGAAGTTGAGAAAAAACTAAAAGAGATAGAAGATTTAAAGGAGTATTCCCCTGAAGATTGGGAGAGATTGAACAAACTTTTGCAGGAGGCTAAAATATCTCAAGTAAGGAAATTTGAAATCAAGGCAAAGAAAATCATTGAAAACCTTGAAAAAGAAATTGAGTTAGCAAAAAGTAAATTGGAGAAATTAAAAAGAGAAGGATTAGAGAAAGGCGAATTTCAAATTCCAGAAACTGGAATTCAATGATTTCAGGAGTAAGGAACCGAAGCGATACGGCAAATTTTGAGATAAATTTTAAATAATTTTTCTTATACTTAAATAATTTTTCTTACTTACGGTATATATATTTCTTTTTTTATTTCGTTGTATTCAAATATTTCTGCATATCTTCCCCAAGTTATTATAATGTCAAATTGTTTTTTAGCTTCTTCTTTTGAAAAGTGTTCTTTCAGTATGTCATAGAATAAATCTGCTTTTACTCTTTTATTATTTTTGGCTGATAGTATGCTTACTATTTCTTTTGCGAGTGGGACATTTTCAGTCAGAACTTTTGCAAAAATTTCTTTTTGTCTTACGGGATCAGCTCTTGCGAATTCTTTTCCTATTTCCGTTATTATAACATCTCCTTCCTTTACCTCAATAAAATTGAGGATCTGTGCCGCTTCTAAAATAGGATATAGGTCATCAACGTCTAACATAAATTTTTGTGAGATCTCAAAGATATTTATTTTTTCATTTTCGGCAAAGACATCTGTAAGTATGTCAAGGAGACCTATTATGCTTGTCGGACCGACATCCGGCAACCTTATATACTTTACTTTCTTTTTTATTATTGGAGTTTCTCTTACGTTTTCAGATATTATTGTGTGAATTTTATCTACAAGATCTTGAAGTTCTTTTATGTTTCTTGGATATGGAAGTTCAATATTTATATTTGAGATTATTTTTGCTGGATTTTTGCTCAGAATTATAATTCTTTTTCCTAAAATTATTGATTCCTCTATGTTATGTGTTACAAGGACGCAGGCTTTGATCCTAATTTTTTTTGTTGCGAGCATTTCTATGAAGTCTCTTCTCAAAGCTTCGGCTGTGAGGACATCTAAATTTGAAAAAGGTTCGTCCATAAAGAGAACTTCCGGATCTGCTGCGATTGCTCTGGCTATTCCTACTCTTTGTTTCATCCCACCAGATAGTTCTTTTGGTAAGGCGTTTTCAAATCCATCTAATCCTACCATATCTAATACCTCTAATGCCTTTTTCTCTCTTTCTTTCTCATCTAAATTTGGATCAATTGCTAAAAGGACATTCTCTAAAACGGTGAGCCAAGGTAGTAGGGCGAATGTTTGAAAAACAAATCCTACTTTGGGTTTGATTTCAAAAATATCTCTCCCTCTATAAAGAACTTTTCCTGTTGAAGGCCTCTCTATACCACTCATTATTCTCAGAAGTGTTGATTTACCCGCTCCTGATTGACCAAGAATAACCAAGAAATCATCTTCATATATTTTGATATCAATGGGGGATATAACTTCTATTTTACCATTTTTACCATAGGGGAAGCTCTTTGAGATTCCTTGTGCTTCTATTATGGTTTCTGGCATGTTGGTGCTAATAACATAAAACTAATTTTCCTTATAGTAGTTATGCACTAATTCTGAACTAAAAAAACGAAAAAAATTAAAAATATGATTCGGTTTTTGAGCCTATTTTTGACCCTAATTGTTTTTTGATTCCAATTTTGATACCAAATCGTATAACTTCAAATTTAGATCTTTCCCCTTAAATTTTTATTGTCATGGAAAAGAAAACTTCCAACATTTTTTCTGATTTGGAAGATTTTTTCAATTTTATTGATGAATGTATAGGTAATGTTTGTTTTGTAGTAGAGGAGAAAAAAAATAATTATGATAAAATTAGTCCCGGAGAATTGACGGGTTCCGAACTAAAAAAGAGTATTAATGGTGAAAAAAAACATAAGGTATCTATTTTTGAGTCTATAATTCGCGAATGTTCAAAGTTACCTGAACCCTATACTGCGATTCATGAGGAAAAATCAAAAGTAATAAAGGAGATAGCAGAGAGGATAAAACGCTGTAGAGATTGTGAATTGCACAAGGGAAGGACAAATGCTGTTCCAGGGGATGGTAATCCGAATTCTTATGTTGTTTTTGTAGGGGAAGCTCCGGGATATGATGAAGATAAAAGGGGAAAACCTTTTGTTGGAAAGTCGGGTAAGCTTCTCAATAAACTGATAGAAGATATTTTGGCGATGAAGAGAGAAGATGTTTTCATAACCAATGTTGTCAGATGTAGACCGCCTCAGAATAGAACTCCTGATAAAAAGGAGATGGAGACTTGTTCTCATTATCTTTTTGAGGAGTTAGACGTTATCAAACCGAAACTTGTTGTTGCTCTCGGTGCGCCTGCCGCGAAGGTTCTACTTGATAGAGATGAAAAAATTTCTGAACTTCGCGGGAACTTTTACACAAGAAGTGATTTTGCTGTTTTCGTAACTTTCCATCCGGCTTTTATTATAAGGAATCCAGCGTATATGGAAGTTTTGCAGGAAGATTTTAAAAAGATAAAGGAATTCCTTCAAGCAATATAATCAAATCGTGAGGTCTTATCCCAAAATATATTGTTATTGCAGAAAGGAGTAAGGTTATCAATCCTACTGCCGGATTTATAGAAAATTCAAAGCCAGCTTTTGTTTTTGGTTCTTCAATAAAGCTTTTTATCAAAGGCAAGAAATAAAAATAAAGTGATGCTATACTTGCTGCTGCTGATATTACTACAAGTAAAATTTTCCCTGCTGATAAAGCTGTAATGAAGGCAAAATATTTGCCCTGGAAACCTGCAAGTGGGGGTAATCCCGCAAAAGATATGAAAAATATGGTAAGCATTGTAGCAAAAAATCTGTGTGCCCTTGAAAAACCTGAAATATCTTCAACATTTATAAGTGTATTTTTGAACAAGGAAAGTATTGAGAAAGCTCCAGCGAATGCTATGGAGTATGTCGCAAGATAAAAGATAAAGAAGTTTTTGAATTCTTCATTTCCTATTCCGAACAAAATTAAAGATATGAAGCCTGCGTGGGATATAGATGAGTATGCAATGAGCCTTTTTAACTCTTTCTGCACAAGGGCAGGGAAAATTCCTACTATTACAGAAAGAATAACCGCAACTTCAAGAAGTGGAGTTTGAATTTGTTTTGTTAGGTCAAATATTCTCATTATCGCTAAAAATGAAGAAAATTTTACAACTGATCCTGCAAAAACCACTGTTGATGATGGAGCTCCTTGATATACATCAGGAACCCAAAAGTGAAAGGGAGCTATTCCCGCTTTGAAAAATAAATCAAATAAAATAAGGTATAAACCCAAAAGTCCCAGAATTCCCTGAGGTTCTGTTATTGCTATGTTTCCAGATGAAGCAAATATTAGTCCTAACCCTAAAAGATAGAATAGTGAGAGGACCGCACTTGATACAAAGTATTTGAAAGCAGACTCTACCCCGAATCTGTCTCGCAAGGCATAAATCATTGCATAAATTGGGAAGGATAAAATCTCTTTTGAAATGAAAAGAGTGAGAAAATCTTTTGAGCTTGTCATAATTATGCCTCCTATTGAAGCTAAGGGTAAGAAAAAGAAGTATTCAGGATATAATTTTTCTTTTGCCGAGAGTTCCCCAAAAGAAACAAATAATGAAACTATTCCAAGTATGGATATTATAAGGCAGGATGTAAAAAGTATTTTGTCTGTTATAATTACTCCAAATGGTTCTTGAACTATCTTCCCAAAAATTGAGTATATGATGAGAGAAAATAAAGATGCGCCACCTGATATCCAGGATATGAGGTAGTTTTTGAAAATTCTGCTTAATATAAGTCCCAAAATTGATATTGCAGAGCTGAAAATAAATACTCCCCAACTTTCTAAAATACTTTTTAATTCTATTGTATTTGCAACTTGCTCCATACGAAATCAATCCCCCCTTTTATTATTTCCATAAATGGTTTTGGATATATTCCTATTGCAAAAACAAAAATTGCAAGACATAGAAGGACAAAAAATTCTACTTTGTTTATATCTTCTATGTGCTTTAACTTTTCGGAATGTTTTTCAGGACCAAAAAATACTCTCAAGGCAAGGTAAAGCATGTATCCTGCTGAGAAAATCGCTCCTGATGCTGTTATTATTCCTATGATTTTACTTGCCTTTATAGCTCCAATAATCACAAGCAGTTCGCCAACAAATCCACCTGTTGATGGAAAACCTATGGATGATAGAGCAAATGTAAAAAAGAAAAATGTTAGGAATGGTGCTTTATTTGCGATTCCACTGTAATCTTTTATCATTCTTGTATGAGTTCTTTCGTATATCATTCCAACCACGAAAAAGAGGCCTCCTGTTGCTATTGCGTGATTTATCATTTGTAGTATTGCTCCTTGAAGACCCTCATATGTTATTTTATCTTGTACCATTGCAACAGAACCCAACATCACGTATCCCATATGCGAAACAGACGAATAAGCTATAAGCCTTTTCATATCTTCTTGGGATAAAGCTAATATAGCTCCGAAAACTATTCCTAAAACTCCTATCAGAGAAATCCAAAACCAATATTCCTTTATGACATCGGGGAAAATAGGGACTGCAAATCTTAAAAATGCGTATGATCCGAGTTTTAGTAAGATCCCAGCAAGGATTACGCTTCCGCCGGTCGGTGCTTCTGTGTGAGCATCAGGAAGCCATACATGTAGTGGAACGAGCGGCATTTTTACGGCGAAAGCTACGAAGAAACCTAAAAATAAAAGAATTTTTGTGCTAAAAGATAAGTTTTGTGATATTGAAATTAAATCTTCAAGCTCAAGTGAAATTTTTCCTTGTGTTGCGTAGAACTCTTTTGCTAAGAACACAACAGAAATGAGGAAAAATATGCTTCCAAAAAATGTGAACAAAATGAACTTATAAGCGGCATAAACTTTGTTCCCTGTCCCCCATATTCCTATGATGAAAAACATCGGGATCAAAATCGCGTCGAAGAAAAAGTAAAATGCAAGAAGATTTTTCGTTGTGAATGCTGGTAAAAGTAAAGCTTCAAGTAGTAGGAACAAAAATGTATATTCATCTTTTCTCTCTCTTTTTTCTACTATGCCATACAAAAATACAAGAAAGGTAAGTCCGGTTGTAAGCCATATAAGCAGTATATTAAGTCCGTCAGTTTGCAAAGATAAGGTCAGTCCTAATTTTTCCGCCAAATTTATCTGACCAAGATAGCCAGTCCTTATAAATAAAGAAGAGACGAAAGTCAAAAATGAAAAAATAACTCCGACCCATATTGACCTCAAAAATAATGAGACCAAAACACCTAAAAACGGAATCAGAATTGTAATTTTTACTGCATCCATATTTGTTTTTGTCCTCCTTCTCTTTTATTCTCCTTATTTTTTTCTTTTGCTTCAACTCATTTTGTTTCAGATCAAAATCAAAGCAATTACAATCCCTACCAAAAGTAGAAGAATTATCTTTGCTGGTTCTCCACCTTGCAGTAAAGAGATTATAGCTCCGAAAGCACGAGATATAACCGCAGTAAGGGCATATATTCCTTCAATGATTATTCTTTCTACGAATGAGTAGCATATTTTCATAAGAACAACTGCGCTCCCTATAAAAGTTCTCTCTTCTATCTCATTCAGATAAAGTTTTCTCCACATAATTTTACCTGTGCCTTCTTCTTTTACGAATTCCTTCCCTTTACCCCAGATAAGATAGGCCAATACTATTGCTGAAAACACTATTGCATGAACTAATATTGGGCTCGGACCTGCATGATGTTGTTCTTTGGAATATCCATATTTTTCCCCGAGCCATTCTCCTACATTAAAAATTCCTCCCACTATGCTCAAAATTACGAGTACAAATACTGGCCAGAACATCAATCCACCGCCTTCATGTTTTGGTGAGAGAGAAAATTTTATTTTCTGGCCTCCAAATACAACGAAGAATGCTCTCATCATATAAAGGGGTGTTATGAATGATGCGATAATCATCAAGATTTGGCCGGTGGTACCAAATTTTTCTGATACTGCTGCTATTATAGATTCTTTTGACCAAAATCCTGAGAGAGGGAAAACTCCGCTCATGGCGAGTGAGCATATCAAAAATCCAAAGTAAGATAGCATCATACCTTTTTGAGCTGGTTTTCTTTCTCTCAATTTCCATACATCTGTTTCGTTATCAAATTCGTGCATAAGTATTCCTGAGATAAGGAACAAAGCTGCCTTGAAAAAGCTGTGTTCAAAAACATGGAAAATTCCAGTATATGGTATAGCGGATGCCCCTGCGAACATAAGTCCAAGTTGAGATAAAGTTGAAAAAGCCAATATTCTTTTTATATCTCTTTCAAACAAGCCGAAAAATCCCATAATTATTGATGTTATTATTCCAACCCAGAACACTAGTTGAGATGGATCTACTGCACCAAATACATTTCCAATTCTTACGACCATATAGACTCCTGCTGTTACCATGGTGGCTGCATGTATGAGGGCAGAAACTGGTGTGGGACCTCTCATTGCGTCTGGCAACCATAGCCAAAGAGGACCTTGTGCGCTTTTTCCCATCGCCCCCATAAAAAGGAAAAACGCAACTTCAAAAACTTTGTCTTGTGGAACTTTGTTATCGAAGCTCAATCCACCTGTGTATATCAAGAATAGAACTATCCCGACTATGAAACCGAAGTCTCCGATTCTATTTGTTATGAAAGCTTTGAAGCCTGCTCTTGCGTTTTCATAAACTGAATACCAGAAACCTATGAGAAGGTATGAGCAGAGCCCAACCCCTTCCCATCCAAGAAAGAGCTGAACGAGATTTTCGGCAACGACGATTTGTATCATAAAAAAGACAAAAAGATTAAGGAGCATAAAATACCTTATGAATCCTCTATCATGTGCCATATATCCTACTGAATATATGTGGATTAAGGATGATACACCAGTGACATACAAAAGCGCTGTTTTTGAGAGTTCATCAAATATTGCAGAAAATTTTATCTCGTAACCTTCAATGGGTATCCACAAAAGGAAATCTAATTTTTTGCTTTCTTGCCCAAATATCATCAATGACACGACGAAGGAAAGAAGGATTGAAGAGCACGCTACTGTACCAGATATTGCTTTGAGGAAGTTCAGATGTTCTGATTCGGCTTTTTTAATTTTTTCGTATCCCAATAAAAGAAGGTTTAAGATTGCCCCAACGAGTGGAGAAATTATTATTACAATTTCCATTTTTTCCTTACCTCCTTTTTTCTTTTCATTTTTTGGTATTCTGCTTCAGCTTTTTTTTCTTTACATTGTTTCATCTTTTTTGCTCTTTTTCTTTTTTATTTTTCTTTCTCATTTCATTTAACTTTTGAGTTTTGATAGTTCGTCTGAGTTAACATTTTTCACGGTTCTGAAAACAGCTATTGCAAGAGCAAGACCCACAGCGGCTTCAACTGCTGCTATTGCTATAAGTATGAGTATTATAGCATGTGATAATGCTCCCCATTTCAAGCCTGCACCAAAAAAAACAAGGAATATCCCATTTACAGCTACTTCAAGCGATATAAGAATGAAAATTATGTTTCTTCTCAAAATAACCCCTGATATTCCTATTATGAACAAAATTAGGCCAACTAATATATATTCACTCGGTCCTATCATAAATTTACTTTTCTTTACTTTCCTTTCCTATTCTTTTTCTTTAAATCTCATTCCAATAGCTATTGTTACAACTATTGCTATTAATAAGAAAATCGATATGTATTCAAAATGGAATATGAGGTCTTTATAAAGTTTTTCTCCTACTAACTTTGCTGGAAAGAAAAAGGATTTTTGCTCTTTTAAGGTTTCCATTTCGGAAAAGATTACAGAGAAAATTATCAAAAATAAAGCTACTGCGGGCAAAACCACCAGAATTCTCCATCTTGCAAATCTACCGAATTTCAATTCTTCTATTTTTAAGTTCATCATCGCAATAACGAACACAAAGAGTACAAGAACGGCTCCGACATACACGATTATCTGTATCAACCCCAAGAAAAATGCTTTTTTGAGAGCAAACAGACCTGCAATAGATAATCCAACGACGAAAAGATAGAGAACTCCAAAGATAGGTTGTCTCCTTGTAATTGCCAAAAGAGAGAATAACACCGATGCTCCGCTGAACAATAAAAACATCAGAACTTCTGGATGGATTATTTTCTCCATGATATCAGACTAGAACAAAACACTTTTTTATCAAAAATCCAAATTTAAATTTTCAAAAAGTTAGTGAGTTGAATTTTGTTTGTGAAAAATCTGAAATTTTCATTTGTATTTTCAATTTTTATTTGTAGGAGATAATTTTAAAAATATGGTAAGGTGTTCAAGGTGTGGGAAAGGATTAACAATTGATATTGATCTTGTGGTTAGGAAGTGGAACTATTGTGGTAGATGTAGGTCAATAAATGTGCTTGATAAAGGATTTGTGGCTTTGATTGAGTTTGCAGGCGGAGACGCTATGGTTGTCAGAGCTGCAAGGATATCTTATGGAAAAGAATTAAAAGGAGATGAGCAAGATAAGCGTCTTATAAGGTATATGATGAAGCATAATCATGGAACACCTTTTGAACACTCTTTATTTATTTTTCATGTTAAAGCTCCTATTTTTGTTGCTCGTCAGTGGTTCAGACACAGAATAGGTTCTTTTAATGAAATATCCGGAAGGTATGTTGAATATCAGGAAGAGTTTTATATACCGGAAAAATTTAGGGTTCCGCATCCTGAAAATAAGCAGGCGAGTATTGAAGGATATATTGAGAATGAAGAAGATTTAATAAAGGAGTATGAAGATTTTATAAAGAGAAGTTATGATTTTTACAAAAGACTAATTCAGAGGGGGGTTGCAAAAGAGATGTCGCGAGCGGTTTTGCCTCTTGCTCTCTACACACAATTTTACTGGTCTGTTAATCCGAGATCTCTTATGAATTTTTTGAAACTGAGACTACAAGAAGATGCTCAGTGGGAAATAAGGCAATATGCAGAAAGAATTTCTTTCTTCTTTTATCAAATGATGCCATGGACATTCTCTGCATTTGTAGAATTTGGGCTTGAAGGAAATACAGATTTTATAGAAAATATAAAAAAGAAATTGCTCACTTGAAAATCCATCTTACACCTAAAAATCCGTAAAGCGCAAATGAAGTCTCTGGAATTATCTCGAGCTCTGGAGCTAATTCCAAAAATAAATTTATTGGTACTTTTTTGAAGAACGATTCTACACCCAACGGAATAATTACACCAAGACTAAAATCTTTCCCTAATGATATTGCCCCTCCTATTCCCGGGAAAAATGAAAGTTCTTCGAGGAAATCTATTTTTGCTTCTATTCCGAATGATCTCTCGTAAGCTCCCAAGATTTTTATTCTATCTTTCACCAAGTTCCACGCCAGTGAAACCTCTACGCCATCTGTTTTGCTTATCCAATATTTCCCGTTCAATCCCGTTGGATCTCCTAATATTATTCCTAAACCGAACTTTCTGTTTTGGCATTCTCCACCATTTGTATTTATTATAAGTGAAGAAAAAAGAACGAAGCCAAAAAATAATGCTTTAAATTTAAATTTGAATTTGAATTTAAATAATTTTTTCTTCATACCTATTTCACCTCGTTTTGTTTTTTTATTTGAAAAATCTTTATGGTATGATTATAATTTTCTTTGTATTTTCCAGAAAAAATTATTTGAGGGAGGTGAATAGAAATGAAGGGAAAAAAGACAAGTTTATTTTTTGGAGTTTTAATATCTTTTATGTTGGTTTTCGTAGGAAATTCAGAGGCACAGAAGAAGAGAAAAGTTCCAGGGGTTGAGAAAGACAAAGTTTATGTTGGGACAAGTCAACCTTTTTCTGGTCCTGCTGCTGCGTGGGGTATAGTTGCGAAAGCTATGGAGACATACTTTCAATATGTAAATGAAAAAAAGGGTGGAGTGCATGGTAGAAAAATAGTCTTGCTTGCAAGAGATGATGGATATCAGCCAGCTCGTATGAGAGCAAACATAGAAGAACTGCACAGTAAAGTTTTGCTCTTTGCAGCTCCTTTGGGAACAGCTAATGTGTCAGCAAATAAAGATCTGATTGCAGAAAAGAAAGTACCAACAATTGCTCCCTTGGGAAATGTTAGAATGTGGGTGGGGTATCCGTGGGAGAAACTAAAATACTTTTTTGTAGCATATACTGATTATCTTTTGGAGGCGAAGGAGATTACTAATTTTGCAATAGAGAAACTTGGGAGTGAGAAAATTGCTATTTTTTATCAGAATGATGATTATGGGGAAGCAGGTCTAAAAGGGGTTGAGGAGGTAGCTAAGGATAAACTGGTAGCTAAGGTATCGCATGAGCTTACAGAAGTTGATTTTTCTGTTCACGCGCAAAAAATAAAGGATGCAGAAGCAGATACTGTTATTATTTACTCCAACCCAAGGCAGGCAGCAGCTTTTGTAAAAAAACTTTCTGAGCTTGGAATTAAACCTAAAATACTTGCTTCTTTCCCCCTTGCGGATCCTGTTATGGTTAATCTTGCAGGTGAAGCATGGGATGGAGCATATGTGGGAGGAGTTATAAAATTGCCGCAACTATATCCTGAATCAAAGCAGCTTTTTGATGAGATTGTTAAATTGAACCCAGAACTTGCAAAAACTCCGTTTCTTACTTTATATGGTATTTTTGTCGGTGCTCTTGTTGAAGAGGCTTTGAGAAGGGCCGGACCTGAACCAACGCGGGAGAAAATAATTGATGTCCTTGAGAATATGGAAAATTGGGAATCTCCTGTAAGTTTCCCGATAACTTTTGGAAAGAAAAGAAGACAAGGAATAAATGTTATTGGTTTGTGGCGTGTGAGCAAAGATGGCAAATACGAGCTAGTTATGGAACCTAAATTTTTAGACCCTCTCTTTTAATTTCTGTTTATTTGATTTTTTGTTTTTTTTATAATGTTTGTGAAAATATGTGGTTTGGTTTGCTATGATGATATTTTACTTTGTGATTCTGAGGGGGCAGATTTTTTAGGTTTCATATTTGTTGAGGGAAGTAAAAGATTTGTTCTCAAACCGGAGGAGGTTTTATCAATAAAGGTACGGGCTAAAAAAGTAGCAGTTTTGCGGAATCCAGAAAAAGATACTATAAAAGTATTTGAGGGGTTTGACTATATACAGCTTCACGGTCTTGAAAGTGAGGAGTTGATATGCGAGGTAAAGTCTTATGGCTTTGGAGTCATAAAAACTATTTTCCCAGATGTTGAAGAATCCGTTAAGCTTTGTGAGAAGGTGGCAGATTATGTAGATTTTTTTCTTGTGGATTCATCTTCAAAATTGAGAGGTTTTGAAAGTTCTCTTTTTTCAGAAGTTAGTCTTTTTAAAATCATGAGAGAAGGAAAAATATTTGGGAGAGAATTTTTCATTTCGGGTGGTCTTAATCATTTGAATGTTTGTGAATATGTAAGGAAATTTAATCCAGCCGGAGTTGATGTAGCTTCTGGTGTTGAGGATAGATTCGGGAGAAAATCACCAAAAAAGGTAAGAGAGTTTATAAAAAATGCAAAATCAATTTGTCAGACCAAGTAGTTTTAAAAATCTTTAAGATGAGGGAAAAAGGTAAAAATTTAGCTTTTAGTATTTCAAGTGATGGTATTTATTTTTACTTTCCCTGGGGTACAAAAGCAATATTTTTCTTTAAAAACTATTTTCCTGATTTTAAAGTGATTTTGCCAAATCAGAATCATACGGCGAGCATTCTTTTTTATCCTGACGATTTTTCTGGAAACGGCAATTCATTTTTTGATGGTATTATAACATCAACTTCTCTTGATATAGCCCTGGGCGTGAAAACTGCTGATTGTCTTCCTGTTGCGTTTTCTAATTCTTATCTTAAACTTAAAGGAATAATTCACGCTGGTTGGCGAGGAATTGCAAAAAATATAATTCAGGAGGCTATGGATAAGATACGGCAATTTGGAGGAAAATATGTATCATCTACTTATTTTGTAATAGGCCCTCATATATGTGGTAAATGCTATGAAGTTGGAAGTGATGTTGCCGAAATATTTGAAGCTCTTTGCAAAGA
>Ga0197143_1001398_pt1 | contig 20348 bp, 16 predicted proteins | sample GBS70_MetaG_FD_148603 | JGI IMG/M metagenome (GOLD analysis project Ga0197143, IMG submission 148603) | Sediment microbial communities from Great Boiling Springs, Gerlach, Nevada, United States - GBS 70_MetaG | ecosystem: Environmental > Aquatic > Thermal springs > Hot (42-90C) > Sediment...
GAATTTTCGAACACTCTCCCTCCAGCACTTGACAATGGTTGCCGATATGGTATAATAGTGTTTGCGAGGCGGAGGGTTGCCTGAGTGGTCGAAAGGGGCCGCCTGCTAAGCGGTTGTAGGGGGGTTATGCCCTCTACCCCGGGTTCGAATCCCGGACCCTCCGCCATATGGTTTATTCGGGAGAAGTAGGGGAGATGACACAATCGGCACGCTATGCATGGTGGCTTCTTATCGCCTTGTTCGGCTTCCTCATCTTCCTCAATAACCTTGTTTTTCTGGTGCTTTTCTTTCGGCAGGGTTCGCCTTCGATGATGGAGCGGCAAGTTCGATATGGTCTCGATTTCCAGTTGCGCTATGCACTGTTTATGAGCGGTTCGGGATTCCTACGGGAGGGGTTGAAGCCTGCTGTGGAGGGGATGTGTGCCTCAATTCGCAAGGAGCTGTATGGCACGGAGGCGGAGTGGGAGGCACGGCTCTATGTGGCGCTGTTGGAGCAGTTGAGCGAGGTGGGCGATCTGCGTTCCACGCTGAAAGGGCTTGAGGAGGCTCCGTCGCTTCGCTTGTTGCCGCACGAGCGACGCTGGTATGCTTCCCTATGGCGTGCTGCTCTTGAGGGGCAGCTGCAACCGCAGCAGGTGGAGCCGCTTCGGGATGCGCTTACATCCAGCGCGCCACCGCTCGCCCTCAAGCTGGCTGAGGGGCTGATGTGGCAGCGTGCAGGTGATTCGCGTCGGGCGCAGGCGATACTAACCGAGCTGCGTCGTGGCAGCCAGCTGCGCCTCACGATGCTGGGCGTCGCCTTTTGTTGCGGGTCCCTCTGGGTGCTTGCTGGGATAGGGTTGCTGATCTGGTATCTGGTGCAGCGCAACGCGCTGGCGGTGCGTCCGCTGCCCGACGCCTCGCCCTTTATTCTGGATCCCACGCTGTGGGCACTCGTGCTGTTTCTAATTGTATTGCTTAACGGGCAGATAGCCGCCGAGACGCTGAGGCTGGAGCGGTGGCTGGATGCCGAATGGGTTTTGATTGCCACTTACCTAACGGCGGGGCTGGTATCCCTACTTTTTTTATGGTGGTGGTCGCGCGAGGGAGCTAATCCGGCAGGGCTCCTGCGCTTTCGGGGCAGCATCTGGGGTCAGCTGGGCGCGGCGCTAATGGGGTTTGCTATCTACTTGCCGCTTATGCTGCTCTCGCTCATCGTGGTCATCTGGCTAGCACCGGCACTGCCCAGCGAGCAGATTAATCCGCTGGCGGAGCGTTCCCTCGACGAGATGGGGTTCGGGATGGCGATGTGGATGGTGCTATTGGCAGTTGTGTTTGCGCCGATCGTGGAGGAGGTGCTGTTTCGTGGGGTGCTGTTTCAGGTGCTGTGGCAGCGCACCGGTCGGGTGTGGCTCAGTGCCCTGGTGAGTGGCTTCCTATTCGCTGCCATCCATCCCCAGTTTCTGGGCGGGATTCTAACCGTGACGCTGCTCGGCGTCATCTTAGCAATGGTCTACGCTCACACCCGCTCGCTCTTGCCCTGTATCGTGATTCATGCTCTCAACAACGGGATGGCAACCCTTGTTCAGTGGGTGTTCGGTGGTTAGGTATCGGATTAACTGTGTGATGAACAGAAGATAGTAAACAGAGGGGTACTATTCCTCGCTCCTTCTGTGTTGGCGGCTTAGCGAGGCACTTCTGCTTTTGTAACGACTCTGAAACGATACAGGAACGGAACCATGATATTATTTTAAGGGAGAATGGAGGTGACACCATGCGTAGGGGATTCACACTGATTGAGCTGCTAGTCGTGATAGCGATTATTGCCATTCTGGCGGCGATTCTCTTTCCTGTGTTAGCCCAAGCGCGGGAAAAGGGGCGCCAAGCGAACTGTGTGTCCAACCTTCGCCAGTTAGGACAGGCACTACGCGCTTACGCGACCGATTATGACGAGTGCCTGCCAGGACCTGCCCCTGGCAATCCCCAAGCTTATCGTGGCAATCCTAACGCACCTCCTTGGCATAACACACCATACCACTGGGATTGGCCTGGGCACTGGGTTCCTGGAGTATGGGTCATATATGGGTATACCGACCCCGCTACGGCTCCTGTGAATCCGGCATGGATCAACATAGGTGGCGTTACGCGTGGCGCATTGTATCCTTATGTCAAGAACGCCAAGATTTATGTCTGTCCTTCCGATCGGCGCCCTGATAAGATGCTCAGCTACTCGATGAATGTGATAATGGGCTTTATTCCCGATCCGATGGTAGACCGTCCTGCAGGGGTTGTAGTGTTGGTAGACGAGCAAAAAACTCTTAATGACGGTCTATTCTTCCCACCGCCTTCAGACTGCCCATCTATCGTGCATCATTTAGGAGCTACTTTTGCTTTTTACGATGGGCATGCAAAATGGTATCGTGTGCGGCGGGAACCACGCACCAATGGTGATTGTCCGAATGTGATTGATATGCGCCTGTTTTGTCCGAATTTCTGGAATGGGACACCCCCAAACCCAACGACCTACCCCTTTTGCATGCAGCTACGTGATGAACAATGATGCTGGATACACCCCCTACTAACAGGGTGTGCTTTATCATGACCGCTGGGAGTGGGTAGACCCAGCTCCCAGCAGCGCGATGGTGATGAGAGCAGGATGGCAGTGCGCCCTCAGCTACAGCCGTAGGAGGTGCCACAATTGAGGCACTGGTGGCACGCGCCTGCTCGCACCATAATCATCCCGCAGACAGGGCAGGGTGGCGCATCCTGCTGCAGTTTCACCAGTTGCGACCAGTCCCTGGTCTCACCCTGCCCTGTGGGGGTCAAGCTGGGCGGGGTTTCTTCCTTCGCCCCTGTGATGCCCACTGTCTCTGGCTGGGCGGTTGTGCTGGCGACAGGAGGTGCAGGTTGCTCCTCTAAGGTCTCCAACGCCTGCTTCTGCGGTGGCTGCTGGTTCAGAAACTTCATGCCCAGCCAGCGGAAGATGTAGTCCACGATGGAGGTGGCAACAGGGATTTGCGGGTTGTTCGTAAAGCCGCTGGGTTGGAAGCGGGTGTAGGAAAACTTCTCTACCAGCTTCTCCAACGGCACGCCGTACTGCAGCGCGAGCGAGATGGCGGTGGCAAAAGCGTCCATCAAGCCCGAAATGACCGAGCCTTCCTTCGCCATCGTGATGAAAATCTCGCCCGGCGTGCCATCCTCATACATGCCGACTGTAATATAGCCCTCATGCCCAGCGATGCTGAACTTGTGGGTGATGCTACGGCGTTCGTCGGGCAGGTGGCGGCGCACGGGGCGCTCAGTCGGTGCGGGCAGCTGGGCTTCTTGTTCGCTCGGCTTCTTGGTGGAAAGCGGCTGAGTGCGTTTGCTGCCATCCCGATAGATGGCAATTGCCTTCAAGCCCATCTTCCACGCCTGCATGTAAATCTGTTCGATATCTTCTGGCGTGGCATCATGCGGCATGTTGACAGTGTTGTGATTGATAACACAGTTGCCCAGAAAAGCGTGGTTGCCAGGTACTTGCAAGTCATAAACAGGTGCAAACCGCGACTCGATCTCCACAACGGGCACGAAGTGGATGTTATTGTTCACAATCTCTTTCAGTTCACTTACACGAATAGTGTCTTGTATCTGCTCTCGGAGGCAGGGTACCACATCCGAATGCACCGCCCCACGATTGGCATATTGCACGCTTTCGGCGAGTCGTTCGCGTTTGTGAGCCTCATCCAGATCAAAGAGTGCCGCAAAGCGCACCACACTCTCTCCGAACATGGTAAGCTCCGTATAGAAGCGGTCGGTCGTTTTGGCATATTTGCGAATCAGATTCGCGCGGATGCCAAAGTTATTCAGCACAACCTGTAGCTGACGGAGTAGCTTTTCCGAGGCAAGGCAGATAGCGACCATTCCATCGCGGCGAATGTAGCCGTCAAGCCACAGTGCGCTCACAAAGGCTTGCACAACTTCTCGACGCGATTGCAGCACCGCCCAGGGGATTTGCTTCTCAGAAGCTTTGCCACTGCAGCCCAGATATTCCAGAAACTCTACCAGTGTCTTGGATGTTGCCACTACGCTGGTAACGCCATTCCGGGCATCGGTTACGATCTGGCTTTCGAGATCGAAAAGGTCGCGTAAGAGTTGCTGACAGCGATGTAGTACGCTCAGATCATTGTTGGTGATGCGCACCGTCCAGTTGGAGCGGGTCATGTTGCCCTCAGCGATGTAGTAACCGAGTAAGCGTGCCAGATCAGGCGTCATCTCTGGGGGAATGCGGATGGCTTTTTGACCTCCATAGAGGGAGCTGGGCTGAAAATCATCGAAGCGCGCATTTTGCGATGACCACATCTCTGCCCCGAGCCGAATGGCGACGAAGTCACCCGGTTCGACTTCATCAAGCCGTTTCCAGCCATAGCCATGTCGATTGGCAACCTTGATACGATGGTTGGGTGTTCCTTCGATGATACGCCCATCCTGAAGTATCAAGCGAATAGTGGGGCGGAATCCGCCATAGTAGAATAGGTCAGCCTCTTGAGGTGCATCGATGGAAGCCACTTTGAGCGAGCAGGGACGGAAGGTGTCAGGTTTCTCACCCTGATACAGTTGCTCAATAGGGAGAATGCCCCTATCCGTGAACAGCAGGGTGTCGCCCGTTACACACTTGGAGATGGCTCCACTTAGGAAGGGTTGCACGGCTGCCATCATCTTCACATGCGCCATCGGGGCAAGGCTGCGCGTGCCCTTGGCGGGACGGAACGCGCAGTCGAACACGGGCAGGTGTTCCTCTTTCAAGTAGGGAGCGCCCTCGATGGTGTCATGCTCGTCGATATAACGCGTGATGGCTTCGATCTGCTCCGGAGAGTAGCCCAGTTGCTGCAACGCCAGTGGCACGGTCGTGTTCACCATCTTGAGCATGCCACCTCCCACCAGCGTCTTATATTTCACCAGCGCAATATCGGGTTCGATACCAGTGGTATCACAATCCATCATAAATGAGATCGTGCCCGTGGGAGCCAATACACTGACCTGCGCGTTGCGGTAGCCGTATTGCTCGCCCAGCTGGAGCATCTCCTGATAGATTTCGCGCGCCGTCTGGAGCAAGTAGTCGGGCACATACTCGCTTTGAATCTGGTTGAGCGCGTCGGCGTGCATGCGCATCACTTCCATCATCGGCTCACGATTGAGCGCGAAGCCGGGGAAGGGTGCGCCGCAGTCGCGGGCGATAATCGCAGACTGACGATAGGCTTCGCCGTGCATAATAGCGGTGATAATGGCAGCATAGGCGCGTCCTGCGTCGCTGTCATAAGGCAGACCGAGCGACATCAGCAGCGCGCCCAGATTGGTATAACCCAGCCCCAGCGGGCGGAAGTTGTGGCTGTTATCGCAAATCCGCTCCGTCGGGTAAGCCGAGTTGTCCACGATAATCTCCTGCGCCGTGATGAGGATGCGCACCGCCGCCCGAAATGCCTCCACATCGAAACGCCCATCAGGCAGACGGAATTTCATCAAATTTAAACTGGCTAAGTTGCAGGAAGTATCGTTAAGAAAAACAAATTCGCTACAAGGGTTGCTGGCTTCGATGGGACCGCTGTTTTTGACGGTGTGCCACTTGTTGGTGGTGTCGTGGAACTGCAGTCCGGGGTCGCCGCAGATCCAGGCGGCTTCGGCGATCTTGCGGAACAGCTCACGCGCCCGATAGCGTCCCATCACCTCGCCGGTGGTGCGGGCGTAGGTACACCATTCGCCGTCTTGCTCCACCGCACGCATAAACTCGTCGGTGACGCGCACGCTGTGGTTGGCGTTCTGGAAGAAGACCGAGTCATACGCGCCGCCAGGCGTATCGAAGCCGGGGTCATAGCCCTGCTCGATGAGCGCCCACGCTTTCTTCTCCTCCTTCGCCTTGCACTCGATGAAGTCCACGATATCGGGATGGTCTATATTCAGCACCACCATTTTGGCGGCGCGTCGGGTCTTCCCACCGCTTTTTATAACCCCGGCGAACGCGTCGAAGCCGCGCATAAACGAGACGGGTCCCGAGGCTCTGCCACCGCCTGAAAGGAACTCCTTCGAGCCGCGAATGCGCGACAGGTTCGAGCCGGAGCCAGAGCCGAACTTGAAAATCATCCCCTCCGTCTTCACCAGGTCCAGAATCGACTCCATCGTGTCTTCAACGGAGACAATGAAACACGCCGAGGATTGGGGGCGAGGCTCAATCCCGACATTGAACCAGACGGGGCTGTTGAAGGCAGCATACTGATAGAGCAACAGATGTTTGAGTTCGTCGCGGAACGCTTCGGCATCCTGCTCGGAGGCGAAGTAGCCCATCTCGCGCCCCCAGCGCGTAAGAGTCTCCACTACGCGCCCGATGACCTGCCGCACGCTGTATTCACGCTCGGGCGTGCCAATCTGACCGCGAAAATATTTCGAGGCAACCACATTCGTGGCTAACTGGCTCCAGAAGGCAGGCACCTCCACATCCTTCTGCTCGAAGACCACTTCGCCGCGCTCGCCAGCAATCACTGCGGTGCGTCGCTCCCATTCCACCGTGTCGAAGGGGTCAACGCCGGGCTGAGTGAAGAATCGCTGGATGCGCAGCCCCTTACCCGTGTTGATATTGTCGAACTTCTCGCGAGGGATAAAGCCATAGCGTCGCTCTGGCTGGACGGGGCGCCGCGGCGCCACCACGCTCGAACCTGTTTCGACCGCACCATTCACTTCTGCAATCTCAAGCAGCCCTTCGTTCGGATCAAACATGGCTGAACCTCCTATTATGCAAGAGTGAGAATAGAGAGTCAGAATCCCTTGCGCTGACGCGCTTTTTGCATGCGCATCAGCATCTGCACAACCCGATTGAACTGCTGCGGGTCTTGGAACTCCTCATAGACCGAGGCGAAGCGCACATAGGCGACGGGATCAATCTCCAGCAGCTTCTGCATCACCATGCGCCCGATTTCGACCGAGCTAATCTCGGCTTCCATGCGGTTCTGAATCGCATGCTCAATCTCGTCGACTGCCTTTTCCAGCGTTTCCATACTAATAGGTCGCTTGCGGCAGGCGATGACCATGCCCTGCAGAATCTTGTTGCGGTCGAACGGTTCGCGCCGCCCGTCTTTTTTGATGACCATCAGCGGTCGCTCCTCATACCGTTCGAAGGTGGTGAATCGCCGTCCGCATCGGAGGCACTCTCGCCGTCGTCGGATGGCTTTGCCCTCCTGTGTGGGGCGCGAGTCCACCACATGGTCCTCTTCACTGCCGCAGTAAGGACAACGCATCGCTCACCTCGCCTCAATAGCCACATATACGGGGTTTTGCTTCGCAATCCCCAAGATGTTGTGGCTGGCATGTAGTATAGCACATCGGATCCCCCCTTTGTCAAGGGGGGGAGGGGGTGTTCGAAAAAATCGCTGCTGCGTGGTTCGGGATGTTTGGACAAGGGTGTGGGAACGACGCCTCTCCTTGAGGGGTGCTTTGACAGGGGCGTAGGAACCACGCCCCCACTTGGTATGGGTGCGGTTCCTGCACCCTGCTTTTCGAACACCCTTAGGGGGATAGGGGTGTTCGAAAAAGCGTGCCGCTGCTCAACGTCCTACCCGCCCGCCCCACATAATGCACTGCGCCCGATTGGGGCACGCGCATCCATAGTGAAACTGCGCCCGACTCGTCGGCAATCGCCTCCGCTTGCGCCAGAGCGTATCTGAACCTGCAAGTCCGAGCAGTAGCCCAATAAGCATGGTTAGGCTGGTAGGTTCAGGTATGGTATCCAGCAGATAGGCTTCGAAACGCCCGCTGGCGGCATTATAGCCGCGCCCCACGATATAGCGTCCATCTGCCGAAACGGCGCGCGCCACCCAGAGGATGGAGCCATCGGCGAGCAACGCAGCAAATCGTTCGTTCAGATTCTCCAACCCGCGCTGGGGTGTCCAGATAATGGCACGATACTCTTCCTCGGCGTTCTGGGCGTAGCCCACTATCACGCGCCCATCATCTGATACATCAAAGGCGTGGCTCATCGGGAAATCAGGGAGGGTCCCGAGATCCTGCAAGCCATCCGCTGCTGTCCAGCGGAACATGTGGGGTGGGTCTGTCCGCTCGGGACCGATGCGGGCAGCCCCTGCCACGACCGTGCCATCTGCAGAGACAGCGATGGCGGCACTCGCACCGCCCCCAGGAAAGGTGCCCAAGTTCTGCATACCCTCGGTCGCGCTCCAGCGGAAGGCGCGGCGAGCGCCGCTTGCCTCGTGCGCCCAGCCAACCACAATGGCACCATCAGCGGAAATGCCGTAAGCCGCGCTCTGCAATCCGCCCAGCGTGCCTAACTCCTCAAGCTGACCGTCGCTCGCCCAGCGGACCGCACGAATGTTGCCCGCGCCATTGTCTGCCCAGCCCGCTGTGAATGCACCATCCCGGCTGAGCGCTAAACCCGCGCTCCAAGCGCCTCCCAAAGTGCCCAGATCCGCCATGCCGACGCCAGCACGCCACCGAAAGGCGCGCCATCGCCCGTTCCCATCCTCGGCAATCCCGACCACGACCATGCCATCTGCCGAGACGGCGCGCGCCTCACCCCCTGTACCCCCCAGCGTGCCCAAATCGCGCATACCATCCACAGCTGTCCAGAGAAATGGACGGGGCGACAATCGCTCATTTTGGGCAACGCCCACCACCACGCGCCCATCAGGCGAAATGTCATAGGCATAGCTCCAGGCGCCGCCCAGCGTCCCCAGCCATGTAAGGCTCTGACCCAGCAGTGCCGCCGGCACCAGAAAACCGATCCATGCAGCCAGAATCCGAAGCCTGCTATAACAGCCAATCCCGTTTGGTCTCATTTGGTTATCCTCCTTCCAAGTGTTCCAGAATGGTGTCTTCAGGGTGGGGACTCCCTCCCCGACAGAGCGACTTAGAGAAACGCTCTGGCGGGAGCCGGGGAACTCCAGCGATGAACTGCTTTGACTCGTTGGAGTGTCTCACCCTACTGAATTATACCACATTACACCCCCATTCTGACCGGGGCGGTGGCTGAAAATGGCTTGGACACGCCCCGCGTTTGATTCAGTGCCCTTCAGCTTGGCATATCCCCTGCCGATAATGCCCTGTGATGATACGCGGGCTGTATGTGGCAGCCGAAGGAATGGCTGCCCGACAGAAAGCGCAGGATGTGCTGGCGATGAATCTGGCGAATGTGAATACAACAGGCTTCAAAGCCGACCGACCCGTGTTCGAAACCGCCCTCCAACGCACTCTCTATCGGGTGGAGGGAACACGCTTGACGCCGATTGGCACACTCTCGGCAGGCACACTCCTGACCACTACCTACACCGACCTCCAACCCGGACCCCTGATGCGCACAGGCAACCCGCTGGATGTGGCGATCGAGGGGGAAGGCTATTTCGCCGTGCAGACACCAGCGGGCATACGCTACACACGCAACGGGGCGTTCTCCCTCGATGCGCAGGGGACGCTCGTCACGCGCGAGGGCTTCCCGGTGATGGGCAGTCGGGGCGTGATTCGCATCCCGCGCCACGCGACCCTTGCGATTGGCGAGGATGGCAGCCTCCGCATCGATGGCAAGGTAGTAGACCGCCTGCAGATTGTGCAAGGCACGATGCGCAAGGACGCCGACGGCTGGCTGGTCGGCAACGCAACGCCTGTGGCAACGCCGCGCCTCGTCACAGGCATGTTGGAAGGTTCCAATGTGAACATCGTGCGCGAAATGGTGGACATGATTGCGTACCTACGCGCCTATGAGACCCATCAGAAGGCAGTCCACGCGCAAGATGAGACGCTGGCACGAGCCATCAACGAGATGGCACGAATCTAACCCTTCACTTCAGAGGAGGTCAGACCGATGCTTCGAGCCTTACACACCGCAGCAACGGGAATGGAAGCGCAGCAGTTCAACATCGATGTAATCGCAAACAATCTGGCGAATGTGAACACGACGGGCTTCAAAACCGTGCGCACTGACTTTGAGGATTTAATCTACCAGACGCTGCGTCCAGCGGGGGCGAATGTGGCAGGCGGTGCGCAGGTGCCCAGCGGACTGCAGGTCGGTCTGGGGGCACGCGCCGCCGCCACCTACGGGCTTTTCACGCCCGGCGCATTGCAGGTGACGGGCAACCCACTCGATATGGCAATTGAGGGCGATGGCTTTTTCAAGGTGCTGATGCCCGATGGCAGCGTCGCCTACACGCGCGATGGCAGCTTCAAACTCGACAGTCAAGGGCGCCTCGTGACCTCGATGGGCTACCCGCTGGAGCCAGAGATTATCATTCCGCCCGATGTGCAGGAGATTCTGGTCGGGCGCGACGGCACGCTGTCGGTGCGGCGAGGCGGGCAAGGGGGGCTGGAGGAGATTGGGCAAATTACGCTGGTGCGTTTCGTGAACCCAGCGGGCTTGAGCCGCATCGGACTGAACCTCTACCGCGCCACACCCGCTTCAGGCGAACCCATCGAGGGCACACCCGGCACGAACGGGCTGGGTGAGCTGAGCGGCGGCAGCCTGGAGGCGTCTAATGTGCAGATTGTGGAGGAGATGGTGCGCCTCATTATGGCGCAGCGCGCCTATGAGGTCAACTCTCGCGCCATCCAGACTGCCGACGAGATGCTCGCCGTCGCCAAAGACCTGAAGCGATAGCGCTAATCTGCTAAAACATACACTGTGGGCTGGGGTTGGGATAGGGGCGTGGGGGGACATCCTCGCCCCATAGCTCACGATCACGCATAAATTGCTTGTAGGGTATCCACTTCGCATGCCCGTCTGCGAAGATGACCTCCATGCCATCAATGTGGCGGCGCGCCCCTGCCACATTGTACCAACGAGTCCTGTCGCTGCAGTTGCCCGCGAGGGTGGAGTTATACCAATCGCCGAGCCAGAGTTCATAATTGCCTCCCTCCTGCAGGTTTCTCCCGCTTCGCGAGGGGAACCGCGAGAGGCGCGCCTACTCGGTTCCCCCTACAGGCAGGGGGAACCTTAAGGAGGGGGTCATCAATTACGCTTGTTTTTACGAACTTTGGTCGCGCAATTGGTATAACTCCTCAGCGCAGGCTTGCTCCAACCCCCACACGATTCGTTTGGGCTTTCAGGGTCTACCCGGCATGGCTTGAGGTGGTTGGGCAGGAGGTCCCTGCTCCTCCATCTGGCGCTCCATCATGCCCTTCTTGCCACCCGGGAAGAGCTCGATGCGCCCCTTGACCTCGCCCTGCTCCTGACGGAAGGAGCGATAGCCCGAATAGACCGCTGCTCCTATCGCCAACACCGCCAAGATAATCAGCAAAATCAGTTTCGTCCGATCGTCCATCACCGGTTCTCCTTGTAGCGTTCATCCCAGTGAATCAGGTTGCGCCGAAACTGCTGTGCTGCAGCCAAATCCCAGGGCCAGTACATGATCGACTTGCGGTTCATTGGCTTCGTATGCCCATCAGCAAAGCCGAAATTGGTCAGCTTCTGGTGGGCGCCTATCGTCATGCGACCATCACAATTGCCACACCAGTTGAAACAGAAAGTGTTCGGCGCGTCTGGCCAGCTGGGGTCAGCAATATTCCGATTATCCCAGCGCCAGTATGCCATGTAGCGCCCGTAGCTCACCGTGGTCCAGAGTTCATACAGCACGATGGTCTCGGCGGGGCGACCAATGACCGCTAACGGGCGTGAATCATATTGCGAATAGTAGGCACAGACCCCAAAGGTCGCCACATCGTGATACTGACTCGCTTCATAGTGCGTCCACGAATAGCTGATGGGAAACCAGATGCCGTTCGGTCCGGTGCAGTCGTCGCGTGGCACATTATCGCTGGGGCAGGAGAAAACGCCCCGATTCTTCACATAGGGCATCAGCATATCTTCTGCCCCTATCGCCTGATCGGGTCCGTTGGGATCATTATTGAACCGACGCGCACCGCTCAGCAGGCGATGAAATTTGTCGTCGTGATCCTGCTGATACATAGAGGCAGCGATAAGCATCTGCCTCATATTGCTTGCGCAAGTGGTCTGGCGCGCTTTCTCACGCACCTGCGCGAACACAGGGAACAATATCGCTGCCAGAATGGCGATAATCGCAATCACCACCAGTAATTCGATCAGCGTAAAACCGTACCGTTTCATCGCAAGGTCTCCTCCCATGTAGCACACTGCCCTGCCTCTATGATACTCCATCCCTAAAGCGAATCCTGCTCCCTATCGAAGCGAAGTGCAAGGCTTCTGAAACCGTTGCGCTATTCTCCGTGTAAACTGTAGTGGAGGTGGAGGATGAGAGACCGATGGGCGATAGGAGGGCTGCTGCTGGGATTATGCGCCTTGTCGGTAGGGCAAACGGAACGCGACAGCCGCATCGATTTCGAGCAGGAGAACCACGGCTGGTTCGTGCTACCCGGAGCGGATGGCAAGGTGGAGCGCACCACGAACCCGCATGATGTCAAAAGTGGCAAGTACGCCCTTGTCTATACTTACACGGTGGCGCAGGGCAAGTTCAACGCGATTGTGAGGCTGGAGCCAGAAAGCTGGGCACAGGGGTTCCGTTTCTGGATCAAAACCGATCATCCCACTCTGCTGGTCTTTGTCGTGTCAGAGGAGGGAGGTGAACGCTGGCAGGTGCCCTTCTGGTGCGGGCATAACGAGTGGCAGCAGATAACGCTCGCCCTCAGCGACTTCGTGCCCACCGACGATAGCCAGCACCAAAACGGTAAGCTCGACATGGAGCGAGCAGAGGGTATCGGCTTTCTCGACGCGGGTGCCCTCTTGGTGGCGGCTGCGCCTGAAACGGGCTTGCTTTTCGGCGATAAACGCGGCACTCGCATGCTCTGGCTCGATGACTTCGAGTTTTTGAGCAAGGCACCGCCGCGCAAGGCGAGCAGCCCCGACATTTTGGATGATTTCCAGCGGGATTACCTGATGTGGTTCGCCACGCAAGGGGTACGCATTCAGCCTGAGGCGGGTGCGATGCGCGTGGAGTATAAGCAGGAATTTCCATGGCTGCTGGCGGTGGCACGCCCGCTGCCAAAAGGCGCGCTGACCAACGCGAAAGGGCTGCAAATCACTTTGCAGGTCAAAAATGCGACCACGCTCGCGGTGGTGCTGGAGGAAGAGGACGGCGAACGCTGGATGGCAAGCCGCCCCGTGGGCGGCGAGGATCGCCCCGAAACGCTCCGTTTCGAATGGAAAGATTTCACGCCCACCGACGACACAAAAGGCAAAGGGGACAGCCAACTGCTGCCCGCGAAGGTGAAGCTGCTCTCGCTGCTCGATATGGGCGTGCTGACAGACGAAGCGCAACCTGCTAACCGCTGGCTGGTGCGAATGGTCAAACGGGAGCGATAGGATGCTATCCGATGAGTGGCTGGTGATGCGCTGCTTGGAGGGCGACAAGGGCGCGTTCGATCAACTGGTGGAACGCTATCGCGATCGGGTCTTTTCGTTGGCGTTTCGCATGCTGGGCGACGCCACATGGGCAGAAGATTTGACCCAGGATGTGTTCCTACGCGCCTACACACGGCTGGGGCTGTATGACCCGTCGCAACCCTTTGCGACCTGGCTGCTGTGCATGACGGCACGGCTCTGCCTAAATGCGCGGCGCGACCGTCAGGCGGAGCTGGAACGGATGGAGCGCGCCGCGAAAGCGATGCCACCCGTGCCGAGCCTCGAAGAACAGATTTACGAGCGGGAACGCCACCGCACGCTGCAGCGACTGCTGCTGCGCTTGCCCGCTGAACAGCGTGCGGCGCTGCTGCTGCACTACACCGAGGGCTTACCGCTCAAAGAGGTGGCGACCCAGCTCGGCGTGCCCATCGGCACGGTCAAAACTTGGCTCCATCGCGGGCGTGAACAACTGCGACGCTGGATCGAGGAGGAGTGGGGATGACACACGACCCTTGGCAAAACGAGTCGCACGTGGCGCAGAACCTATCGGACGAGATAGAGCGATGGCTGCAGGCACTGCCCACCCTGCCCGCTCCTATGCTCCCCCTCACACCCTACTGGCGTGAGGAACGCCAGAGCCTTCGCTTGCTAATAGCCATCGGGCTGCTATTGCTGCTGCCCGCTGCATGGGTGATGCACCAGTCGCTGGCTGTGCCCATAAGCGAGATGGCTTTGCAAGCAACACCCTATCCCCTGTGGGAGAGCCTGCTGCATCGGGCGCAGGAGGCATGGCAAGTTGGCTGGCAACTGGTTCAGGAGGTGCTGGGATGAAGCGAGTCGTGCTGGTGGCGATGGGATGGTATTGCCTCCCTACTGCCTTTGCGCAAGCAGAGCCACGCGCCGAGGCGGGCGTGATGGGGCTGGTGCTGCTCTATCTGGCGTTGGTAGCGGCTGGGCTGATAGGGCTGGCGTTGCGCCCCACGCAGACCCAATCACATATCCGCGCCATTCGTGAAGATGCCAACCGGCTGTTCTGGCGCGGGATGGGCATCACGGCGGTCTTTGCACTGGGCGTGCTGTTGGCGGGCGCGTTGAGTGCGAGTCTGAAGCGCGCAGGCGACGAACAAGGTGCCCAGCTTGCAGGGCTTTTCGTGTTGCTCTTTCTCACAGGCTATGGCATCCTTGCGCTGCTGGGGTTGGGCAGTGTGGCGGTGGTGGTGGGCGATCGGGTTGCCCAGCTGTTTGGCTGGCGCGACCTCCCAGCTGGCTGGTGCATCATGCTCGGCATCGCCACGATGCTGCTGGTAGTCTGGATTCCCGTGTTCGGTTGGGCTTTAGGCATCTATTGGCTCGCCTTGATGGTCGCTGTAGTTAGCCTGAGTGGAAGTGCAGGAACAGCAGAGATCTAATAATCCGTTATAGCTCGCTGCCAAGACCACCCAGCGGTTGACCGAACTGACCGTAGCCGAAGCGCGAAATCGAAGGCAGTGCCTTGAGCCGAATAAAAATCAGCAAGCCGCGATCCCGTCGGAAACCGAACGGGTTGTCGATATAGCGCAGCTCCAGCTCGGCGCAGTGGAGGTCATAGGTGAGCAGCAGGTGGCGACCCTCGAAGCGATTGAGATAGCCATTATATTGCAGGATGCTGGAGAGCCGCACGCGCCCCCACTTGAGCGCGTCGAGGCGAGTGTAGACGCTGCCCCAGCGACTGCGCTGGGGATCATAGCGCGCAGAAAGTACCAAGCGCGAATCGCCGAACTGCCACAGCAGGTCGGTCAGCAGGCTGGAGAACCGCCCGCGATTGAGGTCATAGGTGCTTTGCGTCCGCCAGCGCAGCCATGCCGCCGGGCTATACTCCAGATTGAGGTTCAGCGGGTTCCACGCTTCGCGTCCCTGCTTGCGTGCCAGCAGGTCATACGCGCTGATGGCAGAGAGGCTCCATCCCCCACCCATTTCAAAGCGCAGGTCGGCACTCACCAAGTTATAACTGCCCGTGCGGTCTATGCCAAGAGGCGAATAGCCGTAGGGTCGCAGATAGTTCCACCGCAGCGCAAGGCTTGACCGCCGTGCGAACCCCACCTGCTGCTCCAGCGAGGACTGAAGCAGATATTGCGCCGTGTTGTCGCTATAGAAGGTCTGACGGAAGCTGTAAAGCCAGGTGAAACGGGTCGGCGGGCTGTGTTGGGCAGCCTTCTGCGCTCTCTCTGATGGGTCAAGCCCGGGGGAATGGCTGGTGCGACCAGGGGAGATCCAGCGTCCTTGCCATTCGAAGCCGAGCCGCTCGCGGGTTAGGCGTGTTGCACCCCCTTCCGCGAAGCGTCCGAGGCTCAGGCGTAGCTGGGCATCCAGATTTTTTAGTCCCCACCAGCGTGCAGGGGCAGCCAAGCTCAGCTCTGGCAGACGCTCCAGACCGCCCAAAAAGGCGGGTGTGCCCCCGACCGGCATCAACCGTTGATAATCGAGCTGCAAGTTCGCTCCTGACAGATTATAACCGATGCTTGCCGTTGTGTTCCACTGGCGCGAGCCACCCACCTGATTACCCCCTGTAAAGTTCGCGCTCTCCAGATAATCGCCCGACAGGTTCCATCGCCACCGCCCCTGCGTGTGCGAATCGCTCAGATTCAGTGTGCGCTGAACCCCTTCGAAAGTGCCCGTGCGGTTGCGATTTTCGCTGAGGCTGAGCCGAGTCTGACCACCGGGGGAGGGTAGCAGCCAGTCGGTGCGTAGGCTCCACGCCTCGCTGTCGGCAAAAAGCAGGTAGCTGTTGCGCCGATAGTCCGCGCTCCAATTCGTTTGCACCTTCCCAAGTGGCTGCTGGTGCTGCAGGCGACCCGTGAGGCTGGTGGTGTTGAGGGTTCGGTCGCGTAAAAAATAGAGGTTGAGCGTGCCGCGTGGATAGAGCTGCTGCAGATTGATGCCCAGCCCTTTGCGCTGCATCAGGTCGAACCGCACACTGCCTGTTGCTTCCCGTATCAGCAGATAGGCAATCGCATATTTCAGATAGAAGCCCTCCTCTTCCGAGAAGCCCGCTTCTGGCAGAGGCGAGGCTTCACCCGTCTCGCGCAGCGGCACGACCAGATAGGGCAGGGTGAACAGTGTGCGCCCCAGTACCTTGAAACGCACTCGACGCAGAACGGCGCGCTTGCCGCTGATGGCTTCCATCGAGTCGGCGTCCCAGAGGTAGTGAGGATGTTCCAGACTGCAGGTGGTCGCTTGCAAATGTTCGCCCTGCACCCGTTCCTGCCTGCCCTGAAGCTGCTCACCATGCAGATAGAGGCTGTCCAACAGGCGATTGTTCAGAAACGAGGGTTCGAGCTGGGCGGAGCCGCGCCACAGCTCCCAATATCGCTGAGGCGCATTCAGCAGCAGTTGCTCCCCGCGCGCTGAGATGCCGTTGCCCTTGAGGAGAACCTCACCCGTGAAGCGATAGCTGCCCGACCGCGTGGAGCCTTCCATGCGTGCGCCTTGCAACAGGTAGTCGCGCCAGCGTGCCTCGATCTGCTCCGCCTGCAAGGAGCCATCCACCTGCCAGAAAAAGCTTTTCACATGCAGAATTTCAACTGACTCCTTTGCTTGCTCGGCAGGCTGTGCCGCGAGGCAAGCCGTCAGCAGCAGAGCAACCGTCGCCCCTATCCCGCAATAGCCTCCCATTCCGCGTGTCTAATATTGTAGACGCTCATCTGCAGTAAATGGAACCTGTCTGGCACTTGTTCGTACAGTAAAAATGCCACTCTGTTGAAATGGAGGTACCGATGATGAGACAGGCATTGAGCGTTGTACTGGGTGTGCTCGTGCTCGGAATATCGAGCGCTGGAGCGCAGATATGGACATTCGACGCTGTACTCTCAGCAGACCAGGAGGTGCCACCATCGGGTAGCCCAGCAACTGGACGAGCCACTGGCACATACGACCAGTCCACGAGAGTCTTGCGGATTATGGTGAATGCCTCTGGCTTCGAGAGCAACCTCCTCTTCGGGCACATCCATCTTGGAGCCCGAGGACAAAATGGTCCAGTCGTGTTCTATCTCATGAACAGAAGCAACGACCCCCGAGTATGGACATCCGACGATACTTTCACCCTCACCGCGGCACAAGAAGCAGACTTTCTCGGCTGGCGGTACTATGTCAACCTCCATACGCAGACCTATCCTGCTGGTGCTATTCGTGGTCAGCTTGAACCTGTTCCCGAACCTGCCTCCCTCTTGGCACTTAGTGCTGGGCTGCTGGTCTACCTGCGTCGCCGAAGCCGCTAATCAGCTGCTGAGTGTCCGCATCGTCTCACCTTGCATGGGATGGGGGATTTTCCATCCCTCATCCCCTTTCGGTTTATTACACCACATCTTCCGGCACCCTCCAGGTCCTCCTGTCCAAATCTTGTCCCCACCTGCCACGATTCAGAGGTACAATTCTCTCTGTGAAGCGGCAGAATGGAGGGGCAGACCCATGGGTCTGCTCTCTTGGTGAGGTGCGCGCTGAATCGGTCGAGGCGGTCGGCGCGTGGCTGGTGGCGGAGCGTGCGCGCCTTATCGAACGCCTCTGGGATAACCACCCCTTTGCCGACCCCACCCCCACTCCCCCCGCAGACAGGGAGAGAGTGAGAGGCGATGACCCGTTTGCACGCGATTATACGGCACTTATCGACACCGCTCTGCAGACGCTTTATCAAGCCGCCTATCAGCTGGCAGCCGAGGAAGTACCCCTGATACCCGACCATGCCCTCGCCATCCTCGCCACAGGCGGCTACGGACGCGCCGAACTTGCCCCCTGCTCCGACATCGACCTCACCTTCGTTCCCATGCACGACAACGAGCCATTCACCGAGCGATTGGTGAAGCACCTGTTTCAGGCGTTGATGAATGTGCTGCAAACGCAGGCAAAGCTGCGGGTGGGCTATGCCTATCGCCTGATAGACGACTGCCCAACATTGGACGATAAAACGCGCACGGGATTGCTGGATATGCGGCAAGTGGCAGGGAGCGATTTGATCGCCGAGCAGTTCCAGACCCACTTTTGGCACACGCTGGATCCGACCGGCTTTATGCTGGATCGCTATCAGGAATACCGGGCCCGTTGGGCGAAGCAGGGAGAAGGCATCCTGCGGATGGAGCCAAACCTGAAGGAGGGGCGCGGCGGGCTGCGCGACCGCCACACGCTCAACTGGCTTACCCAAGTGCGCTATGGTGTGCCTGCCGATGCCGTGTTGGAGACTCTGGTGGCGGAGGGAATATTGAGCCAAACGGAGGCGGAAGCGCTCCACAGAGCGACCCAGCAGCTGACCCGTCTGCGCCAATGGCTCCACGCCCTCACAGGCGAACCACGCGACATTCTGACCCGCACACGCCAAGCCGAGATAGCGGAACGGCTGGGCATCGAACAGAGCCGATTCACCCGATGGGTGATGGAGGCGTTGAACACTCACGCCCGCCTCACCCAACGCGCAGTAGAACAGCTCATTCGCTCGCCGCTAGTGCTGGGGCTGGGGCTGGATAGCGTCCATCTGCAGATTGTGCCCGCCCCCGCCTTAGAGCGCGAATCGCCCGAATGGTGCCTGTGGGTGTTCCGCATGGCGCAAAAGTATCGGCTTACCCTTAGCCCCCAAATTGAGGCGCGCATCGAAGCGCTTCTTGCAACCCATCCTGCGCCGCCCAACCCGCGCGAGGTGGGGCAGTGCCTCAAAGAGATATTGAGTCACCCAGGTGAGGTCTATCGTGTGCTGGAACCGATGGCTCGGCTGGGTGTGCTGGGCTGGGCGCTCCCTGCGTTCCGAGAGCTGATGAGCCTGCCCGCAGGCGACCCCACCCACGAGTTCACCGTCGGTGAGCATACGCTGCAAGCCATCCGCATTCTGGACAGCTTCGCCGAGGCACGCCCCGACTCACCCGCCCTGCCTACCACGCTTCTGACCCAGTTGCCGCGCCCCGAAGTGCTTTATCTGGCGTTGCTGCTCCACGATGCGGGCAAGCAGGATGGCACACGCCCCCACACCGAAGCGGGGGCTGAAATCGCACGCGAAACAGCTCGGTACCTGGGTTGGGAGGAGCATGCCGCCGATATCGAGTTCTTGGTGCGTCACCATCTGCTGATGGCACAGACGTCACGCCAGCGCGACCTGCAACTACCTGAAACCATTCGGGAGTTCACTCGCATCGTGAACGATCCCGAACGCCTGCAGATGCTCTACCTGCTGACCTGCGCTGATACGCAGGCAGTGGGCGAGCGCATCTGGACTCCTGCGCAGGCGGCATTCCTGCAGGAGCTTTATCGGCGAGCGATGCGCCTGTTAGAAGAGGGCGAGCCAGCCAGCATACCCAACCTCGGTGCCCTACGCAAACGACTCATGCGCGAGCTATCGCGCCACCCGCTGCCCCCCGAACTCATCGAGCAGCACATCGAGCAGATGCCCTCCGCCTACCTGCTCAACACTCCACCCGACCAGATTATGCTCCACATCCACTATATCCAGCGTGTGCGCGAAGGCAAAGGACCCGTCGTGGAGTTCCATCAGGCGCAGGGTTCACCCTATACTGAGCTGACCCTCTGCACCTTCGACGACCCGCAGCCAGGTCTGTTGAGCAAGATAGCGGGAGTGCTGTACGCGCTGGATGTGGAGGTGAACACGGCACGGGTGCTGACCCGTGAGGATGAGCCGCGCGTCGCGCTGGACACGCTCTGGATTACCATTCGTCATCGCCCCCTCTCACCCAATCAGTGCGCCGTGCTGGAGAAGGCACTCCGCCGCGTGCTAACAGGCGAGCAGTCGGTGCACGAGTTGCTTCGCGAGCATCAGAAAGATCCCGATAGCCCACTGGCTATTCAGCAGCTGCAAATCCACGACGATGCCTCCGAGCATTACACGGTGGTCGATATCCAGACGGAACCCGATGCGGGCGCGCTCTATCGTGCCGCCTCGCGCCTTGCGCAACTGGGCTGGAACATCCACAGCGCGCGACTGGGGCAGTGGGCAGGGCGCACCCTACTCAGCTTCTACTGCACCGATACTGAGGGACGCAAAATCCCACCCGAGCAG
>Ga0197143_1001399_pt1 | contig 20341 bp, 20 predicted proteins | sample GBS70_MetaG_FD_148603 | JGI IMG/M metagenome (GOLD analysis project Ga0197143, IMG submission 148603) | Sediment microbial communities from Great Boiling Springs, Gerlach, Nevada, United States - GBS 70_MetaG | ecosystem: Environmental > Aquatic > Thermal springs > Hot (42-90C) > Sediment...
ATCCCAGGTTTAATCGGCAACTTCGGATGTATCACCCTATAAGCAACGTCCAAATTTGCTTTTATCATCTCCCATATGAGCACAATTAGATAGTACACTACCCACAAGTACCGCCTCGGCTCTTTAAACTTCCAAGGGTGCTTTGTAAACAAGTCGCCAACAGCATATGAAACAAATAGGCATACAAGCAGTCCAACTGCTAAATGTTGCCAGTCTAAGGACCAACATAGGAGACACCATACAATAAAAAATAATAGAAATGACAAAATTCTGCTCTTCATGTAAAATAGCTTACTATTTTACATTCTCAAAAACAATTTCACCATATTTTACTCCATCAATTAAGACTTTAACTGCCGGGTCAAGAAAAATTGTCCTTATTGCTGGCACAAGCAGTAACCCCATTAGCACGCACATTGCAGACAGCAAAATCATTGATATTTTCATTGAACTTGACACTTCTTTTATATCTTCAAATTCTGGGTTCAATTTGCCAAAAAATGCGTATTTTTGCACCTTTAGGAAGCTTGCTAATGTAAGTAGACTCACTATGACTCCAATTAGTCCTAAGACAAATTTCTTTGCCTCTATGCAGGCTAAGATGATAACGAGTTTAGACCAAAAACCGTTGAACGGTGGGATGCCAGCAATAGACATAGAGGCGATAAGTGCGGCAGCTGCCGTAGTCGGCATTTTTTCTCTCAGCCCGCCCATTCTTCTCAAATCCCTCGTTCCTGTAGCATATTCTACAGCACCACTGGTTAAGAATAATAGAGATTTAAAAATAGAGTGATTGATTAAGTGTAGCAGTCCACCAAGTATCCCAAGAGGTGTTCCAAGACCAATGCCTAAGATGATATATCCAACTTGACTTATAGAATGGTATGCAAGTAGCCTTTTATAATCCCACTGGTACAGTGCTAACAGCACGCCCACAACCATTGATAAAACACCCAAAATTGTTAATATTTGTAGTATCATCTTACCTTAATTATCTTGTACCTAAAATGTTAAACATAACTCTTAAAAGAGCATATATACCTAAAGATTTTATCAATACCCCGGAAAGCATAGCAGAAATAGGTGCCGGCGCTGAAGGATGCGCATCTGGCAGCCAAGAATGAAACGGCACAACTGCAGATTTTAGCCCAAAACCTAATAAGAAAAGCACAGATACGAAGCCGATCAGGTTTGAATTTTGCCTTGTGGCGAGTGTTTGTGAGATATCCGCCATGTTTAATGTAGAAGCATACGAGTACAGCATTGCAATGCCAATAAGAATAAACAGTGACGCAGAAGAGCCCATTATCGCATACTTGAACGATGCCTCTAACTCTTCTGCTTCTGTCCCGAAAGCAACAAGTGCATACGATGATATAGCGCCAATTTCTAACCAGACAAATAAATTGAATATATCACCTGTGATAGCAACACCATTCAACCCAGCAAGCATAAGCATAAATAGCGTATAATATTTCCATTTGTCAGTGTATTTTTCCATATAAGAAATGGAGAACAACGTCGTGCAAAACGCAACAATATTTATGGTAATAAGCATAAAGGCAGACAGCCCATCAAGAACAAAACATATACCGAAAGGTGGCACCCAGCCGCCCATTTTATGTATAATAGGCTGGTATGCATTAAGTTTTAGGTAATAAAAAGAAATAAAGGACAAAACAACAAGCAATAAGGATGATAAATTGCCAATTATATCAGATAACCGCTTTGAGAATCTTCCAACGAGAGAGATTACAAATGCGCTTAATAATGGTATTACAACAAATAATGATATCATATACCTGTTCTCTTTACTGCATTGGAAGTTATGGTTACATTTTGATTTTTATTGTCAATTTTTTTACACAACATACACTATCCTTTAAGACGCCTTAGTTCTCTAATATCGTAAGTTTTGTATTTTTCGTATATCCTTAGCGCTAATGCAACAATCATGCAGGTAATTGCAAGGCCAATGACAATTGACGTTAGTATAAGTGCTTGTGGTATCGGGTCAACAATGTTCAATTCGGACATTTGCGATAAGCTTTCTTTTGATAATATCGGAAATTGTCCATTATGCTTGTAACCAACTAAAATGAAAAACAAATTTGCCGCATACTCCATTATACTCAAGCCAATAATTATCTTTACGAGATTTCTTTTAATCAAGATGCAGTAAAAGCCAACTGAAAATAGTATAAAGCACAAAAAATATTCAATCATTTTTGTTATTTACGAGTTTGAAAAACGCTAAGGCTGCAAAAATTCCAAACAGCCCTGCGCTCACTTTTAAACAAATTGCAATATTACATAATGGAATAATCCCGGAACTAAATAGATTAAAGAAACTATTTACATCTGGCTTTTGCCCCGTCAAGAAATTAAAAAATAAAAACCCACTTGCAAGAAAACCAATTATTGCGATTGAAATAAACATAATAGCACCTAAGCTTTCTAATATTCCAGACAGCCTCTCTGACATTTTTTTAAGCGCAATCTCTTTACCAAAGGCAAGCATCAAATGGATGAAAGATAAAGCAATTATAACCCCCCCTGCGAAACCACCTCCAGGGGTCAAGTGCCCATGCAGAACAATGTATATTCCATAAAGTAATATGAGTCCAACAGTATATCTCGTTATTGTCTTGACTACAATTGTCATCCCTTTTTCAGGTTTCTTTATCATGGTTAATGTATCAACTTTTTTCTTTTTTACTTATTCACTTGCTCTAACTTTTATTTTTTCCTACCAATTTTCCTCAGTATTGCCAAAGTCCCAATTACAGCTGTGAAGAGCACCGTCGCTTCACCTAAAGTATCCAATGCGCGATAGTCTAAAATAACTGCAGAGACGATATTTGCCGCACCGGTTTCTCTTATGCCAGATGAGATATATCTCTGTGCAACCTTAAGTATAGGATTTCCAAATGGTGGTATTTCTAATAATGCTTTTGCTGCGAAATATAAGAATACTGCAATAAATACTACAATCGGAACTGTTGTAACAAATTGTCGCTCTTTCGTAATAGCTACACTGTCTTTCATACCAACTGCACGAATTAGAATTATAAGTGACAAAATTTCCACTACAAGCTGCACTATTGCTAAGTCCGGTGCCTGCAGAAATAGAAATGCGATAGAAAGCCCTAAACCAACAACACCTACAGCAACTACTGCACCAAGCAAGTCTTCCAATTCAATAGCTACAATTGCTCCTATAATCATGAAAATTAAAGTTATTTGCAACTCAATCATTTTTAATTCCTTAAATTATGTATTTCGCAAAATTTTACAAAATTCACTTAACTATTTTGCAATGTAAAAAAGTAAAATAACTACACCAATTAAACACCATATTAGGTATCTATGCAAATTTCCTGTGTGCACGTATGAAAGAACAGAAGAGACTGCTAAAACTACATTTTTCCCCAAATCGTAAATATCAAAAACTTTCCTATCTGCCAAAGAATAAATTCTATTGAAAAGTTTTAGGTCCTTTATTGTTTGATAAAACTCAACACCGCTGACACGAACTTCCGGGGGTAACACTTCGCCACCAATAAACGTTGGTGATTCCCTAAGTTTCAATTTAGAGGCTAAATAGATAATAAGTCCTATCAGGAGACCAATAATGATTAACAGCGTAGCTAAGCCGGGCTGCCACACGCCAATAAAATGAGAAACCTGTGGAAAAACAAAATATTTTAATGGTATTTGGAAGGCAAATATACCAAAAATGACACATAAAGCAGCAAGAGCAACTTGTGGAAGAGCCATTGTCCAATGCACTTCCTTAAGTATTTGACTATTTTGGTATTTAGGTGTTTGACCAAGAAATGTTGCATGGATAACTTTCATGAATGACGCTAACGTGAGAGCTGAGCCGAACATTGCAGCTACTAAGCACAAAACTCCAATGATGTTGAACTGCTGTTGTTGAGCCGTTGAGCTACCAAGTTGCTGTATCAAACCTTGGTATACCATCCATTTTGATACAAACCCGTTAAACGGCGGAACACCGGAGATTGACATTGCAGCTATAAGACATGTAGTGAAAGTTATTGGCATGAATTTCGCCAAGCCGCCTAATTTATCTAAGTCTGAAGTGCCAGTTCTATATTCAACTGCACCACTACATAAAAACAAGCATGACTTGTAGATTGCGTGATTCAACATATGGAATATACCACCTGCTATCCCAATTGGGTTTCCTGTACCTATACCTAAAACCATATATCCAACCTGTGATACAGCATGGTATGCTAATAATTTTTTTAATTCATGTTGAACCATTGCCATAAATACTGCTATAAGGATTGTTCCTGCACCAATAAGCATTAGAAATATGTTAATAGCTGACAACTGCGACTTTGCAGCAGAGAACAAATTCATAGAAACACGAGCTAATAGATAAATCCCAAGAAGTTTATCTAAAGATGCTGGCAGGAAGGCAGTTACTGGCACAGGTGCACTTATAGCCATGTCCGGTATCCAAGTGTGTAACGGCACCGCCCCTGCTTTTGCAAAAGAAGCAATTGCAAAACATAGAAATGCGATTGTACCTAACTTACCTGCTTGTTGGAAGTTGACCTTATCAATTTGTAAGGTCCCGTTTAAGAACCATAAAATTGCAATACCAAACAGGAGAAGACAATCAGAAGCACCAATAATGATAAAAGTTTTCTTTGCTGCAGCGGATGAATCAGAAGCGTTATTTATTGAAGAAATAGGTGCTTGTATTTGTATAAGTAAATAAAGTGTAAAAGCCAAGAAGCTCCAAAAAACTAAGAAAAGAATTAAGTTATTTGATAAGATCGCGCCAAAAGCAGCAGAAAGCGTCCATAGAATAAAAGTATAATAAGAATTGTGAAACGTCATTTTTAGAGAATATAAAACTATTAAAATTCCAAAAAGTGCAACTGCAGGAACAATAAACTTATTCAGCCCGTCTAATAAGAAAAATTGAGAGCTGAAAGGTTGCAACGCATAGACAAAAATCGATAGAAATAGAGAAATTATAGAGCCGACAAGCGAGATAAATAAAGTTAACCAATTTATTCTTTTATGTGTCAGCAGGCATAATAAGCCTGCAATGAACGGTACCGCAATCAAGTAAGCAATTAACTTCTCACCCATAGCTTTGATTGAATGAACTACAACTTGAATTGTTTCCTTAACTGCTTAGTCTTTTCTTGCGAAATTCTAATCAAATCCTCCCAAGTGTATTTCAATTTGCCGTGCTCAACTGCTTGCATTCTTTCGGTACAGCAGTAGCACGGGTCAACTGCAGCTAACGTGATCGCTGCATCAGAGACTGTCCCGCCAACTACAGCAACTTCATTTGATGGTACATTCATATAAGAAGGTGCTCTTATTTTGTGTCTTACAGGAGTATTTCCACCATCGCTACGAACGTAATGCCACACTTCACCACGCGGCGCCTCATACCTCCCAATACCTTCACCTGGTGGAATTTCTCTGACTTCAGCCCATATTTCTCCTTCTTTCAAGTCTTTTAACTTGTCTAAACATTGATTAATGATTTTTATTGATTCATACATCTCTAAAATTCTGCAAAGTGCTTTATCATACACGTCACCATTGTTTAGGACAATTACATTCCACTCAACTAAATTGTATGCGCTATTTGGAATATCAATTTTTCTAATATCTTGCTGTATACCACTGGGCCTTGCTGTCGGCCCAACAACACAGTAATTTATAGCTTCCTCTTTTGTAAGAATACCTACATTTTTTGTCCTTGCGTGAATCACCGGGTCATCTTCTACAGCACCTTTGAACATATTAATTGCCGGTATTAACGCATTCAATTTTTCTTTTATTTCGTTTATTTCAGAATTTAATATATCCCTCCGAACACCACCTATCCGCATCATTGCATAATGTTGTCGGTTACCTGAGATTTGCTCTAAAATGTCCAACACAGGCTCCCTCACTTTCCATGCCCACATCCAAACCGTATTATACCCTAAGAAATGTCCTGCAAGCCCAAGCCATAATAAGTGAGAATGTAATCTCTCCAACTCTGCAACAATGCATCTAATGTATTTCGCCCTCAGAGGTATTTCTAAACCTAACAAGTCTTCAACTGCATTAACGTATGCAAACGGGTGAGAGCAGGAGCAAATCCCACAAATTCTTTCTACCAAAAATGTAACCTGGTCCCAATGTTTACCTTCGGAGAGCTTTTCAATACCGCGATGGTTATATCCAATAGTAATATTTAATCCTATTACTTTTTCACCTTCAACTTCTAATTCAAAAAATTCCGGCTCCTCCTGTAACGGATGATATGGGCCAATTGGGATAATTGTCCGGTGCCTGTCGTTCTCAGCAGTTTGCGTCATATGTTTTCCACTCGTCAGTAGAAGTGGTGACTCTTCCTTCCTACCATAGTCGTAATCTTTACGCAGCGGATAAACACCTTCAGGCCAGGTATCGTCAAGTAATAGTCTTCTTAAGTCTTTATTACCTGTAAAATTTATCCCTAACAGCTCATGGATCTCTCTCTCAATCCATTTGGCACCTTTTATAATGTCGGAGATGGTCGGTATTTCACCTTTTTCTCTATCAGTGAAGACCCTTAATGTATAGATAACCCCAGTTTTGTCATCTGAGAAGTGGTATAGCACTTCCATGTTTTTAATATTATCAATACCGGTGGCAATACAAAATCTAAGCCCCAGCTCCCTAAATAGGATTTTAGCTACCTCCCGTAGGTCTTCTTTTTTGATTTCAATATAATGTCGGCGGCTGTTCTTCTCTTGCCAATTCACAATTTTATTGCCTAATTTTTGCTTAATCTCTTCCTTCATTTTTTTTCAACTACCTCTTAATTTTTTTATCACTTTCACAATGCCATCAATTATTGCTTCAGGCCTTGGAGGACATCCAGGGATGTAAGCGTCTACCGGGACAATTTCGTCTACTGGCACGACTCTATTATATGAATCTTTAAAAATACCCTGTGAAGAGGCACAACTCCCAAAAGCAATAACAACGACAGGTTTAGGTGCAGCATCGTAAAGCTGCTTTAAGCGCACAGCACCTTTCCTGTTAAGCATTCCTGTAACAAGTATTGCGTCTGCATGACGAATACTACCTACTAATACGATACCGAACCTTTCAACATCAAACCTCGGTGTAAGAGCATCCAATATTTCAATATCACAATTATTGCACGCTCCTGATGCAAAATGGAACACCCAGATGGACCTCGTTAAAGCTTTTAGTGCTATGCTACTCATTTTTTATACCCTCTTTTTGCTTTCAAAATTCTTTTTGTCAAAAGAGCATTTCTTTATTTACCAAGAAGTGCTAGTAAAACCCCAGCTATCCCTAAAAAGAGCCCTCGCGTCCAGAAAAACTTTATTGCTTGGTCAATACGTAGCCGTGGTGCTGTATTCTTTATCAAAATTATCAACACAAGTAGAATTATATATTTCAGTATATCAATTACAGAAAAGGTGAATCTTCCCAAGAAAGTTATAACAACAAACATAGGAAGAACAAACAGCATCATTTGTCGTGTCAATTTGAACAATGCCAATGTAGCACCAGAGTATTCTATATATGGCCCAGCCATTATTTCCTGCTCTGCCTCAGCTATGTCAAAAGGTGTAAAACCTAACTTTGCCTGCATACAAATAATCCCAAGAAGGAAGCCAATAATTCCAGAAGGATAACATAGTATTGGCTTGTTGTTTATTTGAAAATTAACTATCTCTCCTAATTTTATCGTTTCTGCTTTGATTATCGGTATTAAGCATACTAATATAAAAGGTAATTCGTATGCAAGAATCAATTTCATCTCTCTTGACGCTCCTAAAGAGGCTAAAGGATTACCTGAGGCAAATCCTCCTACAATAACTGCAATTGAAGGTATAGCAAGAAGGTATAATATTACAATTATATCACCTACAAACGTTGAACGAGGATCTATTATTGTTTTCCATATGAGAGTAGATACTATAGTTATTGCTGCTACTCCAAATAATGGCGCTAAAAGGAATGGCACCTTTGCAGCATTCTCCGGAATGAGTACCTCTTTACCAAGTAGCTTAACAAAGTCTGCGAAATTTTGCCACCACGGTGGCCCTTTACGCCACTGCACCCTTGCAGTAACTTTGCGGTCAACCCACGAAACTATCATCCCAACTATTGCAGTAAATAGAAATCCGGGAAAAACTAAGTAATGAAACAATGTGCTACTCATTTGGTTACTAATTCTTTATTTGCTCCTAACTGCTTCCACCAAGATACAGCTTTTGCAAATAAATTTTCTTTTATTTTGTAAATATCTTTAGTTTCATCTTCGCTAAATTCTCCAACTTCAATTGCACCTTTATCGCAAGTCTTCACACATAAAGGCTCCCTATCCATACAACAGTCACATACGGAAATCTTGAATTCAACAGTCTCTAACGTATTCACTCCAAACGGACACGCTAATATGCACGTCTTACACGAAGTACACAAGAACCCCGCCCTCTTCAAATCCTCTCCTTCCCTTTTTAAGGCTTCTTGTGGGCAAGAAGCGACACAAGGCGCATCCTCGCAATGACGACATACAATTTTCCTAATAGCTTCTTCTATCAAAAGCTTGATACCGGTTTTATGCGGATGTAACGGGTAATTACACTCTGCCACGCATTCCTTGCATTTGTAGCATTTCTCTAAATCAATTAGAACCATTTTTTATTATTCCCAAATTCCTTCAATGTTCATTATTTGGCTATATTTAAACACAGGGCCATCTTTGCAAACAAAGTACTTACCTAACCCACAATGGCCACACTTTCCAATACCGCAACTCATGTTCTTTTCCATAGAAAGATATATATTTTCCGGCTTATACCCGATCTGTAGCAGCTTTAATGTGCCAAATTTCATCATTATCGGTGGGCCGCAAACTACAGCAACACCATTATCAGGATTTAGTTTGACGTCTTCAAAGAGTGTTGTCACAACACCAACCTTCTCTTTCCAATTTTCGTCTCCCTTGTCAACAGAACGGTATATTTCTGCGCCCTTCTTTGCCCACTCAGGAAATTCATTCTTGTAGACAATATCTATTGGTGTCCTCGCACCATAAAGAAGAACAATCCTGTTATACTTGTGTTTTTCATACAAAAGTGTTAAAAGAAGAGATCGCAAAGGTGCCAAGCCAACACCACCACCAAGGATTAATACCTCTTTCTTTTCAAACTCGTTCAGCGGATAACCTTTGCCTAAAGGACCACGAATTTCTACAACATCTCCCTTTCTCAAATTATGGATACTTTCCGTTACCCTGCCGACACGCATGATCGTTACTTCAAATTTCTCCTTCTCTAATGGCGAAGATGATGGTGTAAAAGGCGATTCTCCAACTTTGGGCACAGCAAATTGGATAAACTGTCCTGTAGAGAAAGAAAATTCTTTTTCAGGTTTTAATACGAAGGTCTTGATCGTTGGCGTCTCGTTAATTATGCTCAAAACCTCTGCCTTTATCCCTTTATAAGGATCCATAATTATCTTTTATTACATCTGTATTTTTAATAACATTTCTTTAAAATCTATTTTCCCCTGGCAGCTGCTAAAGCACCTTCCACAGCCAGTGCATCCTTTCAATCCTTGCGCTTCTGGTCTGTAGATAAACTTGCAGTAGACACGGTTTGCAAACCTTGGAATTAAGTTTTTTCTTGGATTTGCGCCACCAGCAACTCTAGCGTATCCCTTAAATTGGCAAGAGTCTGCATACCTTATTTTGTTCTCTTCACCTTCGCATAATAGGAAGCAGAAGCAGCCAGGGCATATGTTAGTGCATGAAGAGCAGGAGACACAATCTTTGCCATATTCTTCCAAAATTGCTTTGTTCTTTTCTATTTTATTTTTTAAATCCTGCAAGTCTAACACTTTCTCCTCAGAACGTTTTTTCAGTTCCTCTTCTATTTTAATCCTTTTATCTGTTATTGCTTTTTTTTGCAACTCAGTCGCCTCTCTGAAAAGCCTTGAGTGGCTACCAAGAATCTCTTTACCTCTTTCAGAGCCTTCCTCTACAAGGAAGCCCTCTTCTAAACAAGAGAAGTTTAAGTCAAAGCCACTTTCTGCAAATGGTTTATCTCCTAAGGTAGTGCAAAAACAATCCCTATGGGAAGAAGTGCAATCTGCAGAGAATATCAACACATCCGTTCTGAAATAAGGATCTTTTGGCTCTTCAAGGTAAATTTTTTTGAGCAGTTCAAGCCCTCTCACATCGCAACCTCTTAAGCCAAAAATAATCGTCTCCTTTTTGGCTTTTTCTGTAAGGTTTTCTCGTGTGGAGTAGAAGAAATACTTTGCAGGAAGTATTGTTCTGAAGCCTTCTAAAGATAACTCTTTGTTATTTTCCCACTTTGCCCACTCGTATTGCTGCTCGTTCAGCTTAGCTGGATAAAATATTTCATACTTATCACTTAACGCATTGACAAAGCTTTTGAAGTTTTCCTTACTGATGAATTTCATTTTTTTTCTTTTTGCTAATAAATCGTAAATTTTATTAAAGCGGATATTTTAATATATTTCCTTAATTGATTTAAATAAAATTTTTCTAAAAATTTTTATTTTCTCCAAAAGGACATTTATATTGTCTCAAAATCCCTGATTCCTAAATCTGTTGGTGCGCGACCTAACTTCTGCAAGTCAGATATCGCTTTCCTAATTTGTGAATCAATGCTATCATTCTCATGTATTCTATTTGGATAAATCTGGTAAAGACGACGATATTTTTCAGGTGTAAGGTTTAGCATTACAGAATTTGCTCCTGCCATAAATCCTTCTTCTCTGCCACCATTTGGCTTCAGAGTCTCCATACCAGTTGTTACGACAATTTTGCCCTCCGGGTCGACAATTCTTAAAATTGCTAACGTTTTCAAGACCATCTCAAATGCAGGTGGTTTTTCGTTACTAAGTGGTGTTTGTGGATGCGGCAGGAATGGCCCGAAAGTATACATCTCAGGACCAATGCTCTTTGCCAAAAGAATGTCGTCCAGAATATCCTCTTTTGTTTGTCCTGGCAAGCCAATAAGCCCACCAGTAAGCACAAGGAAACCTATCTCTTTTGCAGATGTGATTTCCGCAAGCCTATCCTCTAAATTATCTCCAGGATGTAATTTAGAATATAGTGCAGGACTCCCTGTTTCAAAACGTATTAGTGCTCCCCTCGCACCCGCAGCATAAAATTTCTTCAACCCCTCTTTGCCAACCTCACCTACACTTATGAAAAGTAAAACTGCACTTTCTTCCATAATGTGTCTTATTACCCAGCAAAGCTTATCTACGTCGTAATACGGATCCTCTCCACTTTGTAATACTATAGCTTTGAAGCCATATTTTTTGACAGCCTCTTTTACAAGGTTTACAATATCATTTTCGCTTAGCCGGTATCGCTTGAGCTCAAAGTTGCCTCTCCTAATTCCACAATATAGGCAGTTCTCACTACAATAGTTAGAAAATTCGATAATTCCGTGCACACAACACGCATTCTTGTGATACTTTTGCCGGATGAAGTTTGCTACTTTGTAGAGGTACTGTAATTCTTTTTCATCTTCCAGCGACAAAAGATAAAGCAGCTCCTCGTAGGTGAGTTTTCTTCCTTCAAGAGCTTTATCTAAAATTGAGCTTGTTCTCGCGGGAATTCCTACATTAGGAATTACTTTGGAAAGTCGTAGGTCAACCTCACGTAAATTAAAAAATGTCTCCTTCCAGAATTCCAAAATTTCTTCTGCCTCATCTTGTGGAATAATATTGATAACAAGGCCACCTTGCGCATAAATGTAGTCTCCTAAATTCAATTCGCTATAGAAGTCATTGCGGACTACTCGTCTCTCGCCAAAATAGTCCACTACCACTTTGTTGCCTCTCAGCTCCACAACTCTGCCAGGTATAGCGTAACACATTGTTTCCCAAATTCCTTTGTTGAAAAAATATTTTGGTATTTTTTTTACATGTGGCGAAAATTTTAATAAAAAATTGAGATGGCCGTCAATAGCCAGATTTTTTTCTCCACACAAGGAAAAGTTAACGTTCGCATATTGCCAAAAATGATGCAAAGAATACGTTTTTTTGTTTACATTTAGCTTTCTTTAATTTATAATTTTCAAAATTTTTGCATTATGCTTTTGATGAACTATTTTTGTAAAATTTAATCTTCTTAAGCTAAATTTGAATACAACATTGTGCATAAATTTTACACATATGGTGGTGGGGAAGAAAGAAGAAAAAGAGGTTTTGACGCCTAAAGAGGCAGCAAATTATTTGAGGATTTCGCAGTCTTCTCTTTATCGGTATATGCGCAACAAGCAGATACCGTGCTTCAAAGTAGGAAATAGGTGGAGATTCAAGAAGAGCGTCCTTGACAAGTGGATTGAGAAGGAAATGCTTAAGAGCAATAAACGAGGGTAAAAGTGTTTTTTAGAGAGGAGAAAAAAATTGAGTAAAAAATGTACCTAAAAAGATTGGAGGTTTACGGTTTCAAGTCTTTCGCAGATAAAGTTGTTATAGACTTTCTACCGAATACCATTACTACGATAGTTGGTCCTAATGGTTGTGGCAAGTCCAATATTATAGACGCAATAAAGTGGGTTTTAGGAGAACAAAGTGTTAAGAGCCTGCGTTGCAGCAAAATGGAAGATTTGATATTTAACGGTTCAGAGACGCGGCCACCATCTTCATTAGCAGAGGTGAGCATCACGTTTGACAACACGGATAACACGTTGCCATTAGATTTTACAGAAATAACGATCACACGCAGGATGTATCGCTCTGGCGAGAGTGAGTATTTTATAAACAAGGTACCAGCAAGGTTGAAAGACATAAAAGAACTATTTTTAGACACGGGCATGGGAGAAGAAGGATACTCGTTTATAGATCAAGGTAGAATAGATTATGTACTTATAGCGAAGCCGGAGGAGCGCAGGAGGCTTTTTGAAGAGGCTGCTGGTGTGAGCCGCTACGAGGCGAGGAAGGAAGAAGCTTTAAACAAATTAAACAAGGTGGAAAACGACCTTGCACGAGTGAATGACCTAATTTCCGTGTATAAAGAGCAGCTTAGAAGCTTGGAGTTGGCTGTAAAGAAGGCAAAGCAGTACAAAAAAACAGAAGAAGAACTTAAAGCCTGGGAAGTATATTTATTGTTAAGAAACTACAGCAAGATACAAAAAAAATGTGCAGAACTCTATAAAGAAAAAGAAGAAATACTTACGGAAATAACAATGCTCAATACGGAAATAAATAAGCTTGACACTAACCTGATAAAGATGCGCTCTGCGCTGACTGAAAAGGAGGAAGAAATTATAAACTTGCAGAACACGCGCAATGAAGCGTCAAATGAGCTCGTCCGGAAAGAGGAAAAAATAAATTCCTTAATGCAGGAAATAGAAAATTGCAATCAGCGAATAAAAGAAAACGAAAATAAGATTTTAGCTAATGAGAAGGAAATGGATGAGATAGATAATAGGGTTAAAGAGCTTGAGGAGGCTTTATTTGATGCAAAGGAAAGGTTGAAAGCTTTAGAAATCGCGCTTCTTGAAGAATCGCCGGTTATTGTGGATAGTAAAGACCTACAAGACAAGATTAAGACTTTAAAGAATGAAATTTCGGCATTACAGAAAAAACAAATTTTTTTAGTAGAGAAAAAGCTCAATTTAGACAAGGAGCTATCAACTTTGGAGAGCAAGCTTTCGCATACTAAGTTGGAGCTTGGCAATATTATGAGGGAAGAAGGCACCCTAAATGAAGAAAATAAAAACATTCGCGCTACTATCAATAAACTGATTAGTGAAATTGGCGAGATAGATAACAGGATAGAAGAGAATGTGAAAAGGGCTGAAGAGCTTGAAGTTGAGCGTAATAGGGTAAACGAGGAAATTTGTGCTTTAGCGGGCAAGGTGAGTGATTTACAAAAGAAATACAATGTACTTTTGGGTGAAGAAAACATATATGAAGAGTGGCAGAAGAATAATTTATATCCCTACGAGGGAGCAAGGAGTATTATAGAGAAGAAGCTGCCGGGTATAGAAGGCACAGTTGGCAGCTTGGTGGAGCTTAAAGATGAAAAGAAAGATTTAATTAAGAATTTTCTAGGTGAGAAGCTTTATTATTTAGTGAGCGATACTTACTCTTCTGCTATAAATGCTATAAGGTGGTTACGAGAGGAGAACGGCAGTGGTGGAGGCTGGGTTAATATAATAGTCAAAGAGAGGGTTTTACAGAACGAAAAGGCGCATAAAGAGTCAATGTTTGATGGAGATGTGATTGGGGATGATGCGAGTAAGAGTATAATAAGATACTTAACTTCTTCGGCCTCGTTTGACGAGAGCGAGAAAGTTTTTATTTTTGACGATTGCGTGGTATGTGGCGGGAGTTGCAATTTGGCGAGCTTATCCTACACTGGAGTGCTGGATATAAATAAACAGAGGGAAATTTTAAGAAAAGAGCGGGAGAGTATTTCTTCGGAGCTCAATATGTTGTTAAAGATTAAAGAGGATAAAGAAAACAGGTTGAACGAGATAAAGACGGAAATAGAGACTTTAAGAAACTCCATAGAGAAGGATAAGTTTTCTAAAGAAAATTTGGCTAACGAGAGAGGAGAGTTAGAGGGAGAACTCTTGCTGTTGGAAGAGGAGAAGAGGGTCATTTCACAGGAAATAGATAGGAAGAGAGCGGAGATTGAGCAGTATGAGACATCTATGAAGGATTTAGAGGGCAAAATTTCGGAAGTATCAAATGAGTTGTCCTCCATTGCTAATGAGATTGAAATTAAAAGCAACGAGTTGGACTCTTTAACGCATGCTTTTCAAAACATGCTTATGAAAAGGGATTCTATGAATGTGGAGTTTGCAGAGGTGAAACAAAAGATTGTGTCATGCGAAAAAGAGATAGAAAACTATTTTGACAAAAGGCAGAATATAGAAACTTTGAACAGGAGCTTGAGAGATGAAATAAAATACATGTCGGAGAAAATTGAGAAGCTCTATTTACAGATTTCTGAAGAAAAGAAAATAATAGAGACTATAAACTTTCAAATAGAGGAGATAACTAACAAAATATGTGAAGTGAAAAATGCGATAGAGCTTCTGAAGCTAAAAATTAGCGAAGAGGAGGAGAGAGTGAAGAGCTACAGGATACAGGCTGACGTCATAGAAAGCAAACTTAATGATGTTGAAAAGAACATATCAATTTGTGAGACGGAGATATCCCATGTGATGGACACATTGAATAAGTTATACGGATTTAGCGATATAGACAGTGCAGACAGTTTTGTTAGCTCTATAATAACGGAGGAGAAGTTAGGGGTTGAAGACGAAAATGTTATAAATGAGCAGATAAACAGGTTACGGCGGCGAGTGGAAAGTTTTGGCTCGGTGAATTTAGCAGCGCCGGAGGAGTTTGAGCAGTTGCAGGCGCGTGTAGCGTTCCTTATGGCGCAGCGCGATGATTTAATAAATTCCAAAAATGACCTCCTTCAGTTGATACATAAAATCACAGTAACCACCAAGCAGCAGTTCAAAGAAGTATTCATGCAGGTACGGCAAAATTTTAAAGAAGTGTTCTCTGTGCTTTTTGAGGGTGGCGAGGCAGATTTGGTATTATTGGACGAAGAAGATGTATTGAACAGCGGTATAGAGATAATAGCGCGTCCTCCGGGTAGGCGGACACGCTCTATATCGTTGTTATCTGGTGGCGAGCGCGCATTAACCGCTTTAGCGCTGCTATTCGCATTCTTTTTAGTGAAGCCGGCTCCTGTATGTTTACTTGATGAGGTAGATGCTCCACTTGATGATATAAATATTCACCGGTATAGCAATTTATTGAAGAAATTTTCCGAGAAGTTGCAGTTTCTCATAATAACGCATAACAAAAAGACAGCACAAGTTGGCACTATATTCCATGGAATAACCATGGAAGAGCCAGGAGTATCAAAAGTCATCTCCGTGAAGTATACATCCCTTCAAGAAGAGGTGAAAGGCGAGCAAGCACTCGTTGAGAGTAACGTTTAACTTTTGTGAAATCTCGTAATAACACATCTCGTGTAAACATATTCAATGTAGTGGTAGATATTGTAGACGAAGGCGATGTCTTAGAGAAAATTACTTCATTCCTGAGTTGCACTTCTACTCCACATCATATAGTCACACTTAATTCTCTAATGATAGAGGAGGCGCTCAAGGATGATAAATTAGCGGAGATTATAAGAAATGCCGATATAGTTATACCTGATTCGGTAGGTATAGTATTTACTATAAGGTTGCTATATGGTATAAGGGTTAAGCGTCTCGCAGGGGTGGATTTTGTATACAAGCTGCTATCTATCGCAGATGGACTTCATAAAAGTATCTACCTACTTGGCTCTCGGCGGGATGTTGTTGAGGCTGCAGCGAGCAATATAAAACTCAAGTTTCCCGGAGTTGTTGTAAAAGGCTTCCATGATGGATATTATTCTCTGGACAAGGAAGAAGAAATAGTATCCGAAATATCTCAATTATCGCCGGATGTCGTACTAGTATGTCTTGGCATGGGGAGACAAGAGAAGTTCATAGAAAAATACAAAGAGAGGATAAGGGCCAAAGTGTATATAGGTTTAGGTGGGAGCTTTGACGTTATTTCTGGCTATTTACCGCGTGCCCCTGCAGTTGTGAGGAAGTTATCTCTTGAGTGGCTATATAGAACATGTATAGAGCCGTGGCGCGCAAAAAGAGTAGTAAAGTTGATAACTTTCGTCTTACGAGTTGCAAAGCTGGTCGCCGTTAAAGTTTTTACCAATATAGTAAGTAAGAGGTAAGTTTTATGTATTATGGTATATTTTCTGACATTCATTCAAACTTAGAGGCTTTAGTTGTAATACTGAATTTCCTTGAGGGCAAGAAAGTAGACAAGTACATATGTTGCGGTGACATAGTAGGTTATGGGCCGAATCCTAACGAGTGTATGGAGTTAATAAGAAGGTTAGATAAATTACACATTGTTGCTGGCAATCACGATTTAGCCTCTGTTGGCTTGAAAGATATTAAGTGGTTTAACGAGGACGCAAGGAGTGCAATTTTATGGACACAGGGGCAGCTGAAAGATGTCCATAAAGAATATATCAAATCCTTGCCTACAATTGGCGAGGTTGACGACATTATTACATACGTTCATGGTAGCCCGAGAAAACATATTGATGAGTATCTGCTTAAGGCTGAACAGATGAGAGAAAATTGCAAATATTTTGGTACGCAATTGTGTATAGTTGGCCACAGTCATGTGCCTTTTTGTTACTTTGCAGAAGAAAGTGGTAGTGGAAGGTTGGTAACATTTGTAGGAAGCCAAGGGATAACTTTAGGAGAGAGGTATGAAAAGGTTATCATAAATGCAGGCTCTGTTGGACAGCCACGCGATAGTGACAATAGGGCAGCTTGCGGAATATACGATAGTGCAAGCAGAACAATCACTGTTTATAGGTTTGGATATGATATTAGCAAGACGCAAGAGAAGATGCGCGCTGTAGGCTTACCGCAGTTTTTAATAGAGCGTTTGAGCTACGGCTATTAAGAAAAAAAAGATTATACCTCTCCTTGCCTTTAATTTAAGTGCCAATTCTTATGTTATTCCCTATTTGTTTAAGTGTAGCGATTGCAGAATATATTGCCAGCTGGCTACTTTTAGGGTTATGCTTTGAGACAGTGTTTTCAGCTACAGTAGTGACTTTCCCTGCGTCACTTTTTAAGATTATTTTATGGATATTCCTATATATTTTAGGGTCGCACATTATTTCTACTTTTATTTTGTCAGGCGATAATAGCGGCGTATTGCTCAATATAGACGAGGCCAGCAATATTGTTGCGGAAACATTTATATTTTCTGGGAAAAATTTTACTGCATTCAAAACGTCGCCTGAGAACAGCTTCCTTCTTGTACTGATTTTTTCAACAGATATTTTTTTCATTTTTAGGTACTTATTGTTGGGGAAAGCTTTAGGGGGTTTTATTGTAAGAAGCTTTATCTCTTCTATTTTGCCAATAGAGGCGGATTTTATAGCATCAACAGAACCTATAGCACCTGAAGGGAGATAAATATTTATATTTGCATTTTTTGCTTTCTCCAGAATATCTAAATTTTCAACTATACCGCCAACGCTCATTATTAGCACGTTTTTTTTCTTCTTAATACATTGAGATACAATTTCTCTTACAACAGATTTATTAGCAGCCTCTACGACTAAATCTACAGTATCAACAACCTCGTGTATAGAGTTTGCAGCAGGGACATTATACTTTTGCGAAAAATCGCCTTTTTTCTTTTCATCTATGTCGTAGATGATGCGCAGCTTCATATTTTTTATTTTTCCAGCACATAGCTCTTCTATAATTTTGCTACCAATTGCTCCACAACCTATAACTCCAACTTTTATCTTTTTCATGCTAAGTTACTTGTTGTCGTCTTTACTCTCCTTCGACGACACCTACTCGCAGCTGCACTTTGCTGCGCTCTTCTATGCGCTCGATCTCGCCATCACGTATCCAAACTATTCTGTCTGAAACATCTAACATTTTCAGGTCGTGCGTTGCAGAAATTATAGTTACGCCTTTTTCCTGGTTTAATCTTTTTAGTAAAGTAATGATTTCTTTGCCAGTTTTCAAGTCAAGGTTGCCTGTCGGCTCATCGGCAAGAATTATTGACGGGTTATTAGCCAAGGCACGCGCTATCGCAACGCGTTGCTGTTGCCCTCCTGAAAGCTCTAATGGCTTGTGGTTTAATCTATCTCCGAGGCCAACAAGCTCAAGAAGTTCTTTCCCACGCGATAAACACTCATCCATAGGTGTCCCTGCAAATATCATGGGTAGTGTTACGTTTTCTAAGGCAGTCATTACAGGTATAAGGTTGAAGGTTTGGAATATGTATCCAATTTTTCTACAACGCAGCCACGCAACTTCATAAGGGTCAAGTTGTGAAATGTCCACTTCGTCAATGTAAATTTTGCCATCTGTGGGCTTATCTAAGCCGCCTATCATGTTAAACAGGGTGGACTTTCCTGAGCCAGAAGGGCCCATTATAGAAAGATACTCTCCACGGTAGATTTCTAAATCAATTTTCTTTAACGCCTGAACCTTAACTTTCCCCATTGTGTACTCTTTACGCAAATTTACCACTCTTACCGTGTACTCCCGCATTTTTTAAAGTTTTTTTCCTCCTCCCATTTTTCTGCTATGAGACAGTTTAATTTTAATCCTTTCCACCTCTTTTTTTAAAATTGGAGCAGAAATATTAATAGCGAAAACCTTTTTTCCTGTCAAATTTATTTTTTCCTTTCCTTCAACACAATATACTATATCCTTAGGGGCTGTGTTGCAAGCATGTTTTACGCAAGGCTGAAGCTTTGCACACCTACAGCCTCTCAAAAAAATTTACCTCCCTCACCAACTATAATTCAAAGCTTTGGACAATGATTACTCCGCGCTCCTCAGCCTTCTTGATAAACTCCTCAGAGGCTATATGTGTTGCAAGAATTTTCACTATACGCCCCGCATTGTACTCCTCCTTGACCATATTTGCCTTCTCTTCAAGCTCCTCAAATACATCACCATCCTCGTCTTCCCTCCTCTCCTTATATTCAAGACGTAACTTCACCTCACCAACAATCACCACCTCCTCGCCATCCTTCACACCTCTACCTAATATGTTTACCTCCTTACCCCTGACTATCTTGCGTATAAACCTCTCCTTCATCTCAATGCCATAGTTCTTCTGCAAGAATGCAGGCAGTGCACGATACACCTCGTTCTCAAAACCATAGCTCACGCTCCTGCTGAGCCCACCAAGATCACGCCTCGTAGAAGTTATAGCAGCTGTCAACTCCTCCCTCGTCTCCTTCATAGCACGCGCTAACTCACTCACCGCCAACTCCGTCCTCTTCTGCGCCTCAGCAAGTTCCTGCTGTGCTTTTGCTAATTCTTCTAACCTAATCTCTGTCCTTTTCTGTGCCTCGGCAAGCTCCTCTAACCTTACTTCCGTCCTCTGTTGCGCCTCGGCAAGCTCCTCCAATCTAATTTCCGTCTTACGCTGTGCCTCGGCAAGTTCCTCCAATCTTACTTCCGTCTTCTTCTGCGCCTCGGCAAGCTCCTCCAATCTGATTTCCGTCCTCTTTTGTGCCTCGGCAAGCTCCTCCAATCTGATTTCCGTCCTCTTTTGTGCCTCGGCAAGCTCCTGCTGCGCTTTTGCAAGCTCCTGAACTATCTTCTTCAGCTCACTAAAATCCTCCCTTGTTACATGTGCTTCCGCTATACGCTCATCCACAATCCTCTCTATTTCACGCCTTACA
>Ga0197143_1001400_pt1 | contig 20339 bp, 17 predicted proteins | sample GBS70_MetaG_FD_148603 | JGI IMG/M metagenome (GOLD analysis project Ga0197143, IMG submission 148603) | Sediment microbial communities from Great Boiling Springs, Gerlach, Nevada, United States - GBS 70_MetaG | ecosystem: Environmental > Aquatic > Thermal springs > Hot (42-90C) > Sediment...
TATAATTTTTAATGTAAACAAGAACTCCTATTATAAGATACAAAACAGGTATCAAAATAACTATACCAACAAGCATCTTCATATCTTTATAATAAAAAACTTTGTCAACAATAGGTTTTACTAACCACCTACTTAATGATGTTAACCCTCCAGTAAATAACATACAAAAAAAAGAAATTAAAAATTTTGTCTTGTGATGCCTAAGATAAGAAAATAAAAATTTAATTTTATTCATATACATATTCAACAATTTTTTTTGCTACAAGATAAGAAACATTTTTGTTTTGTATCAAAACTTCTTTTACTTTTTTGTAGTCTGCTAATAAACTTTCTTGTTTACATACATTGTTTAACATATCAATAATGTATACACAAATTTCTTCAACATTAATTTTGTTTTTTATAAACTCAGGGATAATTTCTTTGTTAAGGAGTATATTTGGTAAAGAAATATATTTCACATGGACAATTTTTTTCAACAACAAATACATCAAAGTTGGTAAATTGTATACAACAACTGTAGGAATATTGTAAAATATATTTTCTAAGACCACCGTACCACTAACTGATATCGCAAAACATATTCTTTTTCTTAAATCATCTTTTTGTGTATCTAACTGGACATAGTTTTGATACTTTCTTTCAAGATATTTTTTAATAATATTTTCATAAATTTTTCTGTATTTTTCAAAACCAAAAATAATAAACTTAAGACTATTACATTGTCTTATAAGATTTTCAACAATTTTTAACATTATTGGCAAATTCCATTTGATAACTTGTTCCCTACTACCTGGGAAGATACCTATTATATTTGTTTTTTGGTAAGTTTGAGTATTTTCTATAAGATCTGTAATTGGGTGTCCAAAATAAAATGCTTTTATCCCATATGATGAAAACAATTGTGTTTCAAACGGATATATATTTATGACAAAATCTATATATTTTTTAATTTTTTTTATACGATACATTCTTGAAGCCCAAACCTGTGGTGTGATGTAATAAACTGTTTTTATACCATATTTTTTTGCAATTTTTGCAACACGTATGTTGAAACCATAAAAATCTATTAAGACAACTAAAGAAGGTTTTTCTTTTTTTATTATATACTTAATTTTTTTTGCAAGATTTACAAATTTTATAAATTTTGTAAAAGGTGAGAAAAACCCGTGTGCGTCATAACTAACTAAATCTATAACGAAATTGTCAGCAAACAGTTTTGAATTTTCGCCAGCAACAACAATTGTTTTTATTTCAGACGAGATTTGTTTTATGTTTTTTAGCAATAAAGATAAATAATTATCCGCAGATCTGTCCCCACAAATAAAAAATATTTTGTATTCTTTCATTAAATCTTAAGTTGGTTAATAATTTCAATAGCAACTGACAAAGCTTGTTTTGCATGATGTCCTGTCACTAAAGGTTTTTTGTTTTCTATAACTGTGTTTATAAAACTTTGTAATTCAAGTTTTAAAGGTTCTTCTTTTTTTATCTTTGGTCTTATAAGTTCAACTTTTTGTTCAGCATGTGCTGGAAGTTTTTTGTAAATTTTTGCATTTTGTCTCATAAAATCGACTGATATATAGCTATCTTGTTGAAATATATGCATTTTTCTATACTTGTTTAACGATATTCTTGATGCAGTTAAATCACAGATACAACCATTTTCAAACCTTAAACGTGCTTTTACAATGTCTTCATTGTTAGAAAAAACTTTTGCTCCATGCGCTTCAACAGAACATATCTTGCTTTTCACAAAAGAAAGAATTATATCAATGTCATGAATCATTAAATCAAGTACAACACCAATATCAGCTACTCGTGGATCAAAGTTACTTAGTCTTATTGATTCTATAAACTTTGGTTCATAAACATAATCTTTGATTGCTTGCACAACAGGATTAAAGCGCTCCACATGACCAACTTGTAATATTACATTTTTTTGTTCAGCAAGAAAAACAAGTTCTTCTGCTTCAGCTAATGTAGTAGTTATAGGTTTTTCTATCAAAATATGTTTTTTTGCTAAAATAATATCTTTTGCGATAGAATAATGCAACCTTGTTGGCACAACTAAACTTACAGCTTCTATTTTGTCAATTATGTTTCTGTAATCAGTATGAAATTCAACATCAGGATAAATTTTTTTATATTTTTCAATTTTTGTTTGATCAATATCAACAATTGCGACAAGTTCAACTAAGTTTTTCATTGAATAATATATTCTTGCATGATGTTGACCAAGATTCCCAATGCCTATTACAGCAACTTTTATTTTTTTCATATTCCATAAATTGGAATACCTAATTTTTTAGTTTTTTCTACAACTTGTTGTTTTTCAAGGATCAAAGTTTTGTTAGCTTCCACTGCTAAAGCTTTTATTTTTGCTTTTGACAAAATTTTTACTGTAGTAGGACCTATCACTGGTAGATCGAACCGCATATCTTGGTTAGGTCTTGCAACTTTTATTACATAACAGCCGTCACCCGCAATTTTTTTTGATCTTAAAATACACTGGTCTGTCCCTTCAATTGCCTCTACTGCAACTACAACTTTGTTTTTCACAACCACTGTTAACCCAACATCAACTTCTGCTAAACGTTTTGCAACATTGTACCCAAAATTAATATTTTCAAAATCTTCCTGGTTAAGTTTGAGACCGTTTATTTCGCCAGCTTCAGCAAAATATTTTTTCAAATATTTATCAATAGGTTCTATAGTTAGTCCATGTTTAGTAAACTCTGTTTCTAAAGCATAGAAAATTTCCATTGCTGAATTTTTTAAAAGCTTCAAAAAAAACATTTTTGTTTCTTGACTCATTAACACATTTTTTTTCAACAATATTTTATGAGGTATATATCCTAATAATACAATGTTTCTTACATTATTTTTAAGAAAAAAGTTTATTATTTTTTCTATGTCCCATTCGTTTAACAAACAGTATTTTTTTACATATTTTAACAAACTTTTTGAAAAATATTTTTTAAAACCAACAATATAAAATTCTTTATCTTTTACTTCGTTAACAAAAATCTTTGGAAGTAATCCTAAACCAACGACTAAACCTATAGATGTTACATTATTCATTTTTTTCTTGCTATTCTACAGATACCTCGTTTAGAATTTTTAATAAACTCTATCATATATTTTATCTCTTCAGTTAACTCATCTTCCATTTCTATTTTTTTTATTGCTTCAGACAATGGCAACTTTGACCTAAACAATTTTTTATAAACTTCTTTAATTTTTTTAATTTTTTCTCTATTAAACCCTTTTCTTTTTAATCCAACAATATTAATCCCACGTAATTCAGCTCTATCTCCAACTACTATAACATATGGTGGGACATCTTTTGACACCATAGCACCACCACCTAACATAGAAAGTTTCCCTATACGGGTATATTGATGTATTGCAACCAAACCACCAATATTAACACCATCTTCAACAATAACATGTCCTGCAAGTGTCCCACAGTTAGCAATTATTACATCATTACCTACTTTACAATCATGTGCAATGTGTGAATACGCCATAAGATAACAATTGTTTCCCACAGATGTAATTTTAGAAGTAGTCCCACGATGTATCGTTACAAACTCTCTTATTACACAATTCTCCCCAATGATAGCCAATGTTTTTTCACCTTTAAATTTTACATCCTGTGGTAAAGTTCCTATACATACACTATCAAAAATTTTAGTATTTTTTTTGATAACTGCGTATTCAATTCGGCAATAACTTCCAATTTGTACATTTTCTTCTATTTCACATTCAGGTCCTATAATAGTGTAAGGCCCTATCTTAACTGTTGGATGTATAACTGCGGTAGGATGTATAATTGCGGTAGGGTGTATATTAGGTTGTTGTATAGGTTGTTGGACAGTTTTTTCTTCTTGTTTTTTTTGTGCTCCCTCAGCTTCTACTAACACAAACATAAATTCAGATTCTGCTACAACATTATTGTTTACATAAGCTACACCTTTGATTTTTCCAACCCGTTCTTTTGCTTTAACAACTTCAACTCTTAATTCGAGCAGATCACCCGGACGTACAGGCTTCCTAAACTTTGTTTCTTCAATAGACATAAAATATGCAAACTTGCCTTGGAGTTCAGGTTTGGAAAGATAAAGCACACAAGCAGTTTGCGCCATACTTTCTATTACTAAAACACCAGGCATTATCGGATTTCCTGGAAAATGTCCTTTAAAAAAATCTTCTTCACCTGTCAATTGTTTATATCCAATAGCAGATTTTTCTTTTTCAACAATTTCAACTTTGTCTATTAGAAGAAAAGGTTCTCTATGAGGGATAACTCTTTTTATTTGTTCTAAATCTAAAACAATACGTTCATAAGAATTTACATTATTCATATTTTTTCAAACCTCCTTATATACAAATTGATTCAAGTAAAAATTTGCAAAACTTAATATTTGTATGATGAGACGGGTTAACAATTTTAAATTCGCCTTTAAAATAAAAGTTTGTCAAAGATAGGTCACCTATGAAATCCAAAATTTTGTGTCTTATAGGTTCGTCTTCATATCTCATAATTTCAGGGTTAACAATTTTATCATCATCGATTATTATAACATTGTTTAGACTCCCTCCCCGGCCTAACCCTTTCGCATATATCTTTTCAACATCTTCCAACAAGCAGAAAGTTTTTGCTAATGCTATCTGTGAAATAAAATTTTCAGGTGTTATTTCAATAGATACTTCTTTGTTATTTAGAAATTTAGATCTTGTTGTTACAATTTTACAACACACTATAAACTTTTCAGATGGATAAACTTCATACAAAGATTTTTCTATACTTATTTTAAGAGGTTTATTAATTGTGACAAAATTTATTTTATGTTCTGTCTCCTCTAATTTAGGAACAATTTTTTCAACGAAGACACTTGCACTACCGTCCATAGTAGGAATTTCTTTACCATAAACATAAATTTCTAAACCTGTTATATATAAACAATAAATTGTTGCTAACAAATGTTCCACAGTAAGAATTTTTGTATCTTTATTTCCTAAAGATGTTGCATGGTCAGTATTAATAACATTTTCTAATGTTGGTTTTATAAACGATTTATTATTTGCTACAAAACTTACTTGTGGAACATTTTTTGGATTTAAAACAATTTTTGAAATTTCACCAGTGTGAATACCAATACCTTCAAACTCAAGTTGGGATACTAATTTTTTGTAGTTCATTTTATTTTTTTTAACACTTTTTCTGTTATATCGATTTCTGGTTCACCATATAGGATTCCTGATTTGTCTATTATAACATTTAATTTTTCTTGTTGAGCAATTTGTTTTATAATTTTATAAAGTTCAGCATAAATTTCAGATTCAACTTTTTGTTTCATTTTTTCAACTTCTTTCTCAAGTTCATTTTGTTTTTGTTTAACAATTTGTTTTTTTGTATTAATTTCTTCTTCAATTTGTTGAAGATTCTGTTGTTTAGAAGCAATATTTGTTTTAATTTGTTCAACTTGTTCTGAAACGTTTGAGGTTTGTGTTTCGTTATTAGTTTGTTCTTGTGTTGTAATTTGAGAAAGTTGTGTATTAAGCATTTCAATTTCTGTACTTATAAGAAGTTTTTGTTTCATCAATTCTTCTATTTCTTTTTCAATAGAAACGATTTCTGCTGTTCTATTTTGTTTCAACGCATCAATATCTTGTTGTAATTTTTGTGTAAGATGATATTCGTTTAAGACTTTATCCATATCAACAATACCTATACGTATCACAGCAATATCTTTTGTTGGTATTTCTAAACTGAATGAAAATGTAAGAGCAAGTAACAAAACTAGGATTATAAAAAAAAGATAATTTTTATTATTCATAACATCTTTGCTCCTTAATGTTTATTGTTAGTGTTTTCACAAAGGTATACAGAAAGTGGCTATATTTATACGAAGATATTAAAAATTGTAGTATCAAAATTTTTTCTTTGCGAAATAACAAAAGTCTTCTACTACAAGGATAAATAATTAGCGAGTCTAAAACATTTGTCCTAAGGTGAACCAGAAACGCATAGAGTCAGTACCTTTTGTTGGATTTAGTGCCCATGCCCAGTCAAGACGTATCGGAAACACTGGTGTAGTAAATCTTATTCCAAATCCAATTGAATGTTTTAATTTGTTATCCCAGCGACCATATTCTGTCCACAACTCAGTTGCACCTATTGAGAAATCAACTTCGTTGAATTCGTTCCATGCTCCACCTATATCATAAAAAATTGCGCCTTGTAAAACAGTTCTTTTGTTTTCTTGTACTATCGGGAACTTATATTCTGTGTTAAAAACAAACATTATTCTACCACCAGTTTCAGGTGCTAACATTCTATATGGATACCCGCGGACTGTCTCTGCACCACCAACATAAAATTTTTCATATTTTGCTTCATTTAGATCAAACCCTTCAATACCTTCAATATATCCTAAAATTGTGTTGAAAGACAATATAAATTTCCAAAAAGTTGGAAGGAAAACAGATGATCTTAAAATTGGTTTATAGAATTTCACATCGCCACTTAATATACCCCATCCTGCAATTTGTAACGATAACGATTGACGAAAACCTTTAGTTGGGTCAAATATATTATCTCTTGTGTCATAAATAACCTGTGTAGCAAAAGATGAGGTAAGTTTTTTTCCTTCAGGTATATCTTCAGGAAATTTTGAGTTGAATATAATAACATTTTCGTATGAATACGCAAACATAATACTGAAGAAATCTGATATTCTTGGCCCAGTTCTTATTTCGAGTCCCTGTCGTTCTTCATTGTATGCATTAGGTTCTGTAGAATATTCTCTGATTCTAGTTAAATCATAAAGTGAAATACCTAAGGAAACAGGTTTGTGTAGAAACCAAGGTTCAGTCCATGAAATTTCGTAATTTTTTCTTCTTTGGCCAAACTCCCATAACAAGTTTAATCTCTGTGCTCTACCAAAAAGGTTTAAATGAGATACTTGCAAATTACCAACAAGTTGGTCTACTGTGGAATATCCAGCACCTGCTGACAACATCCCTGGCCTGCCTTCTTTAACATCAAATACAAGATCTACCGAAGTTGGGTTACTACCAGGCTGAAAATCAATATTGACTTCGTCAATAAAGCCTAGGTTATAAATTTTTTCCAAACTTCTTCTAAGTTTTTTAGTGTTTACAATATCACCTTCTTTTAAAAGGATTTCTCTTTTTATAACAAACTCTTTAGTACTTTGTAGACCTTCAACATAAATGTTGTCAACATATATTTGTTGTCCTTCTTCAATTTTAAAAACTACTGAAATAGTACCTAAATTAACATTTTTAATAATTTCTGGTTCTACTTTTGCTTGTAAATATCCTTTCTCAGTGTATAGTTCTAAAACAGCACGTACTGATGTATCTAATTCAGATTGTTTAAAAATTTTCTTCTTTTTTAATGTTACTACTTTTGCTATTTCTTTGTCAGAATAAATTCTGTTACCTTCAAACTGAATATCTTCAACTTTATATCTTATTCCTTCGTTTATTTTAAGAATAATACTAACTTTTTCTTGTTCCACATCTATAATTTGTGAAGTTGAAACTTCTACATCATAGAAACCTTCATCTTTGTAAAATTGTACAATCTTTTGTATATCATTACTAAGTTTTATTTCCTTAAACGGCTTTTTTTTCTTTATCTCCATTAAGGAAAGGATTTTTCTTTTAGAAAAGTTTTTGTTTCCCTGCAATTCTATTTTTTCAACGACAATTTTTTTACCTTCGTTTATAAGGAAGAGGACATTGATTTGGTTTTTTTCAAGATTTAAAATTTCTTCAGTAACATTTGTATATACATAACCTTTTTCATCATATAACTCAAGGATTTTTGCTTTACTTTCTTGAAGCTTATCTTTTGTGAAAAACTCTTTTTCTTTCAACGGAATTTCTTCTTTAATCTTTCTAGCAGAAATTTTTTTATTCCCACGAACTTCAATTTTTTTAACTAAAGGTCGTTCATAAAATTTAAATACAAGTTTTTTTGTTGTTGGTTCAAACTCTACTTCTACATTATCAAAATACTCAGTTGAAAGTAGTTCTTTTATATCTTCACTTACATTTGCGGAAACAAAAACATCTCCTTTTTTAGTTTTTATCTTAGATTTTATTTCAGAAGGTTTTACATTTATCAATCCTTGAAACACAATTTCTGATATACGTTGTGCAAAAATTTCTGTTAAGAAAACTACAAGAAAAGTTAATAAAACAGTTATTAATCTTTGTTTTTTCATAATTTTTGAAATATAATAATTTTGAAATATATAAAAATTAAATCCAAAATACAAGGTGAAAGTTAATTTTATAAAAAAACAATTTGTTAAATCAACTGTTAAAAAAACACATTAAAATTTTATACTTATCTATAAGAAAATTGTTTCCATTAAACTGGTCAGTTGAGAACACATAATAAATGACGTAACAGTGTTACTATTTATTGCTTGCTTAAAATTATATGGTCGGTCTTTAGAGGATATATCGTAATTGCCATTGCGAAGGTAAGTAGCTAACCATTCCATATTGCCACGGCTAGCTTAATACAAAAATTTTACTTAAGGTAGCTTTGTTGTTGTGAGATTCTTCTGCCTATTCTTTCAATAAGTTCTCTAAATTTTTTCCTACTTTCTTATTACGTTATTGTTAATCTTTCTGGCGGTTATTTTATTTCTTTTCTACCTTCTTCTATCGCTAGTTGTTGTACGCTTCATTATCTATTGAAACCGTTTATTTCCTTCTTCTAAAATCTGTTGTTGTTTACATCCTCTATCATTGAGTTTGATGTTTAGTCTTCTATTTTTAGCAACTAGTCAGTACGTTTGCTTAAAAACACAACTAATATCACACTTGAAAACCATAATGTTATACTTAATATACCTAAATATATAAGCAAAATTTCCATTGATATTAGATTTGTTTGTTGGACACAGATTTTCACAGATATAACACAGATTATTTTCTAATATTGTCAAATATTTTCCATCTAATTTTTGTTTAAAAAACAAAATTCAACAATAATCTAACTTATATCTAAGTTGTTGCCTTTTTAAATCTCTACCTGATAGTGGACAAACATGATACACAAACATCTAAACATCCAAGTGTTCAGAAAAGGTTGAAACGTCGTCCAAGTTTTTACCAAATTTTATTCCTACGTTCCACTCTTAGTTAAATTTGGTAGAGAGACGGTTTTTCAAATATAACATCAAAAAGAGTTCGATGCGGCTCATTCAAAAATGTAAAAGAACTTAATTATGGTTATAAAACAATATATTGATTTCTCATAACCAAAATCTAAAAGTATTTGTTTGGGCTGCTTCTGTTTAAAGTATTATGAGAAAAGTTTCAAATGTGTAAATATCTGTTAGACGAATCAAAAAGTTACAAACTTAAGTAAAAAAATAAGAAATATTATTTTGTTATTTTGGCGTTCCAAACCGTATTGACATAGAAAAGCGGTGTGTGTTTCCGATTATTTCATCTATTGATGATGCATAGTCAAACTGTAAATTCTTGTAGATGAGACCGAACCCATAAGTAAGTTTACCATTATCATATCCTAAACGTAAGACAATTATTTTCAAAGTCCATTCTATACCAGAGTGGATTTTATAAGAAATTCCTTCCTTATTGGCTATGTCATTTTTTGTCTCTATATCAAAAGCAATTCTGAGTTTATTCTTATAGAATCTACTGCCAACGCCAAAACGATAACTTACAGGGAATATCTCATTCTTAAAATCAGAAGCAATATTACGTATCATAAAACCTAAAGAATAAGTCTTTCGTAATAGTAATAATCCTCCAAAATCAAAACCGAACCCTGCACCACCTCCTATTTCAGAACGTTTTGTTAACTTTTTTATGATATTTATGAAAACTATTGTGCCTAACGCACATCAGCCTCCAGCTGAAGACGAAAAAATTAAAAATGATGTATATTCAGCCTGAAGGCCGATTCGTCTCCGGCGGAAAAATTATTTCTAACATCAATAAACAATCATCTCTAAACACCTTATTAAATCAACTATCCATACCAATCTTAAAATGGTTACTACTATGGATTGCTTTTTTAACTAATTTTTTTGTATTTCTGAGCCTAAGGATCATCAGTCTCCGGCTGAAAAGAAAATCATTTTTAGTTAACAAAACTCTTCCAAAAGAAATCAGCAATATATTCATCAACTTCTTCCGCTTCATAAAACACTTTTTCTGTCAAATTTTTACATTTTAACTCCTGAAAATTTGCGTTCATCTGTGTCCTAAATATTTTTTCGCCGTTGGAATAGATTTATTATTGACTCAACAACTACTTTTGGTGGAACAGTCCCAACGGTTACTGTTTTACCAAATTTTTTTGGTAAAATGAGCCGAATTCTTTCCTTCTTGTACTTTTTATCAAATTTGGCATCGTTTAATTAATTGTTGCTAATTTTACTTGATTATCGTCAGGAAATTTGATATTGTCTAGTAAAAAAAGATAAAAGGAGACAAAAATTTTGTGTCCATATTGTTTAATACAAATTGGAGATATTACAGACATTCAATCAGATACATTTTCAATGTTGTCAGAAGTTATATTTCTGAATTATTATCATATCAATTACTTCCGCAACTATATACAACGGGGTTTTTCTCATTGATTCAAAGTGTATAAAAGATAAGAATAAAAAATATTGGGCGCGGAGGGATTCGAACCCCCGACCAACGGATTATGAGTCCGCCGCTCTGCCAGCTGAGCTACGCGCCCATGAGAGTTTATAGTTAATAGTTCACAGTAAATAGTAAAAATAAAACATATAAAAATTATATTATTTAATTTTTAGTTTCAATAGTTCGTACAGTTTTTTTCCATTCCAAATTATTATTAAACACTGAAGTCAAAAATCCATATGTGTAAGGTAAAATACCTAAAGTTGCAGCAATAGGTGTCAACAAAAAAGTAAAATATTCTTTAATATTATTCAATATGGAAATATTGTTACTAATTTTAGAAACTAAATATATTTTTTTAATTGCATAAGTATAATAACCAACCAAACACAAAATATACACTATATTTAAAAATATCAAAATTAAATTTACTACTTGAGGTAAAATAATTTTTGAAACACCAAAAGAGGAAACAAATAATAAACTTACCCCGCCTGCAATACATATCTGTGCAACAAACCATGGTAAAATACCATAAAATAATAACAAACATGATAAAATAAATCTTTTCTTTAAAAACCCTTCTTTAGTTAACAAATTTTTTAATATTTGAACATATCCTGTAGCCCAACGTACTCTTTGGACAAAATATGATTTATAGTTAGGCGGTGTTTGTTCTGTTGCGATATACGGCATAAACTCAGGCCACGCGTTTGTTTTTATATATAATCTACATCCTAATTCCAAATCTTCTGTAAGCACATTTTTGTTAAACCCGCCAATTTTGTGTATCAACTGTGGTTCTATAAAAAAGTTTGTACCACCAATGAAAGGTAAATGTGCTAAAAGTGTTGGTAAAAACCATTCATGGGTTAATGCTTGTGCAATAGCATAAATTTTGTTAAATGGTTGTAAATGAAAATAATTTCTTACTTGTACAACAGGCCCTTGAAGTAATAAAAATTCATCTTGTTGTTTGGTAAGAAACTTGTATGCAACATATAGTAAAGTTTCTTTATCAGGATGTGAGTCCGCATCGTAGAAACCAATTATTTCTGTTTGCGGTGGAACAAATTTTAATCCCCAGTTTAACGCACGCGGTTTTGTAGATTTTACTGGCGTGTTTAACATAATACCGTTATAATTTCCATCAAACTTTGCTGGTACTGAGGTTAACTTTATAATTTCTGTGTTATAAATTCTGTTATAATAGTTTTGTTTTTTTTCGATTTTATATTGAGTAGTTTCTTCGTAAGGTCTTGTTAAAAGTTCTTTTTCGTCACATACAAATAATATACAAAGTTTTTCCTTGGGATAAATAAGAGATAAGAATTTATCAACCGTTGAATCTATAATTTCTGTTTCTTCTTTTGCGGGAATAATTATTGTTATGAAAGGTAATTCTCTATTTTTTAGTTTCGCAAGATTTTCTAACACTTCAATAGAAAAATTTAGTTTCTTTTTCTTACGAAAGTAGTAGATGTAAGATAACAATCCATAAACAACAAACTGTAAAAAATAAAAAACTATAAGTCCATTTGTGATAATTAATATTTTTACTAACAAATTTATAGTCATAAAAGTAAGACAACAATGGAGGTGGCGGGAATCGAACCCGCGTCCAGAAAGGAAACAACTTCTGTTCTACAGGCTTAGTCTCACTTTAACGCGGTGAGACACGCGGAGGTAAGTTTTTACTCCCACCTTCCGTGGGAGGTTCAGTGTTAGTAGGCCTTACCTCTGCCTCTAACACCTATCCCTTGTACTGTTTCTCCTGTAAAGTCCAAGGGCAAACTTTACAGGAAAAGCCTGTAGCCCTTCATCCTGATGATACAGGCATCTCATCAGGATATAGCTGCATTATGCAGCATATGCATAAGTGTTTGCACTTATGTTTTAGCCGATTTTTATAGTGGCCCTTCGGCTAACCACTGCCTGCACAGAAAGTTGTTTTACCTTTCTGTCGAGCCCACATCACCCCCGGATTAGTCAATAGTTCCATGTTTAGAGTTCTGAGTTCTGGGGCATTTTCGTAGTTTCTCAAAAAACTTTTTTAATAGTTTTTCTGATTCTTTTTTATAAACACCGTAAACAACTTCAATTCTATGGTTTAACTTTTTATTATTTACAATATTTAAAACACTTTTGCAACAGCCAGATTTAGGATCTTCAGTTGCATAAACAAGCCGTTTTATCCGTGCATAAACCATAGCGCCAGCACACATCGGACACGGTTCTAATGTTGTATACAGTTCGCAATCTAGTAACCTGTAGTTCTTTAATATTTTAGATGCTTTTCTTAAAGCTAAAATTTCAGCGTGTGCAGTAGGATCGTTTGTAGTTATGTTTAAGTTATGTGCTCGTGCTATTATTTTATTTTTATAAACTATGACAGTGCCAACTGGTACTTCATTTTTCTTAAACGCTTTTTTTGCTTCATCTAACGCTTTCTTCATAAAAAATTTATCTCTTTCACCATTTTTCATTATTTGCAGGCTAGTATTTTTCATATGACTATTTTCCCGTCTTTTAATTCTATAACTTTATCAGCGAATTTTGTTAGTTGTAGATTATGAGTTGCGACAACAAATGTTATTCCGTATTGATCTATAAGTTTACGCATTAAAGAAACAATGTTTATAGCATTTTGTTGGTCAAGATTACCAGTTGGCTCATCAGCAATAACTATTTTTGGTTTGTTAACCAACGCACGTGCTAACGCAACACGTTGTTGTTCTCCACCTGAAAGTTCGTATGGATGACGGTCTAACAAATGGCTAATTTCTAAAAAATTTATGTATTCTTCAATATATTCATTGATTATATCAGAAACTTTTTTATTTTTTACCCATTGTGGTAAAAGAATATTTTCTTTCACAGAAAGATGTTCAAGTAAATAATGAAACTGAAAAACAAAACCAATGTGGTTTAATCTCAGGTTGGAAAGATCGTCTTTGTCAAAATCTATTTTTTTACCAAAAAAATATACCTCGCCTAAGGTCGGTCTGTCCATCAAACCAAGAATATGTAATAAAGTTGATTTCCCCACACCTGACGGCCCACAGATAAAAATAAAACTTTGTTCTTCAACAGAAAAGTTAATATTATCTAACACCCAATTTAATGTTTCTTTATATTTTTTATAAATGTTTTTTAACAAAATTATTTCTTTCATAAATATGGTATTATGTAATACAAATTTAAATTTGCTTAATTTATAAACTGCGAAGTTTAAAGTTTAACACAAGGAATCAGCATTTACTTATTTAACACTACTATATACTATTAACTAATTTCATCCATACCTAATTATATCAACAGGATCAAATTGTGAAATTTTGTAAGATGGATATAATGATGCTAAAAATCCAACAATAATAGTTATAGATAAAGTTACTATTATATCAGGCAGAGAAAAATATACCGGTATTTTGTCAATAAAATACACACCTTTTGGTAGTTTAACAAATTGATATTGTTTTATTAACCAGCCAAAGGTAAAACCTAATATAGATCCAAACAAAATTCCTAATAATGTAATAATAATTCCTTGTAAGAAAAAAATTTTTATGACATCTTTTTTATTTACACCAATTGCTAACAAAATCCCGATATCTTTGCTTTTTTGTAGCCCTTTTAATAGAAGGTTTGAAATAATCATAAAACAAGCAACTATTATTATTAAACTTACAATTATAATCATCATGATTTTTTCTAATTTTAATGCAGTGAAAAAGTTATAATTTAATTCAATCCAAGTAAGAATTTTTGTTAGTGGAGGTAAGTTCGTTCTTAAATATGAAACTACTTCGTACAAAAATTTTTCGTTATCAACTTTTATTCCCCAGCATTTGACAGCATTAAGTTGTTTTGTAATACTGTCGTAAAAAATTTTTGTTGCAACATCATAGGCAATAAAACATAAGTTACTATCATATTCGTAAATACCAGAATGAAGAAAACCTTTTACTAAAAATTTTTCTGTTAATGGTAAATTACCAAACGGAGTTTGAACTTGGGTTGGTAATATCATCACAACTTCATCGTTAAAAGAAACACCTAAACTCTTTGCAAGTTCTTTACCTAAAACAATATAATTTTTATCAAGTTTGTTATCATCAGCCCATTTTATAAGTTTGTCTATTTTAACAACTTTTTTTTCAGTATCATAATTTATTGCTTTAACTACCGAAGTGTATACTTTGTCGTTAAACTTTAATATTACTTGGCTGTATAAAAATGGTGAATAAAATTTTATGCGTTTATCATTTTTAAACACATCTTCTGAAATATCATAGTTAGTAGTAACAATTATATCTGGATACAACATTGACAATCTATATTTTATTTCTTTATGAAATCCTGTCATCACACCAAGTGTTACAATCAAAGTTGCAACACCTATGGCTATACCACAAATAGAGATTATTAACGATAAATATGAAAAAAACTTATCTTTTTGTGGTCGTAAATATTTGAGAGATAAAAAAGTTGTGTAATTCATTGTATAAGATTATTTAATAGGTTTCATTAATGGAAATAGTATAACTTCACGTATTGAGTTGTTGTTTGTAAGCAACATACACAACCTATCTATTCCAATACCTAACCCGCCAGTTGGTGGCATACCATGTTCAAGTGCAACTATAAATTCTAAGTTCATTGCCATTTTTTCTTCTTTATCAGTATTTTTGATAAACCTTTCATATTGTTCTACAGGATCGTTTAATTCGCTGTAAGCGTTAGCTATTTCTTTTGTTGCAACATAAAATTCAAATCTTTCGGTAATTTTTTTATTTTCAAACTTGTATTTTGCCAATGGCGAAAGTTCTTTAGGATAATCAATGACGAAAGTCGGTTGTACTAGATGCGGCTGTATATGTTTTTCAAAAACATTATCAATTAGTTTTTTTATAGACTTACGTTGTAATGTTCCATTTTCATCTGTTTCATAAATCTCGATACTAAGCTTTTTATATGTTTCATCATCAATTTCGTTGTTTAAAAACTTTTCTAAAGGTATGTTAACATATTTGTCAAAAAGTTCAAAAAAAGATATTTTTCTAAACTCATTTACATATATTTCATATGTTTGTCCATCATCATTATACACAAATTTATCTTTATATCCTAAAGCATCACAACAAACAAGGAATATTTCTTGCATAAGTTTCATCATGTCGTTATAATCAGCATAAGCTTGATAAATCTCAATCATCGTAAATTCAGGGTTATGATATCTATCAATTCCTTCGTTACGGAAAGATTTGCCTAGTTCGTAAATTTTCTCAAACCCACCAACTATTAACATTTTTAGATAGAGCTCAGGCGCTATTCTTAAATAAAATTCTTCTGATAACGCGTTATGAAAAGTTTTAAATGGACGTGCAACAGCACCTCCGGGTAAAGGTTGTATTATAGGAGTTTCAACCTCAATAAATCCTTTTTCATCCAAAAGTTTTCGTATTGCTGAAATAATTTTAGAACGTTTTAAAAATGTTTCTTTTACTTCGGTATTTGAAATCAAGTCAAGATATCTCTGTCTGTATCGTATTTCTATATCTTTTAACCCGTGCCATTTTTCTGGTAACGGACGTAGTGTCTTACATAACAAAACATAGTTACCTACATTAATAGTTAACTCGCCAGTTTTTGTTTTAAAAACTTCACCCTCTACCCCAATAATATCACCAATATCTATAAGGTCGCAAAAAAATCTAAATTTTTCTTCACCAAGAACATCTTTTTTAAGATATATTTGTATCTTACCCGTAAAATCTTGAATGTGACAAAAAACTGTTTTCCCCATTTCTCTACGTGATATAATTCTTCCTTTGGTAGAAACAATTTTGTTTTCAACAACCTCACCTGTTTGTAGAAACGAAAATTCCTCTATGATTTTTATAATATCATGTGAATATTTATAAAAATTAGGATATGGATTTATTCCTTGTTGTAAAATTTTGTTAAATTTTTCTTTTCTTATATTTATTATTTGCTGTATAGGTGTTTCTTCCATTTGTTTTTACTCCTTTACAGTAAAACTAAGTTCCTAACTCCCATGAAGACAAATATTTTTTTTGTTCTTTTGTTAGTTTATCAATTTTTATATTCATTGACGAAAGTTTTAAAAATGCAACTTTATTATCTATTTCTTCAGGTACAAGGTACACTTTATTCTCAAGTCTTTTGTTTTGTTTATACAATTTCACAAGATATTCAACACATAACGCTTGGTTTGAGAAAGACATATCCATAACCATTGATGGATGACCTTCAGCTGATGCAAGATTTACTAGCCTTCCTTCTGCTAAAACAAAAATTTTTTTACCATTTTTCAGTGTATATTCTTTAACAAAAGGTCGTACAACACGTATTTTTTTAGAAATTTTTTTCAACCCTTTAAGATTTATTTCAACATTGAAATGTCCAGCATTTGCTACAATTGCATTGTTTTTCATTTTAAAAAAATGTTGGACATCTATTACATTTATATCTCCGGTAACAGTAACAAAAATATCGCCTATTTTCGCAGCTTCGTTTAAGCTCATAACTCTGTATCCATCCATTACAGCTTCTAACGCTTTTATAGGATCTACTTCACATACTATAACTTCAGCACCCATACCTTTCGCACGTAGTGCAACACCTTTACCGCAGAAACCATATCCACATACAACAAATTTTTTGCCTGCTAATAACACATTCGTTGAACGTAGTATACCATCGATAGTTGATTGTCCTGTCCCATATCTGTTATCAAACAAATATTTTGTTTTTGCATCATTTACTGCTATAATAGGATATTTTAAGACGTTACTTTCAGCCATAGATCTTAATCGTATGACCCCTGTTGTTGTTTCTTCTGTTCCACCAATTACATTAGTAAGTATTTTTTTGTATCCTTTATTTTTATGCAAAGTTGATACCAAATCTGCGCCGTCATCCATTGTTATCTGTGGTTGTGTAGACAGTACTTCACGAATATGAGAATAATAAGTTTTTTTATCCTCCCCTTTTATAGCAAAAACAGAAATTCCGTAATATTTTACTAACGCTGCAGCAACATCGTCTTGTGTTGAAAGCGGATTTGAGGCGCATAGAGCAACAGTAGCACCAGCTGCTTGTAATGTTAGTACTAAATTAGCTGTTTCAGAAGTCACATGTAAACAACAGCCAATTCTCATTCCTTTTAATGGTTTTCTTTTTTGAAAATCTTTTTTAATAATGTTTAAAACAGGCATTTCACGACTTGCCCATTCAATTTTTAGTAATCCTTCTTTTGCTAGGTGTATGTTTTTTATGTGATACATCTTTTTTTCTCCTTCTTTATATTTTTTTAACTGCGTTAATAAGTTCATCAACCGCATCTAATTTTTCCCAAGTAAATTCTTTTTCCTCTCTACCAAAATGTCCATATACAGCTGTTTTTCTATAAATTGGTCGCAGCAATTTAAGATGGTTGATTATTCCTTTTGGAGATAAAGGAAATACTTTTTTTACTAATTTCACAAGTTTTTCATTAGAAATTTTTCCTGTACCATAAGTGTCTACCATCACAGATACAGGTTCTGTGAGTCCTATACAATAAGCAAGCTGTACTGTACATTCTTCTGCAAGACCGCTTGCAACAATATTTTTTGCAATATATCTTGCCATGTAAGATGCAGAACGGTCAACCTTTGTCGGATCTTTTCCTGAGAAAGCACCACCACCATGAAACCCCCAACCACCATAAGTGTCTACAATAACTTTTCTTCCTGTCATACCAGTATCTGATTGTGGCCCACCTATAACAAATTTTCCTGTGCCATTAATTGTTATTTTTGTATTTTTATCCATTAAATCACCTAAAACAGGTTTTATTATTTTGTCAATTATTTCTTCTTTTGCATCTTCTCTCATATACTTTCCATCTTTTGTTACTACTTCTTCAGTATGTTGCGCTGCCATAACAACATAGTCAACACGAACAGGTTTACCATCACGATATTCAACTGTCACTTGTGATTTCCCATCAGGACCTAAATAAGGTATAATTTTTTTCTTTCTTACTTCAGCAAAACGTTTCATAAGTTTATGTGCTAACATTATAGGCAATGGCATGTATTCTTTCGTTTGTTTACAAGCATAACCAAACATTACTCCTTGATCTCCAGCACCTATTTCTTTACCACGATTTACACCTTGTGCTATATCAGGAGCTTGTGGATGAATACCATTAAGTATAGCCACTGTTTGATAATCTAATCCGTATTGTGGAGAAGTGTATCCTATTTCTTTTAATAAATCACGAACAAGGTTATGTATATCTACATATCCTTCAGTTGTTATCTCTCCCCCTACAATAATTAGTCCCATGGTAACAAAAGTTTCACAAGCAACACGTGAATTTTTATCTTGTTTCAAACACTCGTCTAACACAGCATCTGAAATTTGGTCACAAATTTTATCAGGATGACCTTCTGCCACTGATTCTGATGTAAAAAACATATCTTTTGGATACATTGTTACCTCCTTTTTCTACTCAAAAATTTTTTTACAATTAACTATTAGCCATGGGGTATTATATTTCAATATTCAAAACAGTACCTTCAAACATCGTTATATTTTCTGTTACAACAGCATCGTTGCCAATTATACAAGAATTTAGTTTCACATTAGACTTTACTACAACATTATCCCAAATAATAGAATCATAAATTTTAACATTATTACCAATTATACAATTATCCCCTATTACAGTATATTTACCAATTACACAATTTTTGCCTATCTTTACATTGTCGCCAATAACACATGGTGGTTCACATTTTGTTTGTTTTGGTATGAAAGTATTTTTTCCAATCCATATTCCTTTTCTAATTTGTTTTGCTTGTATTTGGACTTTAATTTTACCGTCTAAACAGTCATAATGAGCTTTTCTATATTCAGCAAGGTTACCAACATCACACCAGTATTCATCTACTATATATCCAAACACAGGTAACGAAAGTTTCACAAGTTTAGGTAATAACTGGCTACCAAAATCATAAAATTTGTTTTTAGGAATATACTTTAAAATTTCTGGTTCAAAAACATAAATTCCTGTATTAATGAGGTTACTAAAAATTTTGTTTAAAGATGGTTTTTCATAAAAATTTATAATTCTGTTTTTATTATCCACACAAACAACTCCGTAGTCAAGTTTTAAATCAACAGGTTTCAACGCAATTGTTGCAACAGCTTTCTTTTTTTTATGATATTCTACTAGTTTTGAAAAGTTAATATTACTTAATCCATCACCCGAAGTAACTATAAATGTTTCGTTAAACAAACTTTCTTTAAGTTTTACACCGCCTGCTGTACCATAAAGTTTTTTTTCATAAGAAAATATGATTCTCATTTTCCATTTTTTATTATTTTCATTCAAATATTCTTTTATAAGTTGTGGCTGGTAATGAAGGTTTACAACAACTTCTTTTATACCATGTTTTTTTAAATTGTTCATTAAATGACCGATTACCGGTGTATTAACAATAGGTACAAGTGGTTTTGGTATAGAATAAGTTAGTGGTCTAAGTCGTGTTCCTAACCCAGCTGCCATTATGAAAACTTTCATTTAACTAATAAGCCCCCCTTTTTGAAAACACAGCAAATATTGTTTTAAATATTAT